>Ga0134124_10000173_pt1 | contig 59466 bp, 45 predicted proteins | sample KB304_FD_96880 | JGI IMG/M metagenome (GOLD analysis project Ga0134124, IMG submission 96880) | Terrestrial soil microbial communities without Nitrogen fertilizer from Kellogg Biological Station, Michigan, USA - KB3-0-4 | ecosystem: Environmental > Terrestrial > Soil > Unclassified ...
TACGTTGGCGCAGGCGATCAGCAGCACCAGTCCAACTGCGCCAAGCAGGGTCTCGAGCGCCACACGAACACTCCCCGTCAGTTGCTCTGCCAGCGGCACCGCGGCGATCCCTTTGTCCTTGTTGGCCTCCGGGTACTGCCGGGCAAGATTCGCCGCCATGACGTCCAACTCCGCGTGCGCCTGCGCCAGTTTCACTCCGGGCTTGAGCCTCGCTATGACGTGCAGTATATGCGATCTGCGTTGCAGTTTCTGGGGATCCAGCGCGAGCGGCACCCAAACATCGGCTTGGCTGCGCGCCTGGAAATCTTCGGCCGTGCTCCCGAACTGAAACCCAGCCGGCAGCACGCCGACGACCGTGTAGCTCTCGTCGTTCAGCGTGATGGCCTTGCCTGCGATGTCTCGGTCCGCGCCGAACCGTTCGCTCCATGCCGCGTAGCTCAGAATGGCGACGCGATCATGGCCAGGCATGTCTTCGTCGGGAAGAAAATTGCGGCCTAGCATGAACCTGACGCCCAATACGGAAAAGAAACTCGACGAGACGTCTCCTCCGACCAGCCGCGACGCCTCGCCCTGTCCGCCAAGAATGAAGCTGGAGGCGAAGCTGGAAGCTCTCACCGCCGCCATCCCGCTGAACGACCGGTTCGCGTCACGCCAATCCACAAAATTCGCCGGCGCCACGTTGGTCGGCGTTCCGTCAAGCTGCTGTTCCAAAAGCATCACGATGCGATCCGGCTCCGCATAGGGCAACGGCTTGAACAACACCGCATTGCATACACTAAAAATGGCGGTATTCGCCCCAATACCGAGCGCCAGCGTTATCACCGCCGTCGCTGCGAATCCCGGGTCCCTCCGCAGCATGCGGACGGCGTAAGTCAGATCGCCTCGCAATGCCTCGATGGCGGGTATCATCTGCATGGCCCTCAGGTCCTCCTGCAACAACGTAGTGTTTCCAAACTGTCGCCGCGCCGTCAGCATGGCGGCTTCCGATGTCATGCCTTCCCGGCGATACCGGTCCGCCAGCAATCTGACGTGTTCTTCCAGCTCCGCCTGGAACTCCAAATCGCGAGGTTCGTTGCGAACAGTATCCCGTATTCGCGCCCACAGCTTACCAAGCCGTCGCACGATCATTATCTCTAGCACTCCAGCCGCAGTAGGCGGTGAATCACTCCGGAAATCCGCTCCCAGTCCTGTGTCTCTCTCGCCAGTTGCTTCAGGCCCCTCTTTGTAATCGAATAGAATTTCGCCTTGCGATTGTTCTCAGAAGCGCCCCACTCGGCCGCGATCCATCGTTCCTGCTGCAACCGCAGAAGGGATGTGTAAACGGTTCCTTCGTTCAGGCGGAGCACGTCTTCGCTCAACTGCTCCAACCGGCGCGCGATCCCGAATCCGTGAAGCGGACCCATCACCTGAAGCGTTTTCAAAATCATCAGGTCGAGAGTGCCCTGCAGCACTTCCGAGTTTTTGTTGACGTCGCCCTTTCCTTTGGCCATTGCAAATAAGATAGCAAGTCTCCTTTGGAATATCCACAGGTAGGCGTCTGCCGAAGTCTACGGAGTGACGAAAGCACAAAGCTTCTCTTCGCATTCGTCGGAGGGATGGGTCAGTCTTGTCTTCGAATCTTGGTAGTGTCCGCCGGAAACGCTCGCTCCCAGGTAACAATAAGTTGTATTTTTGTGACGAACATCGCGCTTATTGACAGAGACGAGGAAGAGGCGTATCTTCCGAACCGGAAGATAAGGCGCTACAGCGTCGTTGAAGGCGCGTTCGTGTCGGCGCCTCCTTGAAATGTGTATACAAGGTGACTTTCGAGGGCAACTGCTCACGGTGGGCAGAGACCCGCGTTCGCTAGTTCGCTAGCACAGAACCAAGACCAACTACGCAACAATCGTAAAGGAGACACATCCAATGGCAGACTCAAAAGATCCCGGACACCAGAAAACACTTGAGATGCGCGTGGCTGAACTCGAAGACAGACTGTCGCAAATGCACATCTCGGAAGCGGACATGCAAGTTTACCAGAAGGTCGCCTCGCAGTTGGGGGCGGCTCCTTGTCAACAATGTATGGCCGCGCCACCGCCACCGTGCGTGGCCGCCCAACAGCAGCAGCCGTGCGTGGCGGCCCAACAGCAGCAGCCCTGCGTGGCGGCCCAGGCCCAGCAACCCTGCATTGCCAGCCAGCAGACCGCCGCCTCCATCTACCCCTACTACCCGATCTACCGCCCCTTCTACTACCCATACTACCGTCCCATCTACTACGCCGATTGCATCGGACCGATGTCCGGCGGCGGCGGCGGGACGGGTGGCGGCGGCTTCGGCGGCTTCGGCATGTAAGACGGCCGGCCTTAAACCGCGGTCGCTTTCGCCTCGGCCGTCACAAACCTGTCGTCTTTGACCCGACGCGTCCGCCCCCTCCGGCGGCGGGCGCGTCTTGTCGCGTGAAACCCAAGGGGGAGCTATGGACATACTTTTTGCCGTGATGCCTTTCGCGGACATAAACCGCCCGGCCATCGGAGTCAGCCTGCTCAAGGCCGGGGTCGAGCGCCGCGGCTTCTCCGCGAGCGTCGAGTATTTCTGCCTCCCGCTGGCGGAGCAGATCGGCGGCGACCTCTACGGGTACATAGTCAACACCCTCGGGTCTGACTCGATGGCGGGCGAGTGGTTCTTCGCCGACGTGGTCTTCGACGACAAGATTCCGCACGAGCGCGAGTACATCACGAAGATGCTCTCGCGCTACGCCGCCGACGAGGGGCAGCGCGAGAGGGTTCTGCAAGCGCGCAAAATCCGCCGCGACTTCGTCCAACAGTGTGCCGACCGCATACGCGAGCTTAAGCCGCGCATCGTCGGCTTCACCACGACCTTCCACCAGACCTGCGCCTGTCTCGCCGTCGCGCGCCGCCTCAAAGAGATGCCGGACCCGCCCGTCATCATCTTCGGAGGCGGCAACTGCGAGGGCGAGATGGGTTTGCAGATGATTCGCTCCTTCCCTTGGATAGATTACGTCAGCACGGGCGAGGCGGACATAAGCCTGCCGCTCCTGCTCGAACGCATTCTGCGCGAGGGCAGTGACGAACCCGTGCCCGGGATGCTCAAGCGCGGGCGCGACACGGAACTTTCCTGGCCTCAGCCCGTCGAGGAGATGGACAGCCTGCCGATACCGGACTTCAGCGAGTACTACGCGCGTCTGGACGCCTCGCCGCTCAGGCAGATGATAACCCCTTGCCTTCTGATTCAGACGGCGCGCGGGTGCTGGTGGGGGGCCAAACAGCACTGCACCTTCTGCGGGCTCAACGGCGATATGATGGCCTTCCGCAGCAAGAGCCCGGAGCGCGTCTTCGACGAGTTGAAGTTTCTATCCGAGACCTACGGCCTCAAGCGGATTGACTGCGTGGACAACATTCTCGACATGAAGTACGTCAACACGCTCTTCCCGCGACTGCGCGACAGCGGGCTTGACATAGAACTCTTCTACGAGGTCAAGTCGAACCTGCGTTACGATCAGTTGACGACGCTTTACGAAGGCGGGCTTCGCGGGATTCAGCCTGGCGTCGAGAGCTTCAGCAACGAGATTCTGCGCCTGATGAAGAAGGGCTGCACTGGGCTGCAGAACATACAACTGCTGCGCTGGTGCGCGGAGGTAGGGATAGACGCGGCATACAACATTCTGACGGGCTTCCCCAACGAGTCGCCCTCCGAATACGAGCGCATGGGCGAACTGGCCCCGCTGCTGTGCCACCTGCAACCGCCGGTCGTCGTCTCGCCCATCCGGCTCGACCGCTTCAGTCCCTTTTACATGCGCCCGGCCGAGTTTGGCCTGACGCGCCTGCGCCCGACCGTCAGCTACTACTACGTCTTCCCGCTCGGGCGCAGGGAGCTTTCGCGGCTGGCGTACTTCTTCGACTACGACTACGAGGACGGCCGCAAGCCGCGCGTCTACGTGGATGTCCTGCGCGATATGGTTAACCGCAAGTGGTGGGACATGTGGTTCAAGCGGCCGCAGGAGGAACGCCCTCGGCTCGACGCTCACTGCGACGGCGGCGCCGTCCAAATCACGGACACGCGTCCGGAGGCGGTCGCACAGAGCCATCGGCTCGAAGGGCTTGCCGCGGAACTCTATCTGCGATGCGACTCGGCGCGCAGCCTGAACAGTCTAGCGAAGGATTTGGCCGCGAAGGCCGACTCAGCGGACATTCTGAAGAAGCTTGAAGAACTTGTCGCGTCCAAACTCATGATCGAGATGGATGGACAGTATCTGAGTCTGGCCGTCCTGCGCACTCGCCCGCAGTCGGCCGAACCCAAATCAGACCATGTCTACGTCAAAATTCAACAGGCCCCGGCTGCCGACTCACTACTACGTCTGGTCTGAGCCGCCCGACGAGTCCGGCGACGAGGTCTTGTACTTCGCCTCCGCGCAACGCCGGATCAAACTCAAGGGACACTCCTTTAGAGAGTTCGAGCAGTACGTCGTCCCTCTGCTCGACGGCCGGCACACGTTCCAGGAGATCGCCGAAAGCGTTGCGGACGTTTTCGACGCAGACGACCTCGCGGCGGGGCTCCGGCTACTCGCTGACCACCGCCTTCTGACGGACACGGAGGACCGGTCGCCCCCGTCGGAACTGCCCGAGTTTCTAGCGCCGCAACTCAACCTATTCCACGAGATGAACACAGACCCCGAAGAGATTCAATTGCGCCTCGGACGCGCGACAGTGACAGTGATGGGGCTGGGCGGCGCGGGCGCTGCGGCCGCGCTCGCGCTCGCGGCCGCGCGCGTGGGCCACTTGCGCTGCGTTGATTCCCGGCCCGTCGGCGGCGCGGACAGTTATCTCTCGAACGTCTTCTCTACCGCGGATGACGGCGAGTTGCGCGCTACAGTCGTCGCACGAAGGCTCGCGATTACGGCCCCGGAAGTGTCAGTCACAGTCCACACGTCTCGCCCGGAGAATGACGATGAGGTGTTCGCACTCGTCGAAGGCTCGGACTTCGTGATCAACTGTCTCGACGCTGGAGACTCCGCGCTCGTATACAAGCTGAACCGCGTCTGCCTGCGAGCCGGAATCAAGTGGACGTCGTGCGCTTTGTCGGGGCCGGAGGTCGTTGTGGGCCCGACCATCCATCCTTCCGAAACCGCGTGTTATCTCTGCTACAAGATGCGCGCGGTCGCGTGCGCAGGCAATCCCGAGGATGAGTTCGCCTTCGAGAGTTTTCTCGATCAGAGGAAGCAGGACGACAGCGCACGGCACGAGAACCTGGTCTGCGGCGTCAGCATGGCCGCCGGCCTCGTCAGCCTCGAGGCGGTGAAACAGTTATCCGGTGCTTTCTCGCCTTCGGCGGTTGGCAAGATAGTCGTCTTCAACCTGCTCGACCTCACTTCCAGCAAGCATGTCGTGTTGCGTAAACCATGGTGTCCCGCCTGCTTCAAGACGGAGGCACAGACGAGCAGCGGCGCGGCAGCGGCAGCCTCTTCAACCGACCCGGGTGAGAACAGATGAACACGAATAACGTGGAGGCGGATGTCCAACGCCTGCTGGACCTCGTGAGTCCGAAAGTCGGCGTGATACGCAGCCTGACGAAAGTCGTGCGCGGGTTGGAAGAGCCGAACCCTCCGATCATGTATCAAGCCACTCTCTCGCACTTCGACTATCGCATGGCCCCGCAAGTCGAGCGCTCCGCCGCGGGCAAGGGGAGCACGGACAGCGAAGCTATTCGCGCCGCCCTCGGCGAGGCCGTCGAACACTACTGCGCCAGCCAGGTCAACAAAGAGATCACCAGGCTCGTGAGCCTAGAGGGGCTGCCGAAGGCCGTCGCCCCACCCGAGTGCGTGCTCTACTCCGACGCGCAGTATGCGCGCAACGAATTTCCCTACCATCGTTGGCAGCCGCAAGACGTCCTCACGTGGACGCCGATGCGTGAGTTGCCAACGCAGTGCGAGGTGTTCGCCCCGGCACAACTGGTCTATCTAAATTTTACCGCCAGGAGAGAGGAAGATTTTCTCACGTCTATAACATCGAACGGACTGGCGGCCGGGCCTAACCTTGAGTTCGCCATTCTCAATGGCCTGTACGAGTCCGTAGAGCGTGATGGGTTCTTAATCACTTGGATGAACAAGCTTCCCGCGCCGGAAGTCGACTTCTCCGAGTCAAAGGGGCTTGCCGGGAATATCAAGGCGCATTACGCGCAGCACGGGATCGAGATTCGCGTCTTCAACGTCAGCACGGATATTCCCATTTACGTTATGATGGCGATGGCGCTCGACAAGACGGGCGAAGGCCCAGCCGCCCTTGTCGGACTCGGCTGCCACCTCGACCCGCAGGTCGCCCTCATGAAGTCGCTGCTGGAGATATGTCAAGTGCATCCCGGCGAGGTCGGTCGTTACAAGGCAGAGCCGCCCGCCGAGCGTCTGCGCTCCTACCAGGACGTGCGCACGCTGGCAGACCACAGCGCATTCCTGACGGTGCCCGAGAGGATCGGCGAGTGCTCTTTTCTTCTCGACAGCGGCCGCCTTCAGCCCCTCACAGAACTGCCCAACCGCTCGCAAGGGAACGTCGCGGCAGACTTGCAGACCTGCGTAGACGCGCTTAGCCGGGCAGGCTGCCGCGTCCTGTATGCAGACCTGACAACGCCGGACATGGCTGACTACGGATTCAGCGTCGTCCGCACCATCGCCGCAGGGCTGCAACCCATACACTTCGGCTACGGCGAGGAGCGCCTCGGCGGGCGCAGGCTCTTTGAAGTCCCGCAAATTATGGGACACGCCGCAAGCGTGCGGGGCGAGAGCGACCTCAATCCTTGTCCGCACCCGCTCGCATGAGGAACGAGATGATCCCAACCGACGACCCCACCACGCTCTCACTGCTCTATCACCTCAACTCCGAGCCGTGGGACAACGCCGAGGCTTATCTAGCGGCGAAGGATTACGAGGTCGAATACAAAGAGATGGTCGTCGCGGGCGATGAACTCAAGCTGCCCGCGCCCTCAGCGACGCCTTTGTCGCGGCTCCTCGAAGCCCGCGAGTCGTGCCGCGAATACCGCTTGCGCCGCATGCCCGCGCAAGTCCTCTCGAACATCCTCGCGAGCGCATACGGCACGACACGCACCCAACGCCTCGACGGCATCGGCAGCATCTATCTCCGAGCGGCGCCGTCAGCCGGCGGCCTCTTCCCGCTCGAAATCTACGCGCTCGCCCGAGAGGTCGAAGGGGCGGCGGACGGCTTGTACCACTATAACGTGCGCCGTCACGGCCTGGAGTTGCTCAAGACCGGCGCCTGGTTCGAAGAGCTTCATCACGCCCTGCTGATGGCCCCCCTCGTTCAAGGAGCGAACCTGATATTGTTTTTGAGTGCGGTCTTCGCCCGTTCGCAGAAGAAATACGGGCCGCGGGGCTACCGCTACATTATGCTCGAAGCGGGACACGTGGCGCAGAACGTTTGCCTCAGCTCCGTCGAGCAGGGACTCGGCAGTCTGTGCATGGGCGGCTACCTTGACGGCCGGCTTAACAGCTTCCTCGGACTGGACGGCATTCAAGAGGCGGTAGTCTATTCCGTAGCCGTGGGCTACAGCAGTCAAATCCCGGCGCGATGATAACATCATTCGACTTGCACGAAACATTTGATCGCGCGATGAATTACAGCGCCGTGTGGACCTACCTCGGCCTGGACGAATTATCAACTCAGCTATTATCTTTACTCTCTCCACTGAACGAGCCGTGGCGCGCCCGGCGCATACCGGGCGCCGCGAATCTCGATCAAGTGACGATAATTGTCCTCGCTGGCATTGTTCGGGTCGACTGAGTTGTACCAATCATATTTCCTTTGCCGCTGATCCCGCGTCAGGTAACCGTAGTGTTTGAGCCGTACGTCCAATCCACTAACTTTTCCCACCAGGCCCTTCGGAACATTCCCGCAATGAAAGTTACCTCCGTGTCCGCTCGCTTGAAAACAGAGCTTGTCGAGCGGTTGCCCTTTGAGACGGAAGAACGACGGTCGCGTAAATCTGCCATAGATGCCGTCAACACGCACCTGTCCAACATCGTCCCAGAGGTAAGCAATACGTAGCGAAAAAGCTGCAATCATCGGATCGCTCTCGGCGGCCCGCTCGAGCTTCGCGGGACCTGACATCTCCAACACCTCGTCGCCATCGATCCACAGCACCCATTCTGGGCGAGCATCAATGATTCTCTTCAGGAGATAGTTCTTGTCCCGCGCCTCGTCAAGACCTTCGTAGGGCGACGGGAAAACCGTCACGCGTTCACCAAAAGAACTGCAGATCTCGCGTGTCTCGTCTGCCGAGTGATCGTCAAACACAAGCACCTGGCGGCAAAGCGCGAGAGCACGGACCAACACTTCGCGTAGGTGGCTGGCCTCGTTCTTCACCCTCATTGCACACAGAAAACGGGAATCACCGTCTGGGTGAATCATTACTGGATGTGCCGAAGGTTCTTTTGAGCGAACAGGCCACCGCCAATGCCACAGACCGGAAGCTTGATCGTATTTGGGCCAGGCTCGGTGCCACCCGCGACGCGCATAGTTGGCAGAGTATTCTGCCCATGGGTCAAACGGCACGCGGTCAAGCAGAAACACAGGCAGCGCAGGTGTGATCCACCCCTTTATCAGGCCAGGCCCCTGCGCTGCCTGCCACGCTTCAAAGCCAAACCATTTCCTGATCGGGACCGGGCGGCTTTTTGCGAACGCCGCTCTTCTATACAGACCGAGCCCGGAAACGAACTCGGCCCGAGAATAGGACCTCACGGCCATCTGGCTCTCATCGCATGGGTACATCGCCTCGATTCCGAGTAGCGAGAGCTCCGGATGTCGGTCAAGCACGTCCAGGCTCTGAGGCAGCCAACCGGGAGGCAGCATCGTATCGTTGTCTGTCTTCGCCAAGATTGGCGCCGCGGCCGATTCGATGAAGTGAACCATCGCCGCGACCGGGGACCCAAGATCGGTCCGGACAAGACGCGTGCGCACCGGCGTATTGCGGGCGTTAGCTTCCAGCCACTGTCGGGTACCATCGCGCGAGCCATCGTCATAGATGAACAGTTCGTGTACGTACCGCCAGTCGGTGTTGGCCAGCAGCGTGTTGAACGTTTCACGCGTGAACTCCAGCCTATTGCTCGCGAGATACAACAGGTCGGTGCAGCCATCCTCCGGCATTACGGATTCCTCCGCCACTTCTCTCTAAACAAGCGTTGATTTTGCTGAAACAAAGACCAAAGGTCCGGTCTCGTGCGGAAGGTTGAAGGCAACTCACCGGAATGGTCTACTACGCATCCGTCCCAAATGCCTAGCTGGAGTTTTGCTGCCAGCGCGCGAACGCAGTAATCGTTGTCGTCGAAACCATAACCGACAAAGCGTTCGTCGAGCGGCCCAATCCGCTCGAAGCTATCTCTGGGAATATAGGCGCAAATAAAAGCGAGCGAGCGCTGCTCGAGACGGAATTCACCGGCGTCGCAGGCACGTTGCCTGGGATTACCAACCACGCCACGAATGCCTGCCGAACAAACAGCCAGGCTGCCGCGCCCTCGGACTTGCTGCGAGAGCAGTGTGAATCCCCGCACCGTAGTAAGCTTCGCGTCGTCGTTCAGGAGAATCACATCACTGGCCGCCTTGCGTATGCCGAGATTGGCGTTTCGGGCAAAGACGAACGGCTTGACGCCTTCTACCCAGGTGACCGGCGGCAGTTGCGGCTCCGCCTCGGCGCGTGCTCCGTCATCCACCACAATGATCCGATCTGGTGAAAGGTCCGGCTCGTTGGCCAGCACGGATTGAACACAGGGAACAAGGTTTGAGGCCCGGCCTGAGAGGATAACAACTTTAAAGTCGGGCCGATCATCAGAATCGGTCTGGCGGCTCTCGACATGGGCGGCGTCCGACAGTGCACTTTTCTTATGCCAGTCAAACAGCGTGCAAGCCGGGTCATAATTCGTCCAGGGCCGCTGCCACCCTCGCTGAATGTAGCTGTCGGAAAGACTGCGCCATGGCTCAAAAAGACAACGGTCCAGCAGGAAGACCGGTATGGCAGGCGTGATCCAACCTCGGACCAAACCGGCCCCCTGGACCATCTGCCATTCTTCAAGGCCAAAATACTTCTGGTATGGGACTGGTCGACTTCCGGCGAAAACAGCTCGCCGGTAGAGACCCAGCCCTGAGATGAATTCAGCCAGGGTATATGTCCTTGGGAGGGTGACATCGTCGACGTGTGGGTACATAGCTTCGATTCCGAGTAGTTCTAACTCCGGATGCCGTTCAAAGACGTCGAGACTTTGTCGCAGCCAGCCTGGAGGCAGCATCGCATCGTTATCACACTTTGCCAGCATTGGTGCTTGCGCCGTTTCTATGAAGTGCACCATCGCCGCCACTGGAGAACCGAAATTCGTTTTTGTAAAGCACAGAGGGGCGGGCGCTCTCTCGGCATTCGCCTCGAGCCACTCGCGCGTGCCGTCTCGCGAGCCATCGTCATAGACGAAAAGCGTATTCACGAAACGCCAGTCGGTGTTCATCAGCAACGTAGTGAATGTTTCAATCGTGAATTCCAGCCTGTTACACGCTAGATAGAGCAGATCCACGCTGCGGTCTTCAAGCATACTTAGACCTCCGGAATGACATTCAACTTCCCCATCCAGACACCGCGCACAGCATGCTCTAGGGCTTTACTGCTTCCAGGACTATCGTGAGCCGCGGACCGTCCTGGGTTTGCTCGGTGCGCTCCTGGACCGTGCGAAACTTTGCGCTGATCCCATAGAACGTTGCGAACCGTTCCCGATAGGGATTTCCTGCTTCGTAATAAAGAAAGCTGCGGCGGTTCCAGAACGAGACGTGAGTCGGGTCTTGCCAGGCGCCCGAACCGTCGGTTGTGGGAACCGAAATCTCTGCGCGGCCACCGGGCCTAAGCACGCGCCATAGCTCGTTCATGGTAAAAATTTTGTCTGGCAGGTGCTCGATTATGTCCCAGGCGCGAATGTACTCCACTGAGTTATCGGGCCAGGGCCAAATCAGTCTGAGATCGGCGGCCTGAACGCCGGGGGCAGCGACGACGTCCACGTTGATGTAACCCGTCAGCGGGGCGTCGCAGCATCCGAGATTCAACATCAAGTGAGGGCTCTCCGTTGTCATCACCGATTCCTTGCGCGGTTTCTCCGGCGCTTTGGGGCTGCCGGCACGAGATACGACCATAAGGCGCGGACCATAAGTTTATGGCTTACAAAAAAGCCTCGCATGATCTTCGAAGTCGGCGCCCATCATCTGACGAATCTGTTCTGCCGGGACCGGCCGATAGCGAGCGTCGCTTGTTCGCTTTCGACTCGTGTTGCCGGAATGAATCATCGCGACGTAGAAGCTGGCATCCGGCAGCGCGATCATTTTTCGCGCGCGGCCTCCCCAGACAAAGCGCGTGTATTCGCCGACGTTGATGTTCGGAAAAGGGTTCTCGCGCCAGAAAGACTTCAGATAACAGAGCGTGGCGCCTGCGACCCAGAACCTCGCGCGATCGGGATAGACGTACTGCCATGCCTGATCGCTTACGGGTTCGTAGAAGTAGAGCTTGTCGAGCCCGCATACCGCGGCATTGTTTTCGATCAGCGCGCGAACCTGATAGCTGAGCCGCCAGCTTGCCATCCAATCGTCATCATCCCAGTGAACGATGATGTCACCGCGAGCTTCTGTACACGCGAGATTTCGTTTCGCGCCGAGCGCGCTCTTTTGATCGAGTCGCAGGTATCGGATTTGGCCATCGTCTTGAGCAAGCTCTGGGTTATTCTGTTTCCCATCGTCCAATACGAGCAGTTCCTTGTTAGGATAATCCTGCGCCTGAAAGTAGCTGATTGCCCGCGACACAAACCGACACCGGTCCGCCGTCGGCATGATGCAGGAAACGAGTGGTTGAATGTTCATGGCGTCTTCAGCCCAGGACAAACTGGTTTCACACTTTGTCGATCGCGCGGGTGGTCTTCATGTGCACTTCTTCCAACGCCGCCTTCCCCGCGGCAATTTCCCCGCCGTTGTGCGGGACCATTGCCGCCTTCGACAATTCACCAGCCGCCATCCAGCCCCGAAGGAGGCCTGCATTTTATCAAAGACAGCGACTCGCTCGGCGGATTGTGGCTTCTGGCGGTTGATGCTCGCCAATGCCCGAGGAAACCATTCTAGGTGCGGCTCGTGGCAAGTGACGACCACCGCAATATCATTCATCGTGTCACTCGCACTTGTCATCGCTATCCGGCATCGTTGTCCAGCAATCGCTTACAGGTCTTCGGAGTCATCTTCTGTAGTCAGAAAGTCTTTCCGGACCTCTTCTCCGTATTCGATTTCCGCTTCGATCTCGGCGCGCGTGGGAACGTGCCAGTCCCCTGCTCCGCGTAGCGCCAATAGATCAATGATCGCTTGGTTGATATCGATTCCAATCACTCCCAGATCGGGTTCGCTCCCCTCAAGGAACTTCGGATCGTCAACCAGGCCGTGAAGTTGGAACGTCTCTTTCCCGTCCAAACCGCGCCATTCGCTCAATAGAACCTGCATGCCCAGCAACATAGACTTGAGGACCGGCATGCCGTGGTAGTTTCCTCTCACAAGCTTGCAGCCAAGAGCCTGTTCGACGAGTTTGCCCATGTCATCTAGAGAACCCTCGGCCTCCGTTCGAAGAGAGAAATCCAGAACTGTTCGTTTCATGTCTTCTCCTCGTTGGTGCTCAATTCAGTCTGGTCTTTAAGGGAAAGTCTTGCGGAGCACAACGCAGGAATCTGCTACGCGCACGATACCTGGGAAAGCCCTCGTAAGATCCCCGACGATCACTCTCGAGAAGTCAAGCAATTGGGGTGTGTAGCGGGCCGTTGGAAAAATCTTGCCGTTCACAACCGTAGCTTTAGCATTCTCCGCAGCAGCGTAATCGACCGGATGAACGACGTAAAGGTCTACATCAAAATCGCCAGGATCGAAGTGAGTCTGTCCCTTGTGTGGACCGCGCCATCCGGTAAAGGAACTTCCAGTGAACTTCACCGGCACACCCTTGTAAGTGTGTGATCGTATGACTGCAATGATGTCACTCCTCATTTTTTCGAAGGCTTTCCTCCAGATTGCGTCTCCCTGTGTCTTAAGAGTGTTGTCGACAGCTTCCTTGCTTAAATCCTTTATTCCGGTGGCAGCGCCCCAGGCTTTGAGTTCAGCGAGCAGCGCCTGCGCTTTCGTGATAAGGCTTTGTACGTGGGTCTTCGCTTCCGCTTTCTCGATCGGCCTCTTTCCCTTCTTGTCACGCTTCGGAAACAACTGCTCATAAATAGAGTTGAACTCCGCGATTTGAGGTGCCTGCAGCGCGTCAATCTTGGGAAGGATGTTGGTCTGGTAGTCCGTTTGGATCGATGCCACCGTGATTGAGAGCATGTAGTGCTTGAAGTTATCGATCGCAACATGCGCTTGTTTGAACTTCTCCGTCAACGGCAGCTTGTTGGACGCCATGTCGATCTCGACGCCGTCGCCTTTCGGCTCGAACGTGACATCATGACTCGCACCCGCCATAGCAAATGGAACGTGGACTAGCGGTCGGATGGCTTCGCCTTGGTCTTTGCCGTCGGACTTTTTACCTTTCTCTTTCTCGTCCTTCGCTTTCTTTAATTTTGTCTGGCCACTCGAATCGACGATTCTTGAATCCTTCTTGCTCGATTTTTTCGATGTCGCCTTTGACTGGTCGGTCAGTTTACCCTCCTTGAGGTTGCCTTTAGCCTTGCCCTTCGGCACGTCCGCTCCTTTACTGTTCTTTTCGGCCCACTTCCCTTTCTGCTCCAGCTCTTTGCCCGACCCCGACTTGGCCTTGTCCTCGTAGAGATTCGTCATGAATTTTTCGGAGTTGAATTCGACCGGCTTGAGGTCGAACTTGGGCCATTGGCCGGAGCCGAAAACGTAATCGACAGACACCAGCATTCCGATCGATCCGCCGAGCGGCCATTCTTTTCCGCCCAGCGGCCATGTCCATTTCTTGTCAGGCACCGGCGACCACCACGGTGCGTCGATCTCGACGAACAGATCGCCGCTCAACCCGAGGAACGGCTGGGCCGCAATTTCCAGGTCGCCGCGAATGAACCACACGCCCTTCAAGTCCTGGCCTTCGGCACCCTGCTCCTTGTACCCGACCGTCGGCGTCGCCTCGGCGTAAGCTTTAATGCCCGCGATCCCGTTGATTCCCGCGCCGGCTTTGATGTCGTGCGCCAGGATCTCCAGACCCGCGCCGGCTTCGGCCCTCAGCCGCGCGCCCGCAGCCGCGGAGATGTTCAGACTCCCGCGAATACTGAAGTTCCTGGCCACCTTCGGATCGGTTGAGTACGTGCCGTCGATTACAATGTTGTAGAACTTCGCCGGGCCGAGTTTTGCAAACAAGTCCATCCCGACGTTCGCGAAGATAAAGATGTTCCCGACGACTGGAATGCCATACGACGCGCGAGCTTCGAGTTTGAATAACGGCTTGACGTAGTCCTTTTGCTCGAAGAGAGTGAATTCCTTCTGAGGCGTGATCTTGCCGATGACGGTGAGGTTGCCTTTCGGATCGACGATCACGTGCGCATTTCCGTTGAGCCACTCGGTGAATGCAAACGCCAGATCGCCTTCGCCGAACACAGCATATTCGATCGTGACTCCCTTCCTGGTCGATGCGGCTGCCCCAGCCTGTGGCGCAGCGCCCTCGGGCGCCTTCTTGGCTTCCGCGAGTTGCTCCGCCTGTTTCTTCTCCATGAGATTCAACGTGACTTCGCCGGAGAATTTCTCGCCCTTGTAGCCGACCTTGCCCTGGCCGGTGATGCTCACGCCGTCCCATGCGACATCAAGGCCGCCCGAGAAATTCTTGGGCAGCGTCAGCCCGACCGAACCTTTGCCTGTAATCAGGGCGTCGGCCGTGCGTTTCATTTCGAGCTTACCATCCGCCAGGCCCTTGACCTTGACGTCGGCGTTGCCATCGAAGGCGACGGAGGTGTCGATCACTTCAAAGTTAAACGTGCCCGCGAAGGCTGAGCCGAGCTTGATCCGCACACCCTTCAATCCAAGGTGCAGGCTGCCGCCTTCGATCGTGTTGGTTATGGTGGGCAGACTGCTGATCGTGAAGCCGGCCAGTCCCAGCATCTCGGGCTTCTGCTGGATAAGCGTTGATATCTTTTCGATCCGCTTGCCGCCGGCCAAGCCGACTTCACCAGTCAGTTTGCTGCCCTGGGTCTTGATGATCAGCGCGGGTGCGAGGCCGGGCGCGAATTCCGCGACGCGAGCGAATGCGGGATGTGCAAGCCCGAGCGGTTGGTCTTTGATCTGATACTTGCCCTTTGAAACGGTCTTAACTTCGATAGGTCCCTGGGCGAGGTTGCCGAAGCGTGCGTTGATTGCGGACGTCTTGCTTGCGTCAAGGACCTCGGCGATTGCAGCCGGCGGCTTGAACTCAGTCATGCCTTTTAGTTCCAGCACGCCCGCCGCGACATCACCGCCTTGCGCCGGCGATCCACCTAAGCGAATCGCCGGAGGCCCGCCGGGAGCGCGCGCCGGCGATGCCGCCGCAGGCATAGGTTTGGGTGACGCCGGTCGCGCCGCAGGCGTCGGCGCCGCAGGTCGAGTGGTTTTAGAAGACGCCGCCATGGCTTACGCGGTGCTCAGAACTTTCCTTTTCGCATTTCATCGATGAACGGTTGCAGCGTCGTTGGCGTCACAGCTAGCGGGTCCGTGTGTTCAGCAGGCGCCACGCCATGTATCACCAAATAGTAGTCCTCGCAGATGGATGCCTGTTGCTCGCGATTAAGACTTGAAAAATGTCCGCCGGCATTCCTGACCTGTGTTGGGTCTCCGTAGTCGTAACCCGAAGTCTGCTGAGCGTGTAGCGCTTGGGGAATATAAATCGCGCCGACCTTCTCATACTGGGCAACATGGGTCAACTCATGAACAACACCCGAAGGCGCGTATCCTTTCGGCAAGTGGAGCACGTGCATCGTAGTGATCGCCTCGGGCGAGACTGGGCTCTTGAACCATCGCGCTAAAGTCGTGCCGATCCGAAGCAAAACAGAATCTTCGTCAACACGCACTTGCCAGTATGGAATCTGGCCGGAGACATGAACCTCCAGGGAGGCCGCTACTTCCGCGCTGGTCAGTCGTCGCAAACGGAAGATCAGCCCCCATACAAGCTCGAGCCGTTCTCCGCCTCCAAGAAACTCGAACAGATAAAGAACCATTGCGCCGAGCCACTTGAGACCGCCCAGCAAGCCGTCCCACAACCATTTGGCAAGTCCCTTCATTCCTTCCCATACCCAAAGCGCGGCGGCGACGATTCCATGCCATCCCCACTTCACGAAACCGATGATTCCCTGCTTCATCCAGCTAAGGCTTCCGAGCAGTCCGCTCCACAGTTTCGAGAGGCTCGGATGCTGAATGAAATCCAGAGCCCACGAGCCCGCGCCCATCAGACCGTGGCCCAGCCAGCCCAATGCTCCGGCGAAGCCAGAGCCAAGCCACTTGAATACTCCCGAGACCGCGCCCCAGACCCATCCGGCTGCTCCTTTGAGCCCCGTCCAGAGCCAGCCGACAACACCTTTGATTCCCTCCCAGTCATGCACGATGATTCGCCACAGTCTGATGGGAAGATTGCTGATGAATGACCACGCCAATGTTCCCAACAGTGAAAGCTTTTCCCACAAGAACTCGCCGAGCCACTCGATGGCTTCCCACGCCTTCGACCCGAACCATTTGATCGCTCCCCAAACGGCGTGACCTGCCTTGGCTAGCCATGACACGGTTGCGCTGCCAAGCGATTTCAAGCCTGCCCATGCCCACTGGGCCGCGCCCCCAAGAAAATGGGCGGCAGTAGTGAAGGCTGAACCGACCGCCGACCCAACGGCGCCGATCGCTCCGCCGACCGCGCTGACCGCTCCGGAAACCGCGGACTTGATCTTGTCCCATAACGATCCCTGAACCCGCCTGCCTCCGGCGGACGAGACCCTTAAGGTCGTCGACGTTGCATCGCCGCCCACGACGCGAGCGGCATTGGCGTCGGCTTCTCGTTCGAGTGCTGACGAGGTTGTGCTGCCTCCGGACATCTGTAGAACGGGTCCGCCTCGCTGCTGAAGGACGTGAGTAACCTCGTGAGCCATCAGGCTCAAATCGCTTGGCTTCTCTCTCGAGCCAAGAAAAATGTGATCGCCGTAGGTGAACGCACGCGCTCCCGCGCGATCCGCCATAGCTCCCGACTGCGCATCCGTATGAACGCGAACGAATCCCAGAGGCATGCCGAATCGGCTTTCGAGCGACGTTAGAATCTGCGCCGGCAACGGCTCACCGTAACCTGGCTCACCGGCAGGCTTGATAACCTCGAATGATGAGGCGCCGGCCGATGTCTGGGCGGGAGAGGTCGTCAACCGAATGGCGGGAGGTCCGTCAGCGGGCGAGCCCCTGCGGAGAGGCGGCCGCGTCGGCTCGGACGAGGCCGGTGGCCGGGTGCCCGGAGTCTCGCTTTCGCTGTTTTTTCGGAGCGGCTGCATTGTCGGTCTGACTCTCTCCTGTCTTCATTACATTGTGTAAGCGAGTGCGCTTTACGCGCGTCCAGTCTCGTGAACCGATCGCAGCGGGCAGACCTGACCCGCCTTGCGATATTCGCGTTGAACGGCTTCCACAAGATACTCGGTGGTGACGAAGCCGCCGTTGTTGAGCGCTAAGAGCGAGGCGTGCAGCGCGGCATTGCGAATCTGCCCGCCGGTCAATATGCAGCGCGAGGCGAGATCTTGCATAAGTTGTTCATCGATCGCGTGCGAATGCGGCAAGTGCATCTGCCAGATTGCCCAGCGCTCGGCTGGATCAGGCGGGCGAAACTCGACGACGACATCCATGCGGCGCTGAAACGCGCTATCGATGCGATCTCCGGCGTTCGTCGTCACGATCAGAATTCCCTCGAACGTCTCCAACCGTTGCAGCAGAAAGTTCGTCTCGAGGTTGGCGTAGCGATCGTTTGACGTCTGCACGCTGGTGCGCTGGGTAAGCAAGGCATCCCCTTCGTCCAACAACAGAATTACATCGAGTTCTTCGGCTCGCGCGAAGACCTGATTCAGGTTCTTCTCCGTTTCGCCGATGTATTTATTAACCACCGACGACAAATCAAGCCGATAGATATCCATCCGCAGCACCGACGCCGACAGACGCGCGGCTAACGTCTTGCCCGTGCCGCTCGGCCCGGTGAACAAAGCGCGCACGCCGCAATTAAGCTGCGCGCCCAGCGCTGGGCTCACCGATCCGCACAGTCGCTCGCGGTGCCGACAGCGGGCTTCGAAATTGTCCAGCTCACGCCGCGTTGCCGCGGCGACCGCAAGGCTGTTCCAATCACCGATCGCGCCAAGCCGCGCCGCCAGCGTATCGAGCGCCTGGCGATTAAGCGCGCGACTACCCTCCTGCACGTCTGCAATCGTGATCTCAGAACGCCCGTTCAACGCGGCATAAGATTGCGCCAGCGCCGCAGCGCGACGAATGTTACCTCCCGTCATGCGAAACTGCTGACTGATTGCATCCAATTCGCCGACCTCGCGAAATCCAAAGGCTGAGAGCCAGTGCTGCCTGCGCGCATTTGTGTCTGGCATCTCAATCACCAAAGTGAGCGCGCGCTCAGTTCCAGGCCCGATCACGCCTCCCTGCGTCCCCATTACTGTCGCAAGCGGGCCCTCATATCCATTAAGACCGGGCAACTCTGCAGTCTCACCCGGCGCTACTTCCAGCACGATCAGCGGCACGGCGTTAAGCAGCGTTGCAAGCGGCCCGGCAAGCTTCCATCGCTCGTCATCTGCTTTGCCAACCCCATCGATTTCCAGCACGCCGCGCCCGAGCATCCGCGCGGCTGCACCGACGATTGTTCTTCTGCCATTCCGCTGAGGGCCGCGAACTGTCAGGGCCTGGACTTCGCCGGTTGCGAACAGCGCCGGAAGCAGCCTGAGTTGTTGCCGAAGTGTGTCGGGCAATATCAATTCGCTCAACTCGGCCAACTGCCCGAGTTCTCGATATCGCGCCCACGGGGCAGGCCGCGCTGTCTTCTCGCCGCGGATCGCATCCCAGAGCGGCTCCGGTATCTGAAGCGCCCACTCGACACGCGGCGCTTCCGGGTTGACGGGCTTGATCATCCCGAGTTCCCGCAACCGCCGAATGCTCACGCGCGCCGCCTCTCGATCGTCAAACTCCCTACACCAGGAATTCAACAATCCCATCGTCGGACGATGCTGCCCTGTTACTCCTTGTAGTGATTCAAACAAAAACCCGAAGCGCTCATCCTCTTCGAGGAGACCGATAGTGAACAACAAAGACAGCGCCGCATAATCAAGTTCAGCCGCCTGGCTGAGAGCACGCAGAGGCAAATGAACGGATGCTCCCTCCTCCCAGGCCTTCAGAGAGTCACACCACCAGCGCGCGGCCTCATCCGATGACAATCCCGCCACGCCATATTCGGCCAGTTCGTTGTTGTAGCCGGCCAGAAACGGAAACCGTTCGAAAGCCGATTCGAATGAGCCAAGCGATTGCACGACCTTCGCAATGATATGGAGCACTGCCGCGTAGAAGTACAATTTGAAATGCTCCACCGGCGTCGGTGGCAAGTCCGCAAATGGTTTCGTCCGCATCTGTCCTTCGTCCTAGTCGAAATGAAATGCGATGGATCGCCCGGCAGCCGGAACCCATCCCGGATCGCGATCCAACCCGGATAGTCGAACCTCGACCGGCAGCTCGGCTAGCGAGAAAAAGACATCAAGACGCGCCGGCGTAACCTCAACTCGCGCGGCGCAGGAAAAGACCGTCGTGGCCACCAACTCACCGGCCGGCACGATTCCAACCGCGCGCGCCAGCCGAGCTCGAAGGTACTCAACAATCCACCGGGTCCAACGCTCGAGCCTCCGCTCCCGTCCGCGAAGCCCGAATCCGTCTCTCACGAATCGTTTCCGCCTGAACCTCGCAATGTTCGAATAACAACTAGTCTCGTTTGCAAGCCTCGCCGCAATGTCCCTCGCGCGAAACAGCGGCCCAAGCTTCACGCTCAGCACCGTGAAATCGTCCGGATGTCTGACAGTAAGGCGGCCTCGGCTCGTTTGGTAACTCCAATCACCGGGGTCGGGGAACGCGTCGAGCCAGCCGGGCGGCATGCGCCATTCTTCCGGCGCGTTGAAATGAATGCCGGGTTGTTCGCCCTGGCGTCTTCCCGCAAGCCTGGCAAGCAACGCCCAGATTGGATCTGATTCGAAAAGGTTGCCGGTCAATTCGGGACCGGTTAGAGCGAGAAAATTCCAGATCGAAAGCTCGATGCCGGGATCGAGCGGCTTCGTGAAGTCGCTATAAAGATTCAGGGCAAGAGCGGCATTAATCAAATAGAAGATGCCGCCGAGCCGGGTCTCGCATGCGACTTCGATTACAGCGGGCGAAAGTTCCGATTGATGGACCAGGGTCGTAGGCGACTCCTCGCTCCCTGACATCGGCTCGAACGCCTGCACCTCGATCGCCTCAGTATTTTCCGTCGCGCGCGGTGCCTCGGTCGCTTGCACCTCGATCGACCCGTTATTCTCCGTCGCGCGCGGCGCCTCGGTCGCTTGCACCTCGATCGACCCGTTATTCTCCGTCGCGCGCGGTGCCTCGTCCGCTTGCACTTGGCCGGCCCGAGGATGTTCCGCAACCACCGTCGAAACTCCCACCGGCGGTGCAACTGATTCCTGGTTCCACGTGTCTGGTTCTCTGTATAGCTCTACAGGTAGATCCTCCAGGCTGGCGCGAACGGCTTCGGACTTGCTTTGCTCTTCGACTTGAGCGCGCGCCCCGTCTTGCTGAACTCGATAGTCAGAGCGACGCTTTGCATCGGAACTATTCGTTGCCCCCAAGTCGCCGGTAGCCGTCTCACCGCCACGTGGCGGATGTGTTCCTCGCGGTTCAGGTCGATTGTCTTCGTTGGCCGAAGGCCGCCCCCTCTCTAACGCAACCTCCCCTTGCGATCGCTCGATAGACTCGATCAGCGTTGGGACATCGATAACTTCGGTTGTGCCCGTAGCGAGCAGCGACGCCATCAGTCGCCTCGCAAAGGTCCGCTCGCGCAGAAGGGCCGGCGTGCGTTCAAGCAGCAACGCCAGCCCTAGAAGCAGCCGTGCATCCGGCGTCAAACCTTGCGCAAACGCTTCGGGCGCCAACCGCGTCCGCACCTCTGTGAGCTCACTGAACGAGAGCGGCTCTGCAAGTTTGCTTCTTGAGGGTTTGGATTGATACGACAAGCCGATGGCAGGCGGCTGTCTTTCAAGCTTCGAGTGCGAGAGAAAAATGCGCAGATCGGTCAGGCCGAATTTCCGTGTGATCTCGTCGAGCAGCCTGTCCACCACGCTGAGGGGCAACGAGGCTGCGAACTCAATAGCATTTCCCTTTTGCGCCAGCTTCACAAAAGCAGCGGGGACGTATTCGATTGAAGTCAGCCATTCGCGTGCAACTGCGCTCGTCACGTCGCTCGCGCGAAACAGACTGCGCCACCACCAGTGAAGGATTGCGCGACCCTCGATCCAATCGCTTGCGAGACAGGCAAGCATTTCCGAGCGGTCAAGAAAGAGCACCGATTCGGCGTCGGCTGGTACTTGACCGAGCGCCGGCCGAGCGGCGTTGCCAGCCAGTTGAGAAATTGACTCGCTTACCGCGCGCTCCCAAGCCGCGGACAACGCGCAGCCCGAGTTCAGTTTGAGGCGGCCAGGCAACGGGTCGCGCAATTTGCGTATGTAGACGATCGCGGCGGGCCCAGGAAGAACCGGCCGAAACTGCGCCCCGCTCAACAAACTGGCGAGGCGCAGTTGCACTGCAGCCGGATCAGCGCTCGAGGACATGAGCCGAATCCTCGCAATCGTCGTGTCATTGGACCTCAGCCGTTCGATCATCGATTACCTCTTGGCTGACTGATCAATGCCGAAAGAAATGCTCGAGCTCCTCGATCCACTTCTTCCATTTGTCACTGTCCGGCTTGCACCTGGGCGGCTTGGGCGGAGGGGGCCCCGCTGCGATGCGTGTGTTGATCTCAACGGAACCGTTGTGCGGCACTTTCAAGGCATGGATATTTCCGCCCAGATGTTGAATACCGCCTCCCGACATTTCATAGGTGAAGACATCGTCTAGACCGCGGTGCAGCGCGATGCTGCCAAACACTCCCGGTGATGGATCCAGTATTTCAAACTCTCGCTTCCTGATCCTTAGCGTCTTGCCGGTGCGGCGATAGCCGGCGACAATCCACACCCAATACACCATCTTCTTGCCGGACACGGGAGGGAGGATGCTTGTGCTGGTCTGGCGTGCTTGTAAGTTCTGTTGACCCTGGAATCGGCGTGCTTCGATACGTCTTACATGGGTTATGAGCAAGAAGTGATGTTTGCCTTTTGGCGGGCGCTCATAACCTACGCCGCTGATCGTGGCCGGGCGCGTCAGTTCCGACAAACCGTCGAAATCCATATTTCGCCGGACGCTGCTCTGGTTGAAGTTTACGCCGGTAGAGGAGCTTAGCTGCACCCAGACGCATTGATGCGAATGAGGAGGCTGGTAGGCACTTGGGACCAGCGCCTTCGGCCAGGTCCATGTGATCTCGGTGGTGCCGGATGTGCCGACGGTGACGCCGGTCGGTTGGTCAGCAGAAGCGCCGCTGGCCAGCGCCCAACTCGGAAACGTCGTCGCGGGAAGCCCCCAGTTGGCGAAACGGAACTCAGCCGACACATTGTTTGCTGCCGCCGTGCCTGTGTTCTCGACCTTCGCAACCAGTCGATTGGCGGTAAACGCTGAACTGCCCGCACCGTGGACTGTAGTCCCAACAGCGCTTCCCGCCGGGTCCATGGTATCTCGAACGCCGACGCCCGCTTCGCCGCCGACAAAATGAACGCCGACGCCGAGATTGCTGCCTGGCGGTGATTGCAGCGCAGGAATCAAACCGGTTCCGTACCACGAGGCGTTGATGTCCATCGTTTCGTCCAATACGCCGGCGAGAAAATTGGTCCCGATCGGAAACACGAACTGGGTGGAAAACCAGCCGTCGCTAGGGGTGCCGCCGCTGTCTAGAGTCTTGCCGACGCGGATTACGGCAAAGTACAAGGCGAAGGAATCCAGAATGTCGATCCAGTCCGGCCCGCCCAGCGCGGTAGTCAACGGCAATTGCACCTCGATACTCCAGGCGAATTCGGGTATCGTCGACACGTCCGAGCCGGCGGCTATTGAGCCGGTTCCACCAGTACAGCCGGTGAAAGACGTACTCGTCTTGCCGGTGTATCTGACTATCTGTCCTCCAACCGTAAAGATACCTGCAGTTGGAAACGAGGCTGTGCTGGGATCGACGTTGAATGTCGAGGTCGGCAGCGTTTGCGCCGTCGCGCCCGAGGTCGCCGGCGTCATCACGGGCGGCTGCCACGAACGCGTTTTCACCAGAATGTTAGTAGGATTGTAGGTCGTCGAGTCCGGGTTCGTAGTCGTCCACGGATCACCAGCAGCCCGACCGCGGTAGTGAATGACATTTTGAGGAAGGTGGTTGGTGCGAATGGCGTAGCTGGCAAGCACTCCCGGGGGAGGGTTGTCGGGATCCCCGGCGGGCCCGCCAGTGCCCGTGTTTTTCTCGTCGGCGCCGGCGGCTTCCCAGACCGGGAATATGTCTATCCGGCGCGCGGTGGTCTGTGTCGGGTCTGAGACCTTCGGCCTCATCGCTATCACGACAACGTCTTCCTGATCAAAACTCATATCGAAACGGCAAAAAAACGCGAGGTTCAGATAGTTGCCGTTCTTCACGCCCTGGAAGATCACCGGCGGAAACAAAGAGCCGTTGCCAAAGGTGAGCCGCGATCCCAGCACATAGCCGGCATCGGATTCGGGGGTGATGACGCCATCATCCTCAATGCCCGTGAAGCCGTCGACGGTAGGAGCGCCCGTTACAACATCGTGGTCTGCGAAACAAAGTGTATCGTCAGTTGACATGATTGATCTCCTTCAGTTGTATTGCCGAGGTTTACTAACTAACTAGCAAAGCCCCGAATCGGAAATCGGACGAAAGAAGTAAAATCATTTGCCCCTGTCGCCGCATTTGTGTGTCGAGCCCGCACGACCAGAAACTTCACAGTCGTCGAAAGCCCGGTGTCGCTATTCTGAATGTGCACGGAAAGATTTCGATCGCTGGGCGCCGCCTGGCTGCTCCCAGTTGGGGTCACCGTTGGTGACTGCCACAGACCGGCGGGATCTTCCACGGAGGCTTCAAAGGAGTAGCTTCCCGCTGCTGATGAATCTTGGGTCACGTGTATCGTGATAGGAATGAGCCCGGTCGCGCCGAATCGGACCTCGACCCCGCTTACACCTCCGATGCCGGCCGCGTGCGCCGCATTCGGTACGGTCCCGTCGAACGGCGGAATGGCCGAGAGCGTCGCCAGGAGGCGCGGGTCGCTGATATCCGGCGTCGCGCCGACAGTGATACTCAGCGCATCGGAGCTTTTGCCCGCGATCGCCGTGTCCACCGATTCGGCCCTCAAGGCAATCTGAACGCTGGTCGCGCCTGCAGGTACGGTGATTCGTGCACTCACGGCGAGTGGGGTGCCTCGCGGGATCTCGCGCGTCCCGGACGGCGTGATCACCGTTCCGGCCTGCCAGGCGGCGGCCGTAGCTCCAACGACATTGGAAAAGTTCACGCCCAGGTTGTAGACGGCCGGCAACACGGTTTGCGAGTCGACCAGCCATTTAAGCTCAAACGTCGACCCTGCGTTTATCTGACCGAGAGGCGGCGTCTGATTGAATATCACCACCTGGCCGCCCTGTGGTTGGACGTGCGGCAGCAGGCGCACCTGGAGCGATGTAGAGGCGCCGAACTGATTAGTAACGCTGACGGGCACCGTGCGCGGCAGACCGCTGAACACGTCGGGCACCGTAAAGATCAGTTCAGTGTCGGTTGAGCCGCCCGGCCCGCCCGCGAATTGATTGATCGGAACGCCTCCGAGCATGACCGTGTTGAGCTCGCCCGGCTGAAGGAAGTTCCTTCCGATCAGCGTCAGCAGGCTGCCGACCTCGGTGTCGCCCGTGGGTCTGCGCCCGGTCAGCACCGGCGGCCGATTGACCACATCGCTGGACTCCAGATCGCTTATCCGGTTATCGAGCGATCGCATCGCATCCATCAACCTATTCATAAACTCCGCCGTGATCAGATCGCCGGGTTGAACGTTTGCTAGAGTTGGTATCGCCATGTCGATTAGCCTCCTTACAATTGGCTTACAATTGGGCTGAGCGCTGAGAGTAGTTACTGTAATTCCACCGGTTCACATCGAAACGCGCATTGCCTCGATACGGCAGGTGGCCGGTAGCAAAAACCAAATACGCTTGAAGCGCACTCCTACCTGCGTTGTCGATTGTCTGCCTGTTTGTGCGCACGTTGTACAGCCAGATCAGCTCCCGGCTGCCGAGCTCGATGGGCGGATAACGGAACGATTCGAATATGAGTGATTGAACTTGCGCGTCCTCGACAAAAACCGGCTCGTGATATGTCTCGTTCTGAAAAAACCGCCGATAGTCAAAGCCGCGCGATGAGCGAGCGCCTACCGGAAGAACACCCACCGGAGGCAACTGCGTGAACCGGTCCGTTGCGATGATGAGTTCGAGATTCGTCTCGTTAAGGCGGATGTCTTGAATCTGATCCGCAAATTGCAGGAACCTCGCTTCCGCTTCGCTTACGCGCCGGTCGCCTATGAATAAATTCCAGCGATCAACGATGCTGGGCGGTGTGATGCGCCGCCGTACCGACCACAGGTCAATGAACTTGATTCCCCCGCCTGCCGTCCAGAACAACACGGCCAGCGGCACGTCGCAATCGGTCAGGCGATCGGGGCGAAGATCATCGAGCATGCCATACCGCTGCGACGACGAGCCGAATGGATCGGTCACGAAAGAGTTGTCGTCAGCGACGCCGAAGCATTTGTAGGCGACCAGATTTCTCAGGTGGTTCTGATCGTTCAGCTCACCGGTTGTTACGTCGAGTTGAATCAAACGGAACTGGACGCCGTCCACTTGGTACTTTGTATTGCAGTCGGCCGCCGAGTTCTGCAGCCCGCTCACCGCAGCGCGTCCCTCGGTTGCCCTCGCCGGACAAACCGTCAGCAGATAGACACCCGACCCCGCGACGTACACGCCGGATTGAAACGGAGTGCAACTGCTGAAGCCTGCATCCACAACTGTGCCGCCTCCGTTCTGCGGCCTAACCAGCGAGAGATCGACCGCACCTGACAATCGAAGCGTGTCACCATTGCGATTGACCGCCATCCCCGGCTGAACGTTCACGACGGCGCTGGTTCCCGCTCCGAGAGCGCGCGAGACCTCGAGGCCATAAGCGATCCCGTCACCGATGGCCTGGCCCAGCATCTTGTGCGCGTCGCGATTTGCCTCCTGCTCGCGGCTCATGTCCTCACCTGAGAGCAGGCGGCCATTGAAGAAATTCACCGAGCGAATGCCGCCGGTCAGAATCGGTTTAAGTAAATCAGTAGTACTCATTCGTGCACTCTCCTGGCCCAAGCCTCCCACCACCGCGAAATTGCCGTATGAACCTCCGGAGCCTTTGCTGCGAGCACCGCAGCGAATTATCTTTCCGAAAAAAACGGTCGAGACCTCCTCATCCCACCGGGATTAACTGGCCAACGTACTGGCTGACTTCGATCATGAGCGTCAGAGTGTTGATCTGATTTGCAGCGACAGGTTGTCCATCGTTCAGGACTCGGAGGAAGAATCCATTTTTGGCTTTGCCAAAACTGTCAAAGTAGACCGCTAGTTTTGGCAACGCCGCCGCGACCGCAGCGGTAACGACCGGAAGCACTTTGACAACGTATTGAGGCCCCGACGGTGTTGGAGGTGCATAGCCAGTGAATATGACATTGATCTGACCATCCGCCACTGTGTTGACTTTGAGCCCGTTATAAACTGGTGAACTCTGTTGTTGGGTAGGGTCCCCCGGTACGACGCCTGCTGCAACAATCAAGTACTGTCCCAATCCGGCCGGACGTTCTACCGCGTTGCTGCTCACGCCGGCAGGCAAGGTCTCTGCTTGCCATCGGCTGTTTCTGAAAGTAAGCACCTCACCGCTACCGGGTCCCGTAGGTTTGACGACCGGAACGCTTTGAATGGCCCCCACTGTTGTGGCGCCGAAATCTCCTGTTACATCTCCACCAAGAATGGGACGAGGCGGAGTGCCGTGCGTATGATCGGCACGCGCGTATGTTGGAGAAGTACCGTTGCTGCTCGTTAGGCCGAATGTGACTGCGGCGCTCACATTGCCGGGATTGATTGGCGGCGGCGTAAGCGGAAGCTGAGCAGGTTTCCAAGTGCCCGCGTCAAAGGTCAACACCTGTCCCAGCGCCGGAGCCGCGGAGGAAACGGGCCGACCCTGAATGGCGGCGACGACCGTGGCGTTCACCGGACCACTCGCATCGCCAGCCAGCGTAACCGGTCCGCTACCACTCGACGAGGAACCGGCAGCCTGAATGTTTCTGCCGCACAGCAGCAACTCTTGCAGCGCGCGCAAGTGAATCAAGAAAGGCCTGGCGTCTTCGTTGAGTGCTATGCCGGCGGGATCCTGAACCTGCCAGTCTGCTCCGCCGCTCGGGATCGACACCGGCACATCCACTTCAGCGAGCAGCACGCATTCTTCCGGCGCAACCTCCGCGCCTTTCGAGTGGCCGCAGCAGCTGTGCCAGTTTGAGAGTTGATCGGGCCGCCATTTCGTTCTCAGCTCGACAGCCCACACGCGAAAAGCCGCCCGCAAGTACGAGCAAAGTTGAGCCGCAGGTATTTTCAACGACGACGGCGCAGGGAGGCGAATATTTAGAGTGGGATCTAGCGGTGAATTCGCCAGCCGGAGAGCGCCTAGAAAATCTTCCAGCGACGTCGTCCCTGTTGACGAGTTCGTAACCGTGACCTGATTCAGCCAGTTGACAAGCCTTCGAAGCGCATCTTCTTCCGTCTGACCCGGTGGATCGAAACGCACCTCCAGCGCGAAGTCATCCGCCAGGCGTGAGGGCGCCATCAGATCGTCTTCGCTGCGGCACGGCTCGCCCGGTATCGGCACGTTGTCCGTCGGACAGTCGCGATAGCAAAGCACGATGTACACTTTCAAGGTGCTCGGCGAGACAACAGACCTATCGGTCAACTCCTTTTTGGTCGCGGGCAGTTTTAGCCAGTCATTCAGGTAGGCACATTGCGCGGTTGGCACTCGAATCATCTGCCCGCATGGACTGACGGCGACACCGGGACTGACGACCACGCGCGGACCTTTCACGTCCAACTCTGATGAGACGCTCAAACCCCAAACGGTCCCATAACCGATCAAGTCCCGCGCCATCCACTGGTCTCGCCCGGACAAGTAAGAGAACTCCTGAGTGAAGTCGTCGACACCCAGAACCATTCCCTGTTGGTAGTTGACGTGCCTGGTCGGGTCGCACGACCCGGTAGTCGCCGGAGCCGCACATTTTGTGAAAGTGCTCATCGTGTATCTCCAAACTTGCTATCCGTCCAACGCCATCGAGCGCGGACCAATTCAGCGCTAATCCTCAACTTGCGGGTTCCGTTTGTTTGCGCTGTTCGAGCTGACCGCGGCCGATCACTACTCTGCCGGTCAGGTCGCGAGCATCGGCCACGTAACTCTCCGCCAGGAGACCCTGGCCGAGCACCATCGGGCCGAGTAACTGCGGCGCCCGGCTGCCGGTGTCCAGGAGCGTGTCCTCGCCAAGCCGTGCTCCGCCTACGCGAAACATCGACCAATAAAACTTCACGTCGAATACCGTGTGAGCCGGCTTCTCCCAATTCACAATCCGCGCGGCCAGCTCGCGGCGCTGCTGGAAATCGTCCCGCGTGCGCGTATTGGGAGCCGGCAGTAATACAGTGAAGCGGTGGGCCGCGGCTTCGATCGCAAGCACGACGCTCTCGAACTGATACCAGTCCGCAAGCGCGGCTCCGCTCAGCGGAAGCTCGTCGGGCAACGAGATGTCCTCGAAGCCCGGCCATCGAGTGTGATAAGACAGATTGAGCGCCGCTATTCTTCGATAACGGCGCGCGAGAAAATCCTGCCAACGCGCGCGCATGGCTGCGCCGGGAGTGCCCGCGGTCGCCCGTTGGAACTCATCCCAGTCATTGCCTGGCGCGCCCGCGGCAGGCGCATCAGCGGGAAGCCGAACGTCTTCGAAGCGAGCGTACGTTCGGCCATAAGCCCTGTTCAACGCTGCGAGGTCCGGATACCGGCTTACCAAAAAGTCGCGCCAACGCGTTCGCTCATTTCCAAGCGAGCGCGGCACAAAACCAAGCGCCTGCCCGGCAAAGTTACGCCACGCGGCAGACTTCTCCGCGATGAAATCGTTCCAGTCCGCAAGCGCCGTGCTGGCTGGAAGCAGGTTCGTAGGAATCATCACCGCCGCAAAGTCCGATGAATTCGACGAGTGAGCAAGGTTGAGCTTGTCAATCGTCAGGTAACGCTTCTGCAGGAACGCGCGCCACAACGCCGCATCGTTCGACTCAACGATCGGCGTCAGCGCAGCCGAGCGCCCGGCCCGTATCAGCGCGACCGAGCGCCCGGCCTGAATCAGCGCAGCCGAGCGCGCCGACTGCGGCGGCTTCTGCCAGTCGTAATTGCGGAGCGGGAACTGGACTGCCGAGGGAAGATCAGCCGAGAATCCAGCGCGCAGATAATCCGAATAGCGTGAGTACAAATCGGACCGGCCATTTGCGGGAAGCCACTTGGGCGCCTGCGTCGCTTGCGGCAATCCCGCGCCGGTTTGTGTTTGAATGGAACTTGCATCGCCAAGCACGATTCCCGGTGTTCGCCGTGCGCGGTAATTCTCGATGATCCGGATCGAATCGCGTCGGGAGTCGAATGACTGGCCAACGTCGAACATGCTTTCGTCGGCGCATTCTTCCAGAGCCAGTCTCAACGCCGTTTTCAAGCCGTGAATTGTTCCGCGATATTGAAAGAAGTCCATCGCGTGCCGTATGAACAGACGGCGCTTCAAATCGCCCCACGAGGAATCGAGCACAATTCCAAACCAGCCCGCCAGCCAGTCGAGATACTCGCCCGGCACGCTGCTGGAATCGAATAAGATCTGCACTGCCGCGATTCGGTCTTCAAGCGAGGTGTACAGACCTTCGATATTCGCCAGGAACCGGTCCAGGAACGACGCCGATTGTTCGTCTTCGCGATAGACAGCCGGCAGGTAATGGTCGAGATATGAAAAGCGGGGATAGTAGGCGCGCAGCGCGCGAAGGCGCGGTGTGGTCCGGCCGTTTCCCTCGAGTCGCAGCTTGATCTGAATGAATCTTCCGCGCGCGCGTTGAAAGAGCAACTCCAATGTTGCGTATCCCTGTGTCGCGTTTGCCCCGGGCGCGGGTGTGATAGTGGCGTAGGGCAGCTCGGACCCATCGCCGCGCCGATAGAGATCGGGCTCCTGGCGCCACTCGGTCAATGCGAGATCTCTGTTATCGTTGGCCGCGCGGCTCCAGACTTCTACCTTCGACTCGGGCGGAATGCAGCCGTCGATCATCAGGCGATGCCATTTGCAATTCGGTTCGCCGCCATCGAATTGAGGTGACTCCAGCGTCGCATTCGTCTCGAAACGAGGGCGTGGCTGTTCCATTAGCGGAATCCAGCGGTCGCCGAAGTCGTACCAGGACTGGTCGCCTCCAGCCACCAGGCCTTTGCCTTCAAACAGCCGCATGGGCAGATACGCCTGCAGTGGCGCAAGCTCTAGCTGACGGCCGCTCAAAGTGACATTGAACGCGTAGGATTGATTGCCGCTCGCTTCGACGATGTACAATCGATCGGGAATAGACTTGCCATTCGACTCGTGCTCGCCTACGAAAGCAAAATCATACGCGATGAGCCTGAACGAGGCTCGCTTGTCGTCCGGGATCAACGCCTTCAAAGCGTTTGTGCTTACCGCTTCACCAAGCTGACCCTCGAAACCGTAGCGATAGACTTGAGCGAAGCCGCTCCCATCATCGCGGTCCAGAATCAACACCGTTTGATCGGGCAGGGCTTCAATCGAAATCGCGTCAAGCGCGGTCACTGGAGAAGCAGATTCGAGCGTGATGCCCCGGGGGAACAAACGCGGCTGGTGCTCGTGCGGGTCTCCGCCCAGGGATTGAAACGGCTCGACCACGCCGGCATTCAAATCGAGTTCGGCTTGATTGCTTGCTTGAACGTTGAAGTGACGATCCAGAACCCAATAGCGCGGCGTCCTGGACGCATCGTCAGGATCGCGGTCCAACACCAGCACCCCTCCGCCTGGGCGCGGCGCAAAATCAAACGGGCTGAATTGAATCTCCTCCGGCCAAATCATCTGTACCGGGCCTCCGCCGGCATGCAGATCGAAGATCAGCAGACCTGCCGGTTCGAGCACGCCGACAACCAAATAGTGATCGTCAGTGACTGACAGTCCTCTGAACCGGAGGTCGGCCGCTGCGCGCGCCGGTGCGAGCGGCGCAAAGCCGCCGAAGCTCGAAGCGTCGTCGGAACCTCCGGTATCAGCAGCCCAGAAATGCGCGGTTGTTTCGCTGCCGGCAGAATTGACAAGAATCTCTCTCTCGTTTTGCGCTATCCAATACCAGTTGCCGTATCGGTCGCGGCCCGCGCCCCGTCGATCTCTCAAGGCAGGTTTCGTGACTTTGGCTGAAGGCTCGAATTGAAACAACTGGGGAGCGAGCGTCAGCTCGTTGCGCTCCGAGTCCCACCCGAGGCCCGTCAGCTCCGCATCATCGGTTGACCTTTTCCAAAGTTCCGATAACGAGCCGATCGGCCGCAACACCGGCGGCGACTCATTGAGACCCGGGCTGGTTAGACGAGCCCATTCGCGCGCGCCCGGTTTTGCCCGACCCCAGTCGTCCTTGCCCAGCAGCGTATGAAACCTTGTTCCGTTCGCGTCCATAAAACACCATAGGACCCATGGGACCTGTTTACTTGCATTCATCCGGGATCACCGGCAGTGGTACCAGCGTCGGCGCGCCCTGTTGCCCAGCGCCAGGCGGGCCCGGTAGCACGACTGGCGCGCCCGATTGGGTTGCGGTAGACCGCCCCCGCAGCTCATCAAGCAATGCAGGCTCGCCAACCGATACCGAGATGCCCGCGACCCTCGGCAGCTCCAACCCGCGCATATCCACCTTGTCGTTGGGCGCCTGGACTCCTTCGGCAAGCAAGACACCATTGACTGAAGAAACACCAGTCACCCCACTGGCTCTTGCCATCAACTCGAGAGCGACGACCGGTTTTCGCAGGGGCCAACCGCGGTCAACGTCGCCAGATTGATCGGGCGAGGTTTCCTGACCTCCGAGAAGCGGTGAAAGAAACTGAAGCAATCTGCTCTTCACCGCTTCACGAACTTCCGCGATGCTTCGACCTGATTCGACGTTTATGCCAATCGAAATCCAGATATGCTTGTACACCGGGCCGCGCAGAAACACTTCCATCGTCACCAGCCGTCGCGGATCGAGGTACGCGCAAACCGTGTCAAGAAAGTTGCGGTTGGGCATCGGGGCATCAGGCTGTAATGGATCGTACTTTGGAATAATCATGAGGGTGACCGCCCCGGGCGCATCGCCTGGCTCGGTCGAACCAAGCTCGGGACTGAAGGCCGGGAGAACGTCAACGCGGCCTATGTCCACACCGGGAGTCCGGCGGGTGATCGTTTTGAAATCCGCCGCGCTCACGAGGCGGTCGCGATGCTGGAGGTACCGCGAGATTTGTTTTTCGCCTTCCGTTACCGTTTCAGCTTCAGCGCCGCCCCAGGTAGCAACAGGATTAGTCACCTTGAACCCGGCAGAAAGAGCGGGTGAGTTGTTGATCGAGGCGGCATTTACGTTGCCGGCGCGCCCAACACCGTAGTCGTAGCCCGCCCGGATCTTTGCTCCAAGCGGCGGACGCGCGCCGTGCTGTCCGTCTCCAAACTTGATCTCACCCGACTCGGCGCTTACGACAAAGACTTTCACCGGCTGATCCGAGAGTGCTGGCGAACCCGGCGGCTTTCGCAAATCAGGCACCGGAACTTCGGGACCGGCGCTCATCAAGTCGTCGATCAGCGTCCACTGCTCGCTGTTTCCGTCCTGCGTGATGACCACAAGGCGGACTGATTCGACGATGACCGGTGTCTTGGACAAAACCGCTGCCTGGTCGGGGGCGCCGTTGCCATCGGGGAGCAGTTCATTCGCCACATGCGCGCGCTGAGAAACGAAAACGCTGTTGATGCCTGCCCACTGGAGTTTTACCGGCGCGGCTCCTTTGACTCGAACTCGGAGCCAGGTGATCAGTCGTTCACTCAAGTTCGAATCTTCAATGGCAGGTGGAAAGTCCAACACTCCGGACTCGAGCGGATCGAGGTTGTCCCACAGGTTCAGTTCCGACGCTTGTGGCAGTGTTATCTGAACGGTCCCCGGTTCGAGCAACACGTTTCCGGTCGGGACCGCAGCGAGAGTTCGATAGCGAGGAGTTCGCTCGCTGGCGACGTTTGAGAGCGTCTCTCCGATCGGGACTTCGTACGTGAGCAGAGCCTCGCCTTCAGGATTCGCGGACCCGCCTGGCCGCAAGGCGCGCGTTGCGTCGCCAAGCGCTGGAACGATGCCCAGATTCAAGGTCTTGCCGCCGATCTTGTCGCGCACCTGGTTCTTCAGATTATCGTCGAAAGGCTTGTCGCCGGCGCGCGCGAGCAATGCAATCCAGAGCGAGCCATCGAGGCTGTCGCGGCCAAGGTCGAGCGCTACGCCGCCGACAAGGGGGAACGTCGCAGTCTGGTAGAGCTGAGCGCTCGCCGACAACTGCGGCTTCAAGAACGAAGCATAGAGCTGGTTGTAGTAAGAGCGAAGTTGGTCGCTCGGGTTCTTGAGCTCGCGTTTGTAGAAGAGCTGAGCTTCAATCGGAAGCACGTCGAGCCCTTGCGTCGTTCGAAACGGGACCTGCCCCGCCCGCACTTCCAGTTCGCCGTCAATCGTTACTGTCTCGAGAGGACCACGATCGTTTAGAAACGTCACGAGTCCCCGAGCGCTCGAGGCCGGTTGCAACCCGATGCCGAGGGATTTGAGAAACGTCCGCCGATTCCGCTCGGGTATCTGGTTGCTTCGATACAGCAAGTTCTCAGTCAGGAATGCGAATATCTCGATAAGCGTGACGCCGGGGTCGGACTTGTTGAAGTTCGTCCACTCGGGCGTATGGACGGGTATCCGTGCCAGGGCCTCATCCAAGAGCGCTTGGTACCGGCGATCATCCAGAGTTGGAATCTGTATCGGCATCTAAGTCCTCTATCGCGCCGCCCCGGAAGTGCAGGCGAGTTCGTAGTCCGGCCTTCAAGCGGAAGTTCGTAGCGATTCGCCGTAGAGCCTGGCATACCAACTTCCGCTTGAAGGCCGAACTACAAACTCTGCCAGCGCTCCCAGGTCTAACTTCCCAGGTTGATATTCAAGCTGATCCGCTGCTGCGTCTGCGTCGCGACGAGCTTGTAGGCGATCGTCGCAATAGCCGCTTGTGGATCTACCGCATCCGGCTCGACGGCAACCGATTCAATTCGTATCCGCGGCTCCCATTGCTCGAGTGACTTTTGAATCTGATCGCCGATCAGGTGACGCGTCGTCACCGTGTTGGGTTCGAACAAGAACCTGCTCAAGCTCCCGCCAAACTCCGAAAGCCGCAATCGCTCACGCCGGCTGGTCATCAGAATCACTCGTATCGCTTCGCGCACGTTTTGCTCGCCCTCGGACCACGCGACGCGGCCGTCGGCTCCGACGCGAAAAGGAAAGCTGATGCCTCGTCCAAAAAGTTTGCCTTGATCGATCATGATTTCTTCGCCTTGAATCCCGGCAGCGGGAAGCAAACCAAAAAATAAGGAATCCATCTGAAGATCAAGTCGAACAGGTTCACGATGATCATCAGGAGGATCAGAGCGCATATCGTAATGATGGGAATCGAAAGCGTGCAGATCATCCCAGCCTGAACGCCTCCCGACGTGCACGGTTTGATACTACCCATCGACGCGGACAGGTCCTTATGAAAGGGCCAGGGCAACACCGACCGCACGAGGGATCCCAGGGTCAAGCCCTTCGCGCTATTTACCTGGCCGCACAATATGTCTGACATCATAAAGGCTGCCTTCTTGTCGAACTTCCGCAGGCCGGCGGGCGAGGTATCCATCGGCAGCGCGATTCGAATGGGTCGCGCGGGCGCGTCGGAATCAAAGAATCCAGCCATCTGAAACGGCCTGGTGATTGGGCTGACAACCGCCGGCTCAAGGGGGCCGCAGTCGGGACGCTCGAACACGCAGCGGATCACAAACCAGCCCTCGCGCGGATCGAGCGGCGGCTCTGATCCAATCGGCAGCGCGGGCATCGGTCCCGCCGGCAACGGCGGCAGGGCGTTGTAAATCACATTCGCGAGATTATCGACCTGAGCGCGCGCTGCATTAAGAGCCGTCAGAGGATCGGGCGCGCCAGACGGAAACGGACCGACGACTGTGGTGTCGGCTGCTACAACTTGAACCCCCAAGTTGTTTTTTTTCTCGAGCACTCCTGCGTCGGCCAGCGGAAAAATGAACGGCGCCCAGGTCGCGGCCGCATCAGGAGCCACTCGGTTGTAGGGGGCGGACACCTTCTCGAGCTTGCCTTCGAGGTCATTCGCCGCTTGCTCGTTGAGAGGGGCTCCCGGGGCTCCGCCAAGTATTCTTAGCAACGCTTCCGCAAGCGTTTGTGCCACCGGCTGACTCGCATCATTTGGATTGGCCAGGTCTGACCACAACTTGCCAGGCAGCGCGGCAGCGTTCAACGCGTTGACGAGTGCCGTCTGCGGGGCATTGAGAGACACGGACTCACCGGCAATCTTCTTGATGACATTGGGCAGATGCTCTTTAAGCAGCTTCGCAAAGTCGAGCAGGATGTACCACGAAGGAATTTGAATCTGCTCGCGCGATGCCTGTAGCGCTGCAGTGTTCTCTCGAGCTTTCTCTTCATCCGACTGTGCTGTACTGGTGAAGGCGGCTGAAGAAGGTTCAGTTCGCAACTGGCCAGTGGCGGCCGCTTGTTCGATCAATTGCTTCCAGGGCTCGGTCACCTGTGTCCATATCAGTGACATCCTGGGGTCCGAATTGGGAGAAGGACGAGAACCGGCTTGAGAGACGAGCGCCCCGGGCGCGCGCAGCGGCGCACCCATGTAGGATTCGCGCTTGCCGACCGGCACGAGCCCCGCAAGCAACCGGCGCTTTCGACCGTCATCCTCGACAAAACTCATCGGGAACAGCGCGAGCCGTTCTTCTCCGGGCAACACTACGCTCGGCGTAGCGCCCGATGCCTTTTCGATCTTCTGCCAACCGGCGCCGCCCGGCCCCGCGATCATCGCGTATTCCACCCACGTGGTCATATCGACATCGGGCAGGTCTTGATCGAGCGGCGGTATGACGGGCGGAAGCAGCCTGCGGATCACGAAGCTGACTTTCTCTTTCGCCGGATCAAGAGCGCGATCCGGGAGTCCCGCGATCCCACAGACAAGGCACGCGCTGACGAGATAGAAACGCTGAGCCGCCGGTTGATAGAGCTTGAGCGGCGCGGTTCTGCCCGCGGCGCCGTTGCGCAGCGTCGCGATCAACGACCCGTTCGTCTTCGTGCGTTCAGTCACCAGCCTCGCTCGCGTCAACCGGCGGGCGAAGCTCGATGAAGGCTCGGCCGGCTCGAGTAAGGCGTCAGCCTCGGGCTGCTCCGCCGGACCACGCCAGGTCTCCTTGATCGCGACCAGACTGCGGAGCTTGTCAGGATCGGTCTCTATTATTTTCAAGAAGTCTTCCATGAACGAATCGGCGGCGAAGCGCAGGATCGCCGGCTCGCGCATTTGGCGCTGCGCGGCAAAGCCATCAAACGCGGTGGCTTCGAGCCAAAGCGGCGACGGAGCTGTCCATAAGACCTCGTGCTCGATCATAGATTTACTCGATATGTCCTCTCACCAAATATTTCCCGCCCCCGGAGTGTAGCTGGCACTCACAATGCTGTTGCAGATCACCGTGTCTGCTTGCACGACTCCGCTAAACTTCGACATTCCCGCATCGACTGTCACCATCCCAGCGGATACCGCCACCTGACTCGCGTTGATCGTTACTTTGGCGGAAGCGGTGACGGTGATGCCGCTGGTTTCGAGCTTCACGGAGTTGCCGTTGCTGTCGACGATCTCTATCGAACCCGGGCCGTCCTTCATCGTCACTTTCTGACCGCCGGGCGTTTCAAGAATCAGGTTTTCCTGGCCATCCTTGTCGTCTAACGTGACCTTCACGCCGTTGCGCGAGCGGATGACTTTTTTGAAGTTCTTGCCCGCTCCGTCCATCGACTCAGGCGGCGAATCGCTTCCGTTCCAAAGCCCGCCAATCACGTAAGGGCGGCGAGGATCACCGGCCTCGAACGTGACCAGCACTTCGTCGCCTACATCGGGAATGAACCATGAGCCGCGATTGGCGCCGGCCATCAGCGTCGCGAGTCTTGCCCAGGCGTCATAGCGCGAACCGCCGTTGTCGGGGGCCCAGGGCAAGGTCACCTTCACCCGGCCCTGACCTTCGGGATCGTTGATGTCGCTGACCAGCGCCGGATAGACTCCGTACCATCGGCCGCCCAGCCCCGCGGGCAGTCGCGCGTCGATGATCGATTCGATTGTGAGGGCCTCTACCAAACCTTAAACCTTCCCGATTCCCGGCCGCTCGGCGACAAACTCGGTTCTCATTCCTTTGGTCAGGTCGAACACGTGTTTCACTTCAGAAAGGTAGTACTTGCCGTTGAATAACGGTCCGAGCTCCTTCAAATTTACATACGCGCCTACACGAAGCTGGACGCTCGTCTCCGCGATTCCACGCCCCACTACAAAGCGCCGCGCATTCATCTTGAAGTAAGCTTCGGCTTCGGCCTGCGTCTCCTGACTCGTCAACGGGACTGTATGAACCAGCGATTCTTTTCTCTGGCCGAACGCGGCCTCAAGCACGCTGCCGCCGCCTGAATCGCCATTCAACTCGCCGCTAATCGCCGACTCCGTCGCCTCGAACTTCAACTCGGACTTTGCGCCGACATCCCAGCCGCCGACCGTAACACTCGTTCGCTGTCCCGCGGTATCGGCGATCACTGTGAACTCGCGCAGCTTGTTACCGTAGTTGAGCTCGGTGGCGCCGCCAGTCGAGCGATCCGTTCGCGGCTTTGCCTTCATAGTGCTTCCGTCCATCCACAGTTCCGCGCCGATCGAGCGCGCCCGCTCGCGGAGAAACGCGAGGTCGCTTTGGTTGATCTGGGCCAGCAGCTTGTAGCTCGGGCCGCTCACGCTTATCTCGGCGCTCAGGCTGTGATCACCAGCAATCTGATTCAGCACATCGCTGTCGGTCACGTCGGCGAACGAGCGTGTCCTCCGCGTCATCCGCAAGTCCTGAAAGCGGTCCTCGGCCAGCACGGTGATCTCAGGCGCCTTGGCGTTAGGGAAACAGGCCTCGAGCGCGGTGATCTTGCCATCGAAGATCACATCGTCGTTCAGCTTGATCTGGAACGTCTTGCCAAAATCAAGGAGGCTCCGGTCGAAGTACAGAAAGTTCGAGCTGCCATTTTTGATGCCGAGATTTGAGAACGCCGCTTCGCAGCGGTATAGCCCGCTGGTGTTCTCGAATATCTGAAGGCGAAGCAGGCCACCGTCGAGCTCAGGCTTCGATTGCCCGTCGATGACGATCGCCGGACGCAAGACCTTCAGACCTGTTTCATCTTTTGTTGCCATATTCAGTGCGCTCGCACTCTGGACCACCGCTCCAACTCTTTCATCACTGCGCGCTCAACTTCGCGAGGGTCGAGGGGCCTTCCCTCCGACTGAGTGCGGGGGCCCTCTCCCAAACCGGCAGCCTCGGGCGCCGCCGGCACGACTTCCATCTCGTTGACGACTACGGCCATGCTTCAACTCCTATTGAAAGAATTCCCAGCCCGTGCTCAGCGGAAGTTCGCAGCCTCATTTGCCTGAGAAGCCCGTCCACAACTTCCGCTTTGAGAATGGGAGACATCCGAAATCCTTTATCGGTTCAGGGCATTCTCCCCGAACGCGGCGACCGATGAGAGAGCGCCGGTGTTCATATCCAGCAACTGCCCAGGCTGAAGCATCCGCGGATTCTCGATACCATTGGCCGCGGCAATCGCCTGCCATTGGTCCCCCTTGCCCTGGCTGTCGGCGAGTCCTTGGACGGTCGCTCCCGCAGGCGCCTGAGTGAACGGTTCGTTGCCGCGGGCCTTGCTGCCTCCAGTTGACTGATCGGGTTCCTTCAAAAACACCGACGTAACCTTGTGAGCCGTCAAGTTCAGCGACATACTCGCGCGCAATGGCTTGCCCTCCGCGGAAAAGAACTCGAGCGACTCTTCAAGAGACTCCACGAGTCCGTCGAACTGGAACGAGCCCCATAGAAAACGGACGCCAGGCGGTTTGAACTTCTTCTCTGCGCCCACGGTTGGGGTAATGAAGAAGGTAACCTGCTCCGTGAGCTTCCTGACATCGGTCACCGCATTTCTCTCGCCATCCGGCTTGGCCTCGTCTGCAATCGGCTGCGTTACGTCGAACCAGAGCTGAAGCGAAAGCTTGGTCGCGCCGGCGCCAACAAACTGGATCGCAGGCGAGCCTTTCTCGTCTCCGGCTTTTTTTGATTGTTCGATCTGGTTTGAGAAGCTCACCTTCAACGACTCGGGATTGAATTGGACGGTGACTCTCTTGCCGCCCTCCTTCTCCTTCGAGAGGTTGTCTTCCAGTTCCCACAGGTGAGCTTTTGCAAGGTTCAGTTCAGCCATCCGTCTCCTTCCCTCTGGTTCTTTTACTTCAACGTCAGCGATTCGTAGGCGAGCTGCAATTCCTCGATCGCGACCGTCCCGTCTTTTGCGTTCAGCGCCGGCGCCTTGAGCTTCACCGGCACGCAACGCGACAGCACAAACTGCGCGCGCACGGTGTGGCCATCTGCAGCAAGCATCACTATTTCAGCATCTGCTCTCAGCGAGGGATCGGTCAGCATAGTCGAAGCCCACTTCCACAGGTCGAACGTCTCGGTCATCCCGCGCTTCAGGGTGAGCTGCCCGTAGTTGAGCGGACCCGTCAGGCGGATCTGCTTACCGTTATTGCCGCCCTCGCGAATGCTCTTTACATCCATCGTTATCTCCAGCCCATCACACTCTGAGAATGCCGCGCTGCAAATCTGATCGGAAACTCCGGGTACCTTGATCTCGACAGAGAAGTTGAACGACACGAACGGATGCACAACGGTTTCGTTCGAGGGATTGGCCATTTCTAGCGAGTCTCCACAACAAGACTTCGATCGCCGGTCTGAACCAAACGGATCGTCAAGAAAGTCATCGGTAGAGAAGGCGCCACTCGAAGCTCGACGATGAATCTCCCCAGGTCGAGGCTCTGAGGCGTGTTAAGCGAGTCGCCGGTAACAACCTGAAAAGACGTTTGCGGCGTACCGCCGGCGAAGGCGCCGCGCACAAACATTTCGCCGAGCATCGCCTCGAAGCCGCGCTGGACGCCGCGTCGAAACACCGCGTCGTTCGGCTCGAAGACGTATGTCGCTCCGAGGCTCAGGGCTAATCTCCGCAGCAGGCTCAGCAACCGCCTCACGTTGATCGGCCGCAGGTCGTCGTCATCGGCAAGCGTATCCGCGCTCATCGACAGAAACCCGCGCGGGTCCTGCCTGATGATGTTGATCCGCGCGTCCTGCAAGTCGAGCCATCGCTCGCTGTTGATTTTGGGAGTGAGCGCTACCGGCCCGCGCATCGCCTTGTTTGCCGGCGCGATCCAGGCGCCTCGGCTCAGCGTTCTTGCGGCAATCACCCCGCAGGCAACGCCGTCGGGGGGACTACCGCTGAACCGGTCATCCTCTTCGCCTCCGATCAGCCACGGGTGATAAACCGCCGCGTGGCTGAAGTCACCCGATTCGCCTGCACCGAGCGGCATACTGGATGCCGTGACCCGGCGAATCTCAACCGCGCCTTCAACTTCGATCCTCAAGCTCGAATTCACTTCGATGGCTGCGGCGGTCGAAGACTTGAGCGTCTTCACATACGACTCGGCTTCATCTTCGCGATAGTGTTCGGGAATCGAAAGCACCGCAAACAGATCACCTCGCGCCGCGCACATTCGCAGCAAGGCGCGATGCACCGCCAGCAAGGTTCGCGAGGAGTATAGGCCGACGTTCGTCAGTTCATACGCATGGCCTTCCGGTACTCGCACACCTTTTCCGTCCGACCAGTTGCTGGTCTTGCCCGCTGATTCGACACGAACCCTGAAGAAATACTCGCCGGGCGCCCGCCCATAAACTGAGTAAGTGTCGTTGCCGCCCGCATAGATGACGGCAGCATCGGTGAACTCGGCGTTCGTCGCCTGCTCGAGCACAAACAGGTCATCGGCCGCCGCGGCAGAAGGCGGCGAGCACATCGACCACTCGAGCGTGAAGCTTCCGCTCGAATCCGGATCGCTAAGGTCAAGGCACGGCGGATCAGGCTGATCAACATCACAACTCAGAAAGTTGCCGCGCTCGGGGCTCAGGGCGAGCGGAATGTTTTGTTGGTTCGCTTTGTCTTTGCAGTCGCGAAAGTGCCACCACTCAGGACGAGGGATTGGTTTGGACGGCACGGAGTGCGGGCGGGGCAATTCGGCCGCCCGCTCCCATCCGCGATGGATCGCATCCGGCGCCGCGATGATCGTCCCTTCTTCGATGCCGAACGCGGCATGGGCGCCGTAGAGTTCACGCGGCCGAGAACTGGTGTAGCGAATGAAATCTGCCTGCCCGCTGAAACTAGTCGTGCCGGGCTCGACCAGGTCGCCATCCAGGAACAGACTTGCGTCAAACTTCGAAAGCCCATCTCGTTCCAGCGGCAGCCCGCTCGTTTCAAACCTCGCCAGATAATTTACGGGGATCGCCGTCATTTCAACGGGAAAATAAACGCCTGTTCCGGGCCCCGCCCCGGCGAGCGGGAACCGCCGGGCCCTGCCGTCCTCGCCCAGTTCGCTTAGTTGCTTGTCGAATGCAAGCGCGACCCGTCCTGCTTCGACCGCACCGGCCGATCCTCCGTTAGCCGGCTGGCGATAGAGTTCCCGGTCCGTTGGCAGATCGCCCCAGAAGCGCGAGTGCCCCGCATCAAATCCCAGATCGCCGAGCCGAGCCACCTCGTCGACGCCCCTTCGAACCCATAACTCGAAGGTAAGTCTTTCGGCAACCGGTCTGAAGGCCGGGAGCGCTGTCGGAGGCGCCTGCAAGACTTGATACCCTTGACCCAGTATCCGCACGGCCCGTCCGGAAAGCGACGAGTCACCCGGTCCCGAGTCCGAGACTGCCATCAACGATGTCTGGCCGCCGTCGCTCAACCAGACGACCGTTCCCGCGGCCGGGGCGTGCTCCATCTGGGCGCGCAGAAACACTTCCAGCTCCTCGCGCTCGCCGGTTGGCCAATGGATCTCGGCGTCAAATTGATCGCTCACCGGAAAGGGCGAGGACGGATCTCCGTTCACTGCCGCTCGAACGTAGACTCGAGCCGAGCCGCTGGTCGTTCCGTGGCTCTGGCTCTGGTCGGCCGGTGTCAGCCAGACCTCGCGCGTGCCGCCCACGACAAGATGTGGATCGGTTGGCGAATTGTCCGAAGCGTCGGCCACAGTCTCGACAACCAGCATCGCAACCAGAGTGGTCTTGCCGTTGTTGTCATTGAAACTCAAACGCAGGAGATCTCCAATGGCGATGTCGCCGGCGAGAGCCCGCAACTCGACGGCCAGAGAATCTTTTGGAAAACCTTCGGCGCTTCCGCCCGCGCGAAAAATCGAGGTCACTTCGAACGGCTCAGTGAGCAATGCCGAGCTTACTCGCAGCGAATCGGACCAGCTCCCTTCGGACCTTGCGCGCGCAAAGGCGGGTGATATGTCGGTTACCTTGCCGCTGCCATCCACCTCAGCCATTGCCAGCCCGGGTATCGGAAAGAAATTATAAGAAGCTTCGTCAGTGGCTACGCGAATAACCCAGCACCGCTTGCCGCCATTTCGAAAAAAACTTCTGACGGCGGGGCCGAGGTGCGCTTTAACCTGCCGGCAACGGTCAGCGTCCCAAGCGAGGAGTGCGTCCACGCCGAAGACTTGCGCAAACTGTTCCGGGTCCTCGAGGGCGACCGGAGTATGCAACGGTCCGGAAGCCGCGAACCCAACGAATACAGCTATGTCCATTCGGGGCAGCGTCTGGTCGAGTTGCGGAGACCGAGCCTCGAAGTTGAACCCGGGTAATCTTCTTGTCACTCGAGCGACCATCTCTCACCTAAATAGCGGCGGGCACAAGAGACGTACCGTTGGGACGTTTGAGCACTGCGCTCCAATCGATGCAAGATTGGGCAGAGAAGCAATGGCTCGCGGAGTCCAATTGAGCACCGGACGAAATCCCGGCCATGCGCCAAGGGGCTGCTACGCCTTTCGGCTTACTCCATTTGGAGGCGTTCGTATGCAACCACCAGCTCCTCCATCGCGACGTCCGTGCCCTTTGCGTTGAATGGGCCACTGGTGTGCTTGATGATCCGCGCGCGCAGCAGCTTCCACGTTTGCACCACCGCGGTATGGTCCTCGTTCTGCAATTGCAGGGTCACGGTCCGCAGCGCATTCTGGTCTCCGTTGCGAATCTGGTCGAGCCATTGATATAGAGAGAGCGAGCCGATGACACCGCGCTTCAACGTCACGTCCGTAGACTTGTTGAGACCGGTGATCTTGCGAACGCTGTTCTCCTTCTCGTTCCCGTTCCGGTACTCGGATAGGGTTACCTCCATGCCGATGCCGGTGACTTCCTGAAAGCCGGCGTCGGGTCCGTCGGTGTTGCCGGTTCCGAGGTCAACAAGAAAATTGAACTGAACATACGGCCGGTCGCGAAAAACAGCCATGAGATCCTCCTGAACTGTCCTGTACGAGCGGCCCTCCGTGAGCGCCCCTTCTCGACCCGCGGGATTCCCAGTCGCGGGAAGAGGGCGGCCGCGGAGGGCCACCCGTACAGGCTGCTAAGCTAAGCCTTCCGATCCGCTGTCCACTGCCCGATGCGGAAGATCACAAACTCCGCCGGGCGCAGAGGGGCGACGCCGATCAGGCAAATGAGCCTGCCGTTATCGAGATCATTTTGCGTCATCGTCGAGCGGTCACACTTCACAAAGAAGGCCTTTTCGGGTTTGTCGCCCAGCAGCGCGCCGCTCATCCACTCGTTCAGCAGAAAGTCCTCGACCGTTCGGCGGACGTTTGCCCAAAGCGCTTCGCCGTTGGGCTCGAACACCGCCCACTGCGTCCCTTTGTCGATCGAACGCTCAAGGTAAGCAAAGTAACGCCTCAGGTTCACGTACTTCCATTCGGGGTCGGAACTGACGGTTCGAGCGCCCCAAACTCTAAAGCCCCTCCCCTCGAAGAACCGGAAGCAATTGACGCCTTCCGGATTCAGAACGTCCTGCTGCGCTTTGTTGAGAAGTTGCTCGAAGCCTATGGCAAGGTTGACGACCTCGTTCGCGGGCGCCTTGTAGACCGCGCGGTTTATGTCGTTGCGGGCGTAGATTCCTGCCATGAACCCGCTGGGCGGAAGATGAATCTCTCTCCTGGTTATCGGGTCGAGGACTCGCACCCAAGGGTAGTACAGAGCTGCGTAGGTCGAATCGATCTTGCCTCGCATAGCCCTCACTTCCGAGATGCTCTGCCCGTCGCCGCTGTCTAAAACCGCGATGCGATAGCGCATCCGCGACGCGTGAGAAATCAGCAGGCCCACAATGGAGTTGGCTTGTGAAGCGTAACCCGCGCTGCGCATGTTGAAGGTCGAGCCAGGCGCTGCGATGATCGAGACATCGTCAATGTCCTCGAAAGCCTTAAGCCCGGTCTTGCGAGTCGAGTCCGGATCCGCCGCGCCCTCGTATTCCGTGGCCGAAGGCCGGTCGCCATCGTTACCGCCTGTTAACTGAACATCAACTGAGCGCTGGTCATCGGTCGAGCGGTCATCCAGCAGATTCCCGTTCAGGGACGTGTTCTCAGCGGCCAAAGCGGCGAGCACATCAAGTCCCGTGGCGACACCTGCACCCGCGGTGACTATGATCGGCAGCGTTCGCGCTTCGGCCATGCTGTCGGGCTCGCCCGCGAACCTGGCGGTCAATGAGTCCTTCGCTCCGTCGCGCTCGTGCGCCGGGTCCAGCGCCAGCCCATCCCAGACGAGAATGGGTTCAGCAGGGTCAACTGGGAAGTATGTCACGGTTAAGGTGATGACGCGGACTTGATCGCCAAGCGCCGGGTTGAGATTGGGCGTCAGGTGATCGAGCGTCAGGGTTGCGCCCGTGGACGACTTAAAACTCCAGACAACCTGCTTTGTCGCCGGGTCGAAGGTAGACGAGGCCTCGTAAAAAGTGCCGCTCCCGGGCGTGCTGTCGATGGGACTCGTGATGTCGCTGATCAAGACAACGTCTTTGTCGCGCAGCGCACCAAGCGTCGGACTCCCGGGCTCACCACCGAGAATGCTCTGGCCGAGTTTCACCGTTATCCGCGCGCGAGCGTTTCCTGACTCACCTGGAAACCGGGCGGCGATTTCGAGCGAGGCTCCGCCCGACGCCGGCACCTTCTTACGCGCGCGGCCGTCGCCGACACTTGGTTTGAAAACTCGCACGACATAGAGCCGCTTGCCCCCTTCCTCGAAGAACGCGCGGACCGCGTGCCAGAGGTAGTTATGCATAAGCGACCCAGACGTGCCGAATTTCAGTTGTTGACCGTCCCCGTACGTGCGTTTGAATTCGCCGAGACTGGTTATGATGTCCGGCTCCAGATCCAAAGGTCCGTAGCGCGCGGGGCCGATGAAGCCGGTCGTCGTTGTGCTGACGCCTTCGATCGACTTTGACCGGAACGAGACTTCTTCGACGTAAACTCCGGGAGCTAAGTATTCAGGCATCCCTTTTCCTCCTATCAATCACGGAACCTGTCCGTGGGCTACGTTACAGAAGCCGGCGCCATTGAGTGCCGGCCTCCCGCATCATTCAGGGCGGTGAGCCCGCCGCGGAAATGAAAAGAACCGATCTTGTCTTATTGACCGCGCGGTCGACGGAAGCAACAACCAGTTCGCGCCCGAAACTCAACACCGCTTCGGTCAGGACTTCATTGCGCTCGGTATCCGCCCACAGCGTCGCCGGCGATTGACTGAGCACGTCTGACAACTCGGGCAGCGCGGGCCAGCGTGGAAACGGTGGGTACGGCCACTTCGGAAGCGGCGGCTCCGGGTTCAACCTGTCGAAGCTTGCCGAGACCTCGATCGGCCATTGCTGATCTCTGAGCGCTGGACTCTCGGCGCCCGGTGGTGAAATCTCCGGAGGCGATCCAAGCGTATGGGTCACTGGCGCCGGATACGCAAACAACAGCGCAACCACTCCCCTCCCGTCGGCGACTCCACGAGCGATTCGCCGTCCGCCCATTCGAGCCTCCACTACCGCCCAGCGGGCGGGGTCGCCTTCGTGGTCGCCGCTTGATTTCCATTCGCGCAGCTCCGCGCGCAATACCGCCATAGGCTCCGGCACCGCGCGCGAAGCGGTCGAATAGAGAGAGATTCCCGGGCTCGTCGACGGGGACGACGCTCCTGCGGCATCAGGCGAAGTGATTATTCCCTCGACGGGCGCATCCCTGGTTAATAGAAATGGTTGGAACCGGCGCCAGGCGTCGATGACTTCGATCTTGAAAGTCGCCTTTGTCGGTAGCGCGTTTCCGAACTCGACTTCTCTTAAGCCGGGCAGTCCGTTTAGCACATATACACCGGAGCTGTTCACAACCGCCTCGATCCGCCGCAGCGGGCTCTTGGATGGATAAGCAGTCACAACCAGCCCGTCGCGCACGACCTTCCCGGTCACCTCATCCCAGAATCGCAAGCCCAGCAGAGATTCTCGTAGGAGCACCTCCCTTACCGGCAGTGTTTCAATGAGCAGCGTCTGGTTCATTCCCTCACTCCCCGCTCAGTCCTGTCGCGTCTTTGAATTCAAACCGCCTCGTCTGAACGATTCCGCCACCCGTCACCTCCACCGTGGACTCTATTGAGACCATCCTTGCAACATAAGTCGCCGAGGGTTGAAGGTTCGGTTTGAGCGGCTCCCAGATATTGGAAAAGTCCTGCAAGCTGAGCGGCTCGAAGACCAGCTCGACTGCTTCGTCCTCGCGAAAAACGTCCCGCTCCGGACCAAAATGGTTGAGCAGGCCGGAGGGCAGAATCGGGGCGTTCCCCAGCTCACGTATGCAGAAGCCCAACAACTCCTGCTGCTTTTCAAACGTGCGTCCCCACGCCGTGAGCATGTAATAGAGATCGAGCGGCAGAGGCGGACGGTATGTCTCTCCGTTCGGTCCGATGCGTGAAGGCAGATTGCGCCGCGAACTGGACGATACTCGATAAAGATAGAGCGAGACTCCTTCATCCATCGGGGTCTGAAAGTCGTTAACCTGGTACACTTTGAATTGCGCGCCGTCGAACTCGGGCCTCGGACATGCTGAGTCGAGCATACCTCGTATTGCACGGCTGACCGCAGCAATTGCTTGATAGCTAGCCACTGTCGCCCCCTCCCTGCCTCCGTTTGCGCTTTCGCGCGGACCACCATCTTTTGAACCGGTCCCTCCTCCCAAGGTTGATGCCGTCGAACTGGAGCGCGATGAAGTCGACAATGTCCCCTAGTCTCTCGACATATTGCCGCTTGCCGCTGTGCACGTGTGTTATGTGTCCTCGCCAAGAGGCCCGATCGTCCTCTTCGAGCCAAATCCTGACAACGAACGAATGGGTCACGGACTCAAACGAGTCTCCAAGCAATGCCATCCTCACTCCGCTGTCGAGCACTTCGGCATTGGGCCTACGATCACGACGCGTCGCTTATAGCAAAGGCCGGTATCAGCGAACGTCTCGCGCACGTCTATCGATCGTCTTTGGCGTAGGACTTCGAACAGGAGGACGGAGATTGTATCGAGGCAGAGCCTGGAGCCTTACCTGGTCATGGTTTGTTTGTTTCCTCGGATGTGGTTGATCAACAAAAGATCGGCACAAGTAGAAGTACACTTGAGGAAAGGGGTGCGGAATGCGGGTAGGTGCAGGCGAGTCTCGTGTAAGCTGACCTAGCCACCATCTCTCTTCCCGTTCACCAGCCCTTCGAGTGCGTGAATGTCGTCTTTAATCTGACGGTGAAAGTGGACGAGCGCGATCTTCACTTGCCTGAGGCGCCCAAGCGCTTCGCATATTTGAGAGATCGGGACTCCTTCAGAGTCGCCGGAACCGGAGAGAGCATCAACCGTCTCCAATTGATCCGAGCGTATCTGCTCGAAGAGTTGAGAGGTCTTTCGCGCGGGATTAACGCCAAGTTCTTCCTTGAGCGCAGCCACGCAACGATCATACTCGCGAAGCGCCGAAGTGCGGTCCCCCGCCAGATAGTAGATCCTCATGAGCCGCCGGTGGGTGTGCTCGCGCGCGCGATCGCAACTAAGAATTCTGGCGCCATAGCCGATTCCGGCCTCGTAGTGCTTTGCAGCCTCTGAATAAGCCATCAGCTTGTCGAGCATCATTAAGTATATATTCTGGAGCCGCTCGCGTTCGACTAAGCACCAGTCGTCAAAGCGACCTTCCAACAACTCACCACGATAAAGATCGACGGCCTTGGCGACCCTGGCCGCCGTATCCGGTTCGAAGCGCTGCCCTCCGGCGCCCTGCGCCTCGCCAAAGCTCCGTTCAAACTCGCGTACGTCGAACCAGTAGTCTGCTTCAGAGTTGACGCTCACCCAGTCGGCGTCAATCAACAGCAACCGGTTGCGTTTCTGTTCGGGGAAGCTGAGCGCAGTTTGTAGTTGCCAAAGCGCTTGCCGCAAATACTTCTTTGACTGGGCCGTCGGGCAGTCACCCCAAAGCATCGCGGCCAGGACCTCCCGCGAATGTGGGCGGCAGCGATTCAATAGCAAATAACAGAACAGCTCCTGCAGCTTGCCGCCATCAATACCGTCGAGTCGTTGGCCGTCCGACTCGGCCGAGAACTTGCCGAATAGGCGAATCGCCAGACTGGGCATGTCTTTCCCTCATTTCGCTTGTTGAAGGTGAGTTCGGAAACAAGAGATATTTTTCTTGCAGGAACCAAAGGGGACACACCACGGCGGGCGCCCGTGGCTGGACACCATGCCGCCCCACTCACCTCCAAGGGTTAACAACTAACCGGGTAAGGCTTTCATTGATCATCACAAGTGCTACCTGGCGTAGCGTCGCCATAGACCGTACGCCAGGCTCGCGCGCTCGCTTAAACATATCCGCGCAACTACATGTTTTTTGACCGCGATGGTGGCGCCACTGCCGCGAACCGAGAAACTGCGGCTCCACTTTTAGTACCTATGAAATTTGAGCATCAGACTGGATCGCAACTGCGGAGACGGTGCAAATGAACAGCGCGACACCCAAACTAGATGGATTCCCTCGGCGCCGGGCCCTCTGTCCGAGTCGAATCAGAACAAAACAGGGCCGCATAATACGACATACATTACATTCTGTCAATCAGAAAAAGGCCGAGGCCATCAGAGGGGGTGTAATTAGAAATGGGACTTGGGTCGCGGCACTTCGAAGCGGCGATCGAGCGTTCCGCTCGGCAACCCCGTAGCGGTGCGATGTTTATAGTAAAGACCGCACGCGGACTTCCGAGGTCATCTCTCGCACAAGCTGACTGGAACGCTCTTGCGCATCGGATCACATTGCTTAAGTGATTTTCATTCGGTTATGCCACACCAAATGTTTGAGACCTCGGTAGGGCTCCCGCGAAACTAAGTCGGCTCCCCGAAGCGATCCGTTTGAAGCGTTGTTCCCTTCTCTCTCGCGTGAGCAATGGCAAAGACTAATACAGAACGCCCGCGACCGAATAATCTGCGGCAGTTTTCGCTATTCAGTCCTCCAAGAAGTCGCGTTAGATAAATGGTTCTGTTCGCTGTTAAGAGACAATTTTGATGGCCGGCCGATGCGTCATTCTCATAATCCAAAACATCATCCACGATCTGTAGGAGTTCTCCAAGATGGTTAAATCACCCCACGTCGCCTCTCGTTGCTTCTCACAACCCATCGTCTTGAGGATGAATCTGAGTGGAATAGCTCCGCGTTCAAGTCCATCCCCGGAGAGCTGGTGGTTTAGATCTTTTCATATAACAGGAGAGCTAATTCTCGAAGCTCGGGCTGTAACAGTCTTTCAGAATGCCCTCACTCTCTCAGTAGCCAATGTTCGAGCAGTGAGCCTTACAGGCCGCGTTAGTACTATGCTCAAAGCCAGAGTGACGAGCAATGACACCTGGCTGTTTCCCCGCGCAGGGAAGGACACAGATAGTGCCTTCCTATCAACTTCGCTTGACCACCAGCACAGCACAACCAGAGCCGCACTAGGCTTGCCCAAAGACTTTGTGCTACATTCCCTGCGTCACACATTCTAACGAGGTTAGGGGAAGCCGGGGTGGATGCATTCACGATCATGCGGATAGCTGGACATAGCAGCGTCACGGTCTCTCAGAAGTACGTTCACCCTTCGACAGAGGCAATGGAGCGCGCCTTCGAACGGCTTGAAACCCTCAACGCTGTCGTCGAGCCGGAGAAGACAGGCGAGCCCGAGAAAGCAGAAAAAAGCCGCGTACCCGCTACAGTATCCGCTACACGAACAGAGGTAGCCTCAGACCGTGTTATGTAAGTGACTCAACATTAAAGATTGGCCCCTTAGCTCAACGGCAGAGCAGAGGACTCATAATCCTTTGGTTGGAGGTTCGAATCCTCCAGGGGCCACCAAAGAATCAAGAAGTTAAGAAGATCACGCCGAGCGCCGTTTCTCATTTTGTGTCCGAATTGTGACCGGAAATTCAGAAGCGACAGGTTTCTGCGTCTTTTCTACCGCTTCAACCGCTCGCCGCTTTCCTTCGTCTGTAGCGTGAACATACTGCATCGTCGTCTCAATCGACTTGTGACCCATAACCTTCTGAACCGCTGCGATCGAAGCGCCGTTGTCCACTGCTCGCGTTCCGAACGTGTGCCGGAGATCGTGGAAACGCAGGTTCGTAATTCCCGCTTTTCGACAGGCAGTGTTCCACGCGTTTTTGATGCATGCGTGGTGGCACTTGGTCTTTGGGTTGGTAAACAGATATTCGTGGTCCTTCTGATTAGCCACGCCTACCAGTTCGGTTAACAGTTTTCTTGCCGTTCCATTGATCGGGACCTCTCGATCCTCATCGCTCTTCGTTCCTTTCACATATATCACATCGCGATGAAAGTCGATGTGTTCCGGCTTGAGCGTCAGAAGCTCCATCTCGCGCAGGCCGGTGTTGAGGTCCAAGATCACAATTGGCATCAGGTGCGCCCTTACACCAACCAGTTGAGGCAAGAGTCGGTTCTCTTCGTCTGGTGAAAGGTAACGTGTGCGCGACCTCTCTCCTGACAGCAGATTGACCTGACGGCAAGGATTGTCCGCGATCTTTCGATCACGCACTGCAAGAGCGAGGATCTTCGACAGCAAGCAAAGTTCTCGATTGACCGAGGCAGGAGTTCTCGGCTTGCTCGACTTCTTGTAAACGATCTCGGCCTTCATCCTTCTTATCTTGAAGCTCTCTATCAAGAACGGACTGATGTCACCCAGCCTCTTCTTTCCAAAGAACTCCCGAATAGGCTTCAGCCGCGACGTGTCGATCTGCCAGGAACGCTTGTTGGCTTTCGCCCATGGCAAGTAGGTCTCTTCGACAAAGTCGGCGAGGGTCTGCTTGTCCTGGCACAGCGCATAAGTGCCCTGGTGAACCGTAAGAAGAATTGCGCGCTCCGCTTCCTCGGCTTGCAGTTTGGTGCGCGCGGTCTTGAGCGCGCCGCGATAGCGCGCTCCGTTGATTGTCTTTGTGAAGTGCCATCGGCCTCCACGCTTGAATACTGACATTTCCATCTTTCCCTTCCCGAGTGTGCAGCCACCGGGACGCCGCTATGTTAGGCCAAGCACCTCACAACGTCTAGCTAGCGCCTAGAACTCTGCTCTTCTGTCCATTCGATAATCTCATCGAGCAAGAAAACCGTGCGACGGCCGGCTTTCCTGAAGGGCACACTTCCCTTGGATACCCAGCTACAGACCGTGCGCACTTCAACACGCAGCATTTCCGCCAGTTCTTCTACGGTTAGAAAGGAGGGTTTCTGCGCTGAATCCCGCGTCAATGTTTGACTCATATTTGACTCACTTTCACGGGATGCTTGGACAACCTGCGTTCCCGTGGTAGCCAAGAGAACCTGAACAATGAGAAACCACTAGGAACGGTCGTATACGGTCCGTTCGGCCGCTGACTCGCGAGACACTGATTGACTGGAGCTAAGAAGAATGGAGGGGTCGAAAAATGTACCCCTTGGGGTACAAAATTAGACCCGCAGGGTACAAAAATAGACCCCGGTTTGGACCGCCGTGAGCAGCGCTGCGCCGGATCGCGGGCTGCTTTCTGACCGCGTCACAAGGGTTGTGTTGTCCTGCCGCGTAGTTAAACGGCGCTCTGCGTTTTGCACATCGATGCGGTCACACAAAAAACCGGCAGATGAGAGTTGCTGGCTGCCGCTCAGCCGACGCTCCTCATCTACCGCGAGAGTAACTATCCCGATCTGAGCGATCGGTCTTGGTAGTGTTTGAATCAGAGCGAGACGGTTCTCTCCTCTGAAAACCTGACAGCTCCGGCGTTCGCATCTGTTGGGCTTCACGCTCGGCCTCAGCCTCTCTCCACTGGAGTCCCTGCTCAGCCATGTTTGCCGCTTCTCTGAATTCTTTCCTATCAAAGCTCAGATAGGGCAACGTCTCGGCGTAGGCCCTCAACTCGGTAATCTGATCACGATTCAACTCCGGCTCTACCTGACTGTCTCGTACGCCGGCTGCTCGGCAGTAGTCACGCGCTATCGCATCTCTAACCACGCTCCAATCCCGTGCCTTAGTTGACTGTTCCTGAGCCTTCCTGAGTTGTCTGGCGAGGCCATCGGCGACAGCCTGGCGCTCGCGCTTTTGCTCTGCTGTGTCGGTGAAGTGCCTGACAATGAACTCCAGCGCGCCCCTTGGCTCAACCTCTCTTAGGCTCTTCGTATAGTCCCAACCCTCCACGTTTCTGATTGGGAGTTGCCTGAACTCGCCGAACTCGATCGCCGCTTTGAGGCGCTCTGCCTGCTTCAGCATCTCCATTCGCGCCATCACCGCCTTACCTTTGACGCTTGAAAGTGCTTCGTGATCAGGATTGGCCAGCAACCGATCTTTGACTTGATTGTACACATAGCCGAGCAGCTGCGCGTCTTTGTTGCGGTTCGCGATGTTGCTCATCTTAAGCAAGTCTTCTCGGTCGAAGAGGGGCAAGGGTATTGACTTGCCCTGCGCAGCTCGCGCCTTTTCCGCGTCGGCAACGAGCTTAGAAGCAACGTCATATTTGATCCTGGCCGCGCCGAAGTTCTTATCAATATTATGGCCGGCGGTGGCGAGCTGCGTTTGTATGTCCTTCTTGACCTCCTGGAAGTAGTCTACGGTTCGCTGAATTGACTCTCTCTTGCTCGGCCTGAGGAAGTTGTAAAGCTTGAACTTCTCCTCGGTATGCTGCTTGATTCTCGCCTCGGCTTCCCTCAAAGACATCTTTCCCCAGCCCTCCACGTCAAACTTCCAGAAGTGTCTTGAGGTCTCGAACGCTTCGCCTCTAGCTTGGGCTTCCCTCAACTCGGCGCCTGCCATGATCCTCGTCGATTGCAGTCGCGCCGCTGCCTGATCATCCTTCACCGCAATATCGCGGCTGTCAGCAAATTCTTTGAGCTGCTTCCACTCCTCGGTTGTGTACACGGCCTGGGGCAGCTGCTCCTTGCCCAAATGCTTCCGCGCAGCTAGCGTTCTCTCCAAAGCGACGGAGTATTCGTGCGCGGTCTTGGCCGCCCATTTCACCTGAGCGTCCGGCGCTTCTGTTCGGATAAGATGAGCGAGTTCCTCGCGAGCTACCTGTTCCTTGGCTAACAATCTGCTGGTTTCTTTCTCCGATCTAGGCCGCATTACTGGTTCAGCCGCTGGACGCGCGTCTACCTGTTTGCCTCGGTCCCTTGCTTGAGACCGCAGTGATGACAATCTCTGTTCGGCCAATCTCTCCCTACGGTCGTTGTCTCTTTCGGGCTTGAGTGGGATCGACTCGCCCTTCCGGTACGCTTCGGCAGCGGCGATCTTCCACTGTTTGGTTTCTTCCTTCTTCCGCAGATGCTCAACGTATACGCTGCGCTCGCCCGCGAACTCCGAGTAGATCTTCGCCCACTTCTCATCTATTGAGCCGTACTCCTGCCGTGATAGATAGATCTTCTTGCCGTCCACCTGGCGGGCATGCAAGAAGAGATGAACGTGAGGGTGCTCGGTGTCTCGGTGTATCGCACCGAACGCAATCGCTTTGGGGAACGTCTCTTTGAGGAACTGGTTTGTGAGATCGCGAATCTGTGAGTTTGTTGCAGGAACATCGAGCGACAGGTGCGGGGTGACATCCCTGGGCGCTCGAGAGGGCCTTGATTCGTCGCTCCCGTAGTCGTCTCCTGTTAAGAAGTTCGGTGCATTCCAAGTCCAGACGGGATCGGCATTAGGTTCCGATTCGTCGTCAAATGCGCGTTCATTCAGGTGGTCGTCGAGCGCTCCGGCGACGCTGTTGTCCTCACGGTTCGGCTCCCAATCTGTCTCGCGAGCGCGCTGTTTGTCAGGTTCCAATGCCGACGTGCGAGTAATGTAAGACGCGTGACTCGACCCCGATCCCGGTGTTCCGATTCTGAACTTAGCGAATGCTGCTGTCATTGCTATCTACCGATTCGGCCCCCATGCTCCAACCGCTGACACAATTCGCAAAGAACTTCATAGGTGGCGACGAGCACTTGTTCTATTCTCCGTGCACTGATCGTGGCTCTCTGTGAGTTCAGTTGCCGCGCAATCTGGTTGAGGTTGTTGCCCACTCTGGCTACCTGAGTGATCGCCCAATCGCGCTGATTTGTGAGCTTCTCGGTACGCTCTTTCTCTTCGTTGGTAATCGCTTTGTCGGCGAGCGTCCTCTCGACAAAAAGGCGTGAAAGCGAGACACCAGACTGCTTGGCACGCTCGCTTAGCTGCCGATACTCGTCATCAGTGAGTCGTACAAGCGTCGCCTTCTGATATTGTTTTTGCCTACCCATCGTTGTGCTGCGCGACTTCTTTGAGAACTCCACCGGTCTTCGTGCATTTGCGATATCGCAAATGCGTATCCCGCCCTAGCTTCTGAGTTGATTCTGTTGGTTCACCGTGTATTGATCACTGATTTCTCCCTTCGTCGCCGTTTGTCTTATGCGGATTGAATTGGCCCGGAATTCGTTAAGCTCGAAGACAGTCTTGAGCAAAACGGAGGCCATCTGATTGGAAGCTTGAAGGGGCACGTAGGCTCCGCGAAATACGGAAAGGTCGCAGAGTTGGTCGAGTCAGCGAAGCCGCGCACTGCAATTTGGCTGGTGGCCTGTGTTGCGACTACGTGCTGCGCCGCGCACTGCACGGCACCAGGAGAGGAGCTCTGAATCGAGGAGCGACACGGCATCGGACGACTTCCAGAACTAAACGTGGCCGCTGAGTTCTGAGCCCGAGACGGTTGCAAGCTCGAAATCATGATCGAAACTTGGTCGCCCAGAGGAGCGTGAAGGAGCATGGCGCGGCAGAGTTTGATGCTACAGGTCTCGCCCGTGTTCGTAGATTAACGGACCTACCCGGCTCGCGACCGCAACCCACCGCCGTCGGCTATCTTTGGTTATGGCGGTGCTAGCGAGCAAATACCCGATGCAGTATTATCCAATCGCCATGATTCATCGAGAAGCTGAAGAAGAATCGGCAAGACAGCTAATAGCTGTAATCTATGTCCTGGTCCTGCTCCTCGGAGGAATAATGTCGTCGGTGATTCCGTCCAATATGGGATCAACTTTGAGTGTCGCGCGCCCGGGTAACGTTAGAGGCAAGGGGTGACTGAATGATTCCTAACAACAGGACGATGCCACGCGGTGGTGAGTTTCTTGAGTTGGTTGGAAGGGCCGAAGCGCAATGTGCAGTCGAGTCGCTCAGCGAAATCCCGCAGCTTGGGCTCAGCACGTCTGCGTGTTATGAATTCCTGGGCGATCTTCTATCAATGCTCTCCGAAGAAGCGTCATGCTTCCATGGCTGCGCAGGCGGTGACCATTTCTTTCAGAGGCTTACCGCACGGATCGTGACTAATTCGCTTTCGTCTCTCCGGCTCGCATTCCTTGGATACTATGATGAATCTCTCGCGCTAACTCGCAACCTTGGGGAGATGGCAAATCTGCTTTTCTTATTCGCAGCCCAGCCTGATCTCTTGGAGACTTGGCTGTCTGCCGACGAGACTAAGCGCAAGAGAGATTTTGGTCCGGTCAAGGTGCGGCTGAAACTAGAGGAAATGCACTTGCGGCCTCCCATTGACCAATCCCGCTACAGTTTGTTGTGCGAGGTCGGCGTTCACATTGTCCCTTCGGTGTCGCCGCAAACATTCAATGAGCACGACCGCCCGACGCTTGGTGCGAAATTCCAGTATGAAGGTCTGATGTGCACCCTTCTAGGGCGCCACAATAAATCCAGAAGCGCTTGCAAGTGACCGCTGGCGCCCATCGAAAGAAATGAACTCAACCGCGCGCACGGATTTCGCGGCAGCGACATGCAGGATATCCATACTACGCGTGCCGGTCGTTGCCGAATGGAGTTCACTCAACCGGGCCGCTCGGCGAAATGCAGCCGGCCACTCAACCGTCGCCTTTACCAATCGCGCGCTCCTCAGGTCGCTCTCCAGATTCGCCCAAGCAGCCGCAACATCGGCTGTCGTCAGTAAGCCGCGAAAGACACCCAACTCGAACGCATTTCTCACCTCCAGCGCGTGCAATGCGGTCCAAGCCAGGGGCGCACCAGTCCCAGACAAGTAAGCTTTCGCTGCTGTTGTGTTAGCGTCCAATAGGTAGCAGGATACGAGAAAACTGCTGTCAGCGTAGTGGGTCATCTGCTTTAGAGAGTCTCTTCTTCGCGATCGAGCAGAACCAGATTCGGAAGCACTCTGTTACCAAAGATGCGCTTTGCTCGCGCCTCAACATCCGGCCATTTCACACGTTTCGTTTTCATTGGCCGTTGTGGTTGCTCCGTCTCTTCGAGTGCGAGGATCGCTTTGAAGACCTTCTGCCGCTCACGACGCGGTAACGCTTTTACTTGCTTCAGCAATTCGGCGGTGCTCATATGATGAGCGTAGCCTGACTAGATCTAGTTTGTTGATGGAACTGGGACTAGCCCCCGGCTGGGGCGGGGCAGGTCGACCAGATACGTCCTTTCAAGTGGTAAGAACCTATTCGTCAGATAATCGTCAGGTGAAACCCGAGAATCGTCAGATGCCTCTGCACCTTCAGCTAGGGAGGTAACCGTCAGATAAACGTCAGGGCGCGAACCGCAATCGTCTGATCAGAACGGTGCGCATTGTGTTTTCTCCTTTCGAACCCTAGTTATTCGCGTTTAACGAACAATAATAATGCTATTGATCATGAAAGAAATTCATATCATCTCTTCTTTCAAGATGCCTGAGCGTAAACTACTAAACTCCATTGATTCTCATCGCTCCTTATGTGCACGGGTCACGTCTCGGCAATAGCTTCCAAGCCTCTATTGTTCGCAGGGAGACCACGATCAGGTTGGATATGCATGGGAGTAGCCGCTAGAATTCGATGTTGAATTGCCAACTGGAGATTTGTATGTCCAAGCGAAAGAATATCCCGACACGCTGGACGCCGCGGCTGATCAAACAATTGCTGGGTAATCGATCTCTCGCTGGGTTCGCCACGTTGGTCGGCACTACTAGGAACACGGTCTGGCGCTGGGAAACCGGGCGGAGTCAGCCCAATGCAACTTACTCGATGCGGCTATCCACGATCGCCCAACGCGAGCATTTCCTCAAGGACTGGAAGCTTGTTGGCTCTATGACGCTGCTCGGCGATCTTGAAGGCGCTCAAGCTGCAATCGCTGAGCTCTTCAGCGAGTCGGTCGAGTGCACAACTCGTCAACTCGCCGATTACGAGCTACATCCCAATCAGTGAGTTCGAAAACCATCGCATATTCGTCCGATTCTCGCGGACCATCCGATCCGGTTGTGGACGGCGGTGTCATTCCCGGACAGTACAATCTTGTAGGTCCTTTGGAAGAAGGAGTGCCTTCGAGCTTCGAGTTCCATTGTAGCGGCCATCCAGTCTAGGTTTGAGCAGACAGGCTGCCCGCGTATGATTCCTTTTGAATTGCACGAGGTCACCAACCTGCGGAGAAGGCTTCACGAGGTCGAGGGCCGTGGAAAGCGATGAGATTCTGAGTACTGAGCTCGACAAGCTCCATGCTGAATGCGAGCGTTTACGAAAAGAGAATGCCGATCTGAGACTTCGACTCGGCGAATCTCCCGACGAGCGCACCATTGGCGGGGCTGACTTCTCACTCGATCAAAAGAAGGCGCAACTGTCAGCGACTGTAACGGCCGACTCTCGGCCTGACCTGAAAGTGTCGTTGTTCAGAAATCTGTTTCGTGGCCGCGATGATGTCTATGCGGTCAGGTGGGAGGGAAAGAACGGTCGAACCGGATACTCGCCTGCAGGTATTCGCGAGTGGAGACGAGCGAGCGTAGTTGGACAGGGCAAGAAAAGGTCAGTCAGTCACAGCAAGTTATTCCCCCTGACGGAAGACGTGATCAGAGATCATCTTCTAGGAAGGCAAATCATAGGCGTCTATCCATTGCTGCAAGATGATACCTGTTGGTTTGCTGCGGTGGACTTCGACAAGAAAACCTGGGAAACGGACGCCAGTGCATTCTTGGAAACCTGTTATGGGTTGGAAGTTCCAGCGGCGTTAGAACGCTCACGCTCAGGTAATGGGGCTCACGTCTGGATATTCTTTACTGAGCCGATTCCGGCGGCATTGGCGCGAAGACTCGCGAGCGCACTGTTGACCCGCACAATGGAGCGGCGCTATGCAATGGGCCTGGATTCCTACGATCGCTTGTTCCCAAGTCAGGACACCATGCCCAAAGGTGGTTTCGGAAACCTGATAGCCTTGCCCCTGCAACGCGGCCCTCGAGAGAATGGCAACAGCGTCTTCATCGACAGTCAGCTTCGACCTTACGAGGATCAGTGGGCGTTCCTCTCTTCGATCAGACGACTAACGCAGGACGAAGTTCAAGCGCTCATCCGCGTCGCGAACCCAACCGGCGACATTATGGGTGTGCGTCGGAGCACATTCGGGGACGACGACGCGAGTGATCCGTGGACTCTGCCGCCTTCCAGTCGGTTACCCAATCGAGTTATCGAAGAACCGTTGCCCCGCAGCGTATCAATTCAACGCGGCGATATGGTTTACGTCGAAAAGAGGGGTTTACCGGCGGCGTTTCTGGATCGCTTGATTAGGCTGGCGGCATTTCAAAACCCTGAATTCTACAGTGCTCAAGCAATGCGGTTCTCGA
>Ga0134124_10000174_pt1 | contig 59459 bp, 50 predicted proteins | sample KB304_FD_96880 | JGI IMG/M metagenome (GOLD analysis project Ga0134124, IMG submission 96880) | Terrestrial soil microbial communities without Nitrogen fertilizer from Kellogg Biological Station, Michigan, USA - KB3-0-4 | ecosystem: Environmental > Terrestrial > Soil > Unclassified ...
CCTGAGCGGTCAGATCGTCGAATCGGAGTTTCAGCCGGGCGTCAGCTATCGGTTGGAGCGCCGCATTGGCGAGGGCGGAATGGGGCAAGCATTCCTGGCGTTACGCCAAGCACCAGAAGGCATTTCGCCCGTCGTCATCAAAATGGTGCGGCCCAGCGTCGAGTCCGGCGCCCAAAACTCGGCGGGCATTTTGGTGCAGAAGGAAGCGGTCGCCCTGGGCCGCTTGAACGAGCGGATCCCCCCCTGCCCGTTCGTGGTGCGCTTGGTGGACACCGGGCTTACCTACCTGGCAGGTCCGGCGCGGCCCCCCACGCCCTGGCTCGCGGTCGAGTACGTCCACGGCGGCGTCGAGGGCACCACGCTCGAAGATCGCGTGAAGGGCTCGATCGAGCGCACCGGCGTCGCCTTCGACTCCGCGCGTGCAGCGCACGCGCTGAAATGTCTGGCGGCCGGCCTGCATGCGATTCACGGCGTGGGCGTGGTGCACCGCGATCTCACGCCGGGCAATGTCCTGTGCTGTGGCTTCGGTGAAGCCGAAATCATGAAGATTTCCGATTTCGGCATCGCGCGCCCTCAGGGGCTCGCCGCCACCTTCGGCGCGATTCCGGTGGGCACGCTCGGCTACGCCGCGCCCGAGCAATGCCTGCCGGACTCGAACGGCACCGGCACCTTCACGGACATCTTCGCGCTGGCGTGCGTGCTCTATTTCACCCTCACGGGTGAAACACTGTTCGACTCGGACTCGCTGATCAAGAACATGCTGGCGATTCGCGACGCCAAGCGCCGCTCGTTGTTCGACTGCCAAGCGCTGATTCCGGAGCTTCGCCAACGCGCGGACGCTTGCCGCGCGATCGACGTCGCGATCGCGCGAGCGACCGCGCTCGACGTCAGTCAGCGCCCACAAGAAGCGTTGGAATTCGCGGCCAGCGTCGTGCCCTGGTTGACCGAAACGCCAACGCCGCCCAAGCCCAGCCGTCGCTTCATCAACAGTTTGATCAATCTGTCGCCGCCGGGCGACTTGACTCACTGGGAGTGGACGGTCCGTCACCCAGGTGGCGAGCGGATCATCCAGAGCGCGGCTTGGGACACCGACGGACACTGCCTGGCATTCAGCACCGAGGGGCCCGCGTTCTGGAACGGGCAGGCCTGGGTTTCGACGCCGGAAATCGCGCGAAATCTGCCGCCGGGCATGGGTTTCGCTCGCCGCATCGAGGCCGGTGGTTGGCTGATCGGCGGCGCGGGCGGGCAGCTCGTGGTGTACGCGACCGACGGCGTGCGCGAGGTCGTGCGCGCGCCGAACACGGAGGTCACGTTCACCCACGCCAATGGCCGCTTCGACGATCTGCTGGTCGCGGTGAGCCAACGCGCAGGCGAGACGCCCTTGCTTTGGGCGATGGCCGCGCGCCGCTGGATGAAACCGATGCCGCTCGAGGGCGTTTCGTACATCGCGGGACTCTTACGGCTCGATGATTCGCGTTGGTTGGTCTGCGGCCGACTCAGTCAGGGCAACGGCTTTGCCGCCATTTATTCGCCGATGCAGTGGGAGGTAAACTACCTGCAAGTGCCGCAGACCCGAGCCTTCGTGGCCGGCGCGTCCGAGGCGGACCGCGGCATCGGTCTGATCGTCGGCAGCCACGGCGTCGCGCTGCGTGTGGAAGGCCAGGCGGCGGTGGTCTCGGTTGCCGAAAGCAACCCGGATCTGACTGCCGCAGCGCTCGACGTTCTGGATCGCGAATGGGTGGCCAGCCTCGGTCGGCTGTGGGTGCGCGATCCGGCGCGCAGCGTCGCCTGGCGCAGCGTGTGGATGGATCCCAACTGGCAGGCGCCCTTCGTCAGCATCATGGCCGACGCCGGCATGCTCGTCGCGATGAGCGCAGACGGCGGAATTTTGGAGGGGCGCGCGAGCTGGCGCTCTTACGCCCGCTAGCTCAAAACGCGACGTCTAAATTCGCGTTCGCGACGCCGACCTGCTGGCTGTAGTGCCCGCTGGCGTCCGGCGCGCGACTGGGCGGCGAATATTCCGCGAGTCGACCGTGCACCTCGCGCGGCACGAACACGAAGTGCGTGTACGACAGCGCGGCATGCATGCGCTGGCCGAGCGCGACTCGCCCACCGAGCGCGAAAGATGCGCCGGCCCAATCCGGCAAACCGGGATCCATGGTGGTTTCCGGCACGGCGCTCGATTCGAAGCCAAGCCCAGAAAAGAATTCGAAGCTCGGGCTCGTCCAAGCGCTCAGCCCGAGCCGCACACCGACGCTGTCCTTGTAGTCGCGCGGAATGTTCTGCAAGACCTGCGCGCCCGTCACTTCTGCGCCATTGGTGGTCAATGCGCAGGGCGTGTCACTGACCACCGCGCATTGATTTTTGAACGCCGAGAAGCGGGTGTAGTCCCCAAACGCGCGCAATTCCAAGTTGGGCCGCGGTCGATAGCGCGCCCCCCAACGGATGATGTCGGGTAGATCGTAAATCACGTCCACGTTCGCGCCGCTCGGGCCGCCGATGTCGTTCTCGAGCGAGCCGTGCAAGCGCATGCCGCCGCTCACGTTGGGGCGCGATTGATAAGAAAGGCCCAGCCAAAGCTCGTTCGGCGTGACTTCATACAGGCCGCCAACCCCGAAACCGACGGAGTAGCCGCTGACTTCGACCAACGAGCGGCCTTCGTGCGTGACGTCGTTGCCACCGGCGCTCCAAGCGCGCACATCGCTGATCCAAGAACGGATCACGCTTGCGCTCAGACCGACGCTGAGCCCGGTGCCGGAAAAATGCCAAGCTCCGCCCAACGAGAACTGGCTACTGACGATCTCTCCTTCGATGGAATGGAAGCGGCTCACGCCATCGACCACGCCGGGGTAGGGAGAATTGGCAAACTCTGGACGTAGCTTCCAGCTCACCGAGCCACCGAAAGGCGTAAAGAACCCCGCGCCGAGGCTCAAGTTGCCGAGTTTGAGCGACGCCGCCAAGACTGGGTTGAAGAGCGGATTGACCAGCGTGGCTCGACCGACGTTGGCGCCCATCGCATCGGGTGGATCCGGTGCGTCCGACGGGGCGCGCGGACGGTCGTAGGTCACGCGTCGAACCGCGATGCTCAAGTCGCTAAATAAATGCAGGCCCTCGGCCTGACTGAGCGCCGCAGGGTTGAAGTACAGCGCGGTCGCGTTCAGGGTGGTGGGATGCCCGTGTTCACCCGAGAAGTGCGCCACGGCAAAACCGCTGGCAGCCGCTGATTTGGGCGCGCACACCGAGCCAAGCCCGAAACCGAACAGGAACAGCGCGCGACGCATGGGCAAGTCGCTACGCTAGCCAACACGCTCGAACAATTCACGCACGAACTGGATCGTGTCCGCGTCGCTCGCGGGTTTGTCTTCTCGATAGCGTTTTACGCGCGCAAAGCGCAGGGCAAGTCCTCCGGGATAAGTGGAGCTCTTCTGCAGCCCGTCGAAGGCAATCTCGACCACGAGCTCGGGGCGGACTCGCACCAGCCACTCATTCGGCGTCGCTGGCTCTATCGCCAGCTCCTGGAATTTCGCGGTCTGCCACGCGAGCATCGAGTCAGTGAGACCCTTGAAGGTTTTGCCGAGCATCACGAATCCGCCCGTTTCCGGATCGCGAGCCCCGAGGTGCAAGTTGCTGAGCCAACCCTTGCGTCGCCCGCTCCCCCATTCGGCCGCCAGCACCACCAAATCGAGCGTCGGAGCGGGTTTGACCTTGACCCAGCCGGCGCCACGCCGTCCGGCCTCGTAGGTCGACGCCAAGCTTTTGACGACGATGCCTTCGTTCCCGGAATCGAGCGCGCCGCGCAGCATCGCTTCGACGTCTTGGGCCGTCGCCACCTCGGCCCGCGTGACTCGCGCCTCGGGCGGGACCGCCGCGCACAGCGCATTCCAGCGCGCTCGGTTGTCTTGCTCGACGAGCACTTGGCCGTCCGTATACAAGCAATCGAAGAAGAACGCGCGCAGCGGCAAATCAGTGCGCGCGGCGGCAACACCGAGTTTGCGGCCCACGCGCTGCATCGTCACCTGAAACGGCTGCGGACGGCCGTCTTCGCGCAGCGCGATCACCTCACCGTCGAGCACCAACGATGGCACGGCGAACGAGCGCCCGAGTTCGACGATTTCGGGCAGGGCGTCGCTGAGATCATTGCCGTACCTGGAGTAAACGGCCACGCGGTCGCCTTCGCGATGCAGTTGGATCCGCGCGCCGTCGAGTTTGTACTCCGCCGCAGCGGGAGCGGTCCGTGAAAACGCCTCGCTCGCGTCCTTGGCGGATTGCGCGAGCATCGGGCGTAGGGGTCGAAAGAGTTGCACGGTGAACGACGAAAGCTCGGCTTCGCCACCACGGAATGCGCTAATCGCCACCTCTGCCGCATTACCCGCGAACAGCATCGCCTTGCGAATCGACTCGGGCGAAACTCGGGCGGCTTCAGCGAGCGCATCGAGCACGATGCTCTCCAGCGCGCCCTGCCGCAGCTCACCCAAAATCAAACGCACCACGAACTCTCGCTCTTCACCGCTCAGCCGCGCAAACAACGCGGCCAGCAATTGCTCGCGCTCACTGGCCACGCCCTTGCCCGACAAGTCCTCGAGCGCCTGAAACACCGCGTCGAGTTCGAGCACGCTCGCCGCCGAGCTGGTCGCTGCCGGCTCGGCGCGTAGCCGCTGCAGGGTACGCGGCCCCAAGCCGAGGCGGCCTTGCCGCAATTCGCCACACAAGAAGCCGATGGCTGCGGGCAACTCGGCGGGTTCGCTGCGAGCGAGAACGCCGGCCAGGCGCGCAATTTTCGCGCGTCGCGAGCGCGTCGCTGCGACCTCTCGCGAGGCGGCCACGATGTCGGCTAGCATCAGCATTTGCAGATGCCTCTACTTAGTGACGCCCAGCGCTCCGCGCCAGTCTTGTTGACGCTCGCACTGTGCGCGGCTGAGCTTTCGGGTTGCGCAGATGCGCGTGGACGCTTCGAAGACTTCCAGAATCGCCTGCAAGATGGCGGAGCGGAAGCCGGGGGCACCGGGGGTGCAGCGGCCAACGATAGCGGGGTCATCGACCAGGCGTACGACGGCGGGCTTTGCACACCGCCTGCTCCGGAGACCGTGAGCGGCCCCGCGCTGCTCGCCGTCGAAACCAGCTTGGCCGCCGGTCACCCGATCTTGTTTTTGGGCACCATCGACACACCCGCATTCGACGGCACGACCGCCGTTCACTTCGTCTATCGCGCGCTCGACTCGCTCGATCGCCGCACGCTGGTCGGTGATTTGCTCGAGGTTGGCCCGTTCCCCCTGCACGACGGACTACTGACGGCCCCAGTCCCCGAGTCCGAGCTCGACGGCGACGCGAACCCCGTCTTGCACGGCGCGCCGATCACGTCCGAGATGACGCTGAGTGGCCACATTTGTGGCGTGCAAGCCTTCTATTGCGGCACCGTCGAAGGTCGCAGCACCGGCTTGATCACTGGCGCATTCACGGGTCGCTTCGGCATCACCCTTTTGGGTGACACCGCGAGCATCCCCGATCGGCCACGCTTCGGCTGCGCTGCGGACGACTTTGCCGAGCCGCTAGCGCACTAAACGTAGGCCGACAGCGCGTGCTGCAGCGACCCGAGGTAGCCCCCGCCGAACAAGTTCAGGTGCACGAGTAGCGGGTAGAGTTGATAAAGCTGCACGCGCCCTTCGTGCCCGGGCGAGAGCGGAAACGCCTCCGAGTAGGCGGCGAATACCCGCTCGCTGAAGCCGCCGAACAGACGCATCATCGCCAAGTCCATTTCGCGATGCCCGCCGTACACGGCCGGGTCGATCAGACACGGCGCGCCGTGCTCGTCGACGTGCACGTTCCCGCTCCAGAGATCGCCGTGCAAACGCGCCGGGGGCTCGGGCGCGCCGACCAGCTCGGGCAGCTCGTCGAACAGCTGCTCGAACTTTCGACGCAATTCCTTGGGTGCGCGTCCCGCGGCTTCGACGGCGCGCAGCTGCGGTTCGAGCCGCTGCTCGCGGTAGAACTCGGCCCAGCTCGCGCGCTCACGGTTTTCTTGGACTAGCCGGCCGATGAAGTTCCCCTGCTGCCAGCCGAAGCTGGGCGCGCCGAAGCGATGCAAGCTCGCAAGTCCCCGTCCCAGCGTCTGGTCGAAATCGGCGCGCGGGCGCGCCGAGCGAATGAACTCGAGTAGCAAGAACCGAGGCTGCTGATCCGCCGCTGAAACGGCCAGCACCTCCGGAATACGCAGCGCGCGCGCCTCGCGCAAAAACGAAAGGCCCTCGGCCTCTGCGGCAAACATCGCGAGCGGCGCGCGGGGATTCGTCTTGAGGAACACGCTTCGCCGACCGGCCAAGCCGAGCTCGTAAGCATCGTTGATGTCGCCGCCAGCGACCCGCGTTACTGAAAGCACGGCGTGCCCGAGCAGCGACTCGACGCGCGCGCGCAGCGCTGGGTCGATCACAGTCGTCGCTCGCGACGGATCTCCTCGAGCAAGTGCCCACAGGCGATGCGACACAGCTCGAGCACGTGGTCGAAACCGGCCACGTCGCCGTAGTACGGGTCCGGCACGGGAGCGTCCTTTTCCGCTTGTGGATCGAACGAGCGCAGCAGCCGGATCTTGGCTGCGGCCTCCGGACTCGGGGCCATGAACCCCAAGTCCCGCACGTTGGAGGCGTCCATGGCGATCACATGGTCGAAACGAGCGAAATCTGCGCGCAGAAAGGGCCGAGCTGCGCCGTCGATGGTGATGCCCGCTCGCCGACCTGCAGCGCGCGCTCGGTGATCCGGCGGATCCCCAGCGTGGTAATCAGCGGTCCCTGCGCTGTCGATTTCGAAGTGGTCGGACAGCCCCGCCTGGGCCACCAAATGCCGAAAAACCCCCTCTGCGGTGGGTGAGCGGCAAATATTGCCCAGACACACGAAGCACACGCGAACGGGGCCGCCGGGCTGGGTCACTGCTGCATTCCTTTCAACAGGCGGAAGATCGTGTAGCCGAAGGCGTAACATGAGCCGATCAAGAGCAGCAGGACCAGAGTGGGACGACTCTTCAGCGTGCGTCGCTCGGGTGTGCGCTCACGCGTCGCGCCCTGGGGTGTGGGCTCATTATTTACCGGTTCTGGCTCGCTCATTTGCGTGTGTGATTGTAGGCTAATTCCCCGAAACCGTTGGCCGTATAGCCAGCAATCGCCAAACCTTTCCTGGTTCGGGTAACAAGGTTAGACTGGCCGACGCGGTCCCATGCTTCAACCTGGCCAAATCATCCTAGACAAGTACCGCATCGTCCGCCTCATCGGACAGGGCGGGATGGGGGAAGTCTACGAGGGCGAGAACGTCTCGATTCGTCGGCGTGTCGCGATCAAAGTGCTGCTCGGCGAAGCCGCCGCGAGCGCGGACATCGTGCAGCGTTTCGAGCGCGAGGCGCAGGCCGCCGGCCGCATCGGCAACGATCACATCTTGGAGGTCCTCGACCTAGGCGTGTTGCCGACCGGCGACCGCTTCATGGTCATGGAGTTTTTGGACGGCGAGCCGTTGAACTCGCGCATCGAGCGGCTGCGTCAATTGACCGCCGAGCAAGCGACGCCGCTCATCTTGCAAGCCCTCGCGGGGCTCTCGGCGGCGCACCAAGCCGGCATCATCCACCGCGACTTGAAGCCCGAAAATTTGTTCGTGCTCAAGCAAAAAGCCGGCGTCCCCGACTTCGTCAAAATTATCGATTTCGGGATTTCGAAATTCAGCCAGCTCAACAACGAGGGCATGAAGATGACCAAGACCGGCTCGGTCATGGGCACGCCCTATTACATGTCCCCCGAGCAGGCCAACGGCAGCCGTGAAGCCGACGCGCGCAGCGATCTCTACGCCATGGGCGTGATCTTGTACGAGTGCGTCACGGGTGCGGTGCCCTTCGACGGCAAGACCTTCAACGAGCTGCTATTCAAAATCGTGCTCTCGGACGCGCCTTTGGCGCGACAATTGGCGCCGCATTTGGATCCTGCGTTCGAGGCCATCATCAGCAAGGCAATGGCGCGGGACGTCGCGCATCGCTTTCAAACCTGTGAAGAGTTTGCAGACGCCCTGCGCGCCTACCAAGGTCAACGGGGCACGTCGCTCGCAGACGTGACCGGTCAAGTTCCGCTCGCGCCCATCGCGCTGCCTGCAGTTTCGCAGCCCGTGCCGCGCGGAGTCGGCCATTCGACGGCCGCCAATTGGTCGAACACCGGGATGGACATCCCGAAGCGCAGCAACGCGGCGCTGGTCGCGGCGCTGCTCGGCGGCGGTCTGTTGATCTTGGGCGGCGGAGCGTTCGCGGCCTACAAGGTCATGCACGGCTCGGGCGCAACCGCGGCGGCCAGCGCGGCGCCCAGCACCGAGACGGACGTGAAAGCACCGACGCAGGTCACGACACCGAGCCCGGTAACGGCACCGCCCGAGGTGGTCCCCTCCCCCCTCCCTGCCGACACGGTGAGCGCCCCCACGCCCAGCGCGAGCAAGCCGCCGGAAGCGGCATCGACCGTGAAGGCCGCCCCTGTGCGAGCGACCTTCGGTGGTCGCATTGCGCCGCGAGCAACGCCAGCCGCGGCTCCGCCGCCCGTGGCTCCGCCGCCGCCGCCCGTCGTCGCGGCGCCGCCGCCCACCGCGACCGTGAAAAAGAAAAACCCGAACAGCACCACCGACTTCGGCTACTGAGCGAGCCGCAAGCGGCCTGCGTTTCGAGACCGCGCCCGCGGTGTCGAGTAGAGAGGGAAGATGGCGAACCTGACCGGAAAAACGCTGCTCATCACTGGCGCCAGCCGCGGCATCGGCCGCGCCATCGCCCTTCGTGCCGCGCGCGACGGAGCGAACGTCGCCGTGCTGGGCAAGACGGACGCGCCCAATCCCAAGCTAGCGGGCACGGTGCACGAAACCGTGCGCGAGATCGAGCAAGCGGGTGGGCGTGGGCTCGCCTGCGTGTGCGACGTGCGCTTCGAGGATCAAGTGACCGCCGCCGTCGCCAGCACGCTCGAACGCTTCGGCGGCATCGATTGTTTGATCAACAACGCGAGCGCAATCCAACTCACGAGTACGCTAGCCACGGATATGAAGCGCTTCGACCTGATGCATCAGGTGAATACGCGCGGCACCTTTCTGTGCTCCAAGGCCTGCATCCCCGCGCTGTCCAAGAGCTCGAACCCACACATCCTGATGCTCTCGCCGCCCCTGAATTTGGAGGCGCGCTGGTTTGCGCCGCATCTCGCCTACACGATTGCCAAATACGGCATGAGTTTGTGCGCGCTCGGCCTCGCCGAAGAGCTGCGCCCACGCGGGATCGCGGTCAACGCGCTCTGGCCGCGCACGGTGATTGCGACTGCCGCGGTGCAAAACCTGCTCGGCGGCGAACCAGCCATGGCGCGCGCGCGTAGCCCGGAGATCGTGGCCGACGCCGCGCACGTGATTTTGACCCGCCCCAGCCGCGAATACACGGGCAATTTTGCCTTGGACGACGAAGTGCTGCAATCCGCTGGCGTCAGCGATCTTTCCGGCTACTCTGCCGCCCCCGCAGATCAGCTGCTGCCCGATCTGTTCTTGTGAACCGTCGCGCGCGCTCAAAGTTTCCGAAAGCACGGCATGCCCACGGCGTTCGTCCCCGAAATGTACGCGATAGATTTCGGCACCAGCAACTCATTGCTGGCTGCCGCCAACCGGAGCGAGGTCTGCGCGCCGATTCCGCTCGATGAGCGAGCCCCAGATCCGAGTGTCTTTCGCAGCATTCTTTTTTACTCGGACGATGGCGCGTGGTCGTACGGCGCGGGCGCGTTGAGTGATTACGTCGCGCACGGCATGCGCGGTCGCTTCATTCGTTCAATCAAGCGCTTCTTGCCCGTGGCAAGCTTTGCCGACACGCGCATCGGCTCGCGCAAAGTCTTGCTCGAAGAGCTAGTGGGCATGTTCTTGCGCGAGATGCGCCGGCGCGCCAACGCGCACTTCGGCTGTGACGTTCGACGAGTGATGCTCGGTCGCCCAGCGCGCTTCAGCGACGACGACCAAGCCGACGCCTTGGCCGAAGCGCGGCTGCGCAATGCCGCCCTTTTTGCGGGCTTCGAGGACGTGCACTTTTGCCCCGAGCCGCTGGCCGCCGCTTATGATTTCGGTCGCACCAAACCGGGCAAGAGCACCTTCCTGGTCGCTGACTTCGGCGGCGGTACTTCCGACTATACCGTGGCGCGCCTCGACGCCACCCGCGCCGACGCCCTCGAGGTGTTGGCGATCGGCGGCGTGGGGCAAGCCGGTGATGCCTTCGACGGCGCGTTGATGCGTCACGGCATCGCGGAACATTTTGGCTCGCGCGTGCGCTATCAGGTGCCCTTCGGCTCCAATTGGCTGGAGATGCCGTCGCCGCTGATGGAGCGCTTGTGTTCGCCCGCCGACATCTGCTGGCTCGCCCGCGGTGACGTGCTCGAATTCCTGCGCGGCGTCCGCGCAGGCTCTTCCAACGAAGAAGACAAGATGCACGTGGACCAATTGCTGGTGCTGATCGAGGACAGCCTCGGCTTTCAAATTTTCGAAGCCATCGAGCAGCAGAAGCGCGAGCTCTCCACGCACGAATCGGCCACGTTCAATTTCGAATACCCGGGCATCGACATTCACGAAAACATGACCCGAGCGCGCTTCGAAACCGCAAGCGCCCGCGTTTCGCGCAGCATCCTCGAGCGCCTCGACGACACGATGGAGCGCGCCGGCATCACCGCCAATGACATCGACCGCGTCTGCTCGACCGGCGGCACCGCCAAAGTCCCCGTGATCAGACACGGTCTCGAAGCTCGCTTCGGCGCGGAAAAACTGCAAGCCCTGTCCAGCTTCCACGCCGTCATCCAAGGCCTAGCCGAACGCGCCCGCTCGCTACTCAACCAGTAGAGTGAGAGGGGGGGGCGCTCGCGTTCCAGCAACGCACCTCGAAGCAAGCGTTGTTCCCGCGTCAGTCTCGACAGCGGATGCGAGTCGATGAAACGGCTTCTGCGAGGCCCGCCAAGATCGCCAAGGGGGCCAAGACCGCCAAGAGCAGACTTCGGCGCTTAGCGCCGAATCACACCCGAAGCAGACGATCAAAATTTCGGGTTCGCGTCGCCCGTCTAACTTCGAGATGTGCACGGCGTGCGAACCTCACGTGCATCACGAAAATAGTGAGCCGCTGAGCAGACTGCGCGACCCTGCTCCCCTCTCCCTTGGCGATCTTGGCACCCTTGGCGATCTTGGCGACCTTCTTGGAGCCGCCCACGCCTCACTGAATGAGGAGTAGTCCGCGCGTTTTGCCGCTGCTCGTGTCGGGGGCGCTGACGGCGTTGTACAGACGTTCGGTCGGTACCAGCCAGGGGCCGAACTTGGCGTTCACGTCGAGTACGAAGACGAGATCGCGATCCTCCAGATAGCCGGCGATGGGCGAGTGGTGACCGTAGCCTTCGCCGAACAGCAGTCCACGCTGGAAGTTCACCAAATAGCGGCGATTTGTGTCGTTGGTGTGGTGCATGTGCATGCGGAATTCGTCGAGCGACAGTCCGCTCAGCACCGTCATCGAGCGTCGCGATTTGGAGCGGGCCACGTCCGCCAATTGATCGAGAGTCAGGCCGTTGAAGCAGAAGTCCAACGGACATTTGCCGGTGCCTTCCAGCACCGCACGCGGCGTGACCGGACCTTCACCCAGCGAGCGAAAGATGTTGGCGACGCTCGTCGGACCACAGACCGAGCCGTTGGATTGAAAATCCAGCTCATGCAAGAAAGTCCTGGCGACCGGGAGCGACCAGGCGCGCTCGAGCAACGCCGCATTCTGATACGGCGGCAAGGTCGCGATCGAGACGACCGCGAAGCGCGGCTGAAAGTAGCGGATCTTGATGAACAGCGCGGAGAACAGCAGCGTGATCGTCAGCACCAGCGCGAACAGCGCTTTCCGAAGCCTGCGACGGAAAACGCCGGTCATGCGCCTACCTCAGTACTCGATCGCGACGACTTCCAGATCGATTTCGCCGGCTGGGCGCTGCACGGTCACGGTGTCACCGACTTTGCGCTTCATCAACGCCTTGCCGAGCGGCGATTGAAAACTGATCTTGCCCTCCGAAGGGTTGGCTTCGTCGGGGCCGACGATCAGGTACAGACTGCGCTTTTCGTTTTCGTCGAGCACCTCGACCCGAGCACCGAAGCGCACCTCCCGGTGCGCCCCCTCTTCTTGCTTGACCACCACCGCATCCTCGAGGCGTTTGCTCAAGAAGCGGATTCGTCGGTCGATCTCACGTAGCTTCTTTTTACCGTAGGTGTACTCCGCGTTTTCGGAGCGATCGCCCTGGGCGGCAGCGTCAGCGACCTCTTGCACCACTCGCGGGCGATCGACGCTGGCCAGTTGATTGAGCTCGGTAGCGAGCTTTTTTGCCCCTTCGGGCGTGAGATAGATGGGCATGGCGGCTTTGGCTCGACGTCCCAGCGTAAAGCTCAGTTGGCTCGCGCTGGCAAGGGAACTAGCGTAGCGCCGTGAACGGGAAACGTTGGCTCTTGGTCTCGGCGATTCTCGGTGCGCTCCTGCTCGGCGCCGCTGCGATCGTGCTGCTGGTTTTATTGCCACGCTACGTGGAGCGCAAGGTGCTTTCCACAGCCGAAGCGCAAGGCGTGAGCCTGACGCCCGAGGACATCTCTTTCGGTTGGGGTTGGGTACAAGTCACGCAAGTGAAGGTGACGCTGGACAAAGTGCGCACGGTCGAAATGCACGTCGGTCGCATCGATGTCGCACTCGACGGCCTTTCGCCACTATCGATTGACCTGACCAACGTCGAGGGACTGGTAGTCGGTTCACTGACCAACGTCGGGCTCGAACTCAGCGAATGGACGAAATCGCATCCGAGCGCCTACTCGCTGCCGCTCAGCGCCAAAAATGTGCACGTTCGCTTCGTGGAGCCGGCCGGTACGCCCCCTTGGCTCGAGGTGTCGGGTGGTGAGCTCACGCGCACCAAGAACGGCGGTGTGTTCGCCGCGCAGCACACCCGTTTCGTGGGCGTCGATTTGGGCACGGTCGGCGCGGGTTTTGCCCATGAAGCGTCGACCATTGCGCTCGGCTTCGGTGAGACCGATTTGAGCAAGGCGCCGTTCCGCGTCGAAGTGTCACCCGGCGGGGCGACGCCCAGCGCGCGCTTCGTGCTCGCGCCGACGCCAGCGGAGCGCTTGGCCAAGCCGTTTGGGCTTGGCCTACAAGTGAGCGGCGTGGTCGTGAGCTCGGAAACGACGATCACCTTCGTCGCCGGAGCCGCTGCTGGCAACATCGGCGGCCTCACTAACATCACCCTGAAGGGTTGGGTGCCGCCCCACCCGTTCGAACTCGACGGCTTCATCTTCGGTGACACCACGACCTTCGATACGAAGTTCACGCTGCCCAGCACGCGTGACCGCATCACGCTCAACGACTCACGGCTCAAAGCCGGCAAGTTCGAACTCACTGGCGGTGGCCTGATCACGCGCGGCAGCGATCACTCGGAAGCAACGCTGCGCTTGGCTGGAGATCTTCCGTGTAGCGCGCTCGCTTCCGCGCAAGCGGAATCGCGCCTGGGCAAGCTGCTCGGCGCTACGCTCGCCGGAAAGGCCGGGAAATTCGCGGAAAAGCTGATCGGCGGCACGGTGCACGTTGGGCTCGAGCTGAGCGCGGACACCCGTCAGCTGAACGCCGCGCGCATCAATCGCACGATCGGCGTGGGTTGCGGCTTGCACCCGCTCAGCCTGGCCGAGTTGAGTAAGCTCTTGGGCACCGACGTCAACGAGTTGCTGAAGTCTTTGCCGACCTTGCCCACCGACTTGTCGAATCTACCGGCGTTGCCGGGCATACCGAGCAACTTGCCGGCGTTGCCGAGCGGAGTGCCGGCGATTCCAACGGCGATCCCGACATCCCTGCCCACGACATTGCCGCAACTGCCAAACCTCGGCTTGCCGACCAGCTTGCCCACGCTCACGCCGCCTCCCAAGGCCAGCTCAGCGCCCGCCTCGACCAACAAACTGAGCCCCGCGCCGGCCGCGTCGGGTGGCAACTGATGGCACGAATTGCGATCTTGGGCGCGGGCATGATGGGTAGCGCGCTGGCCTTGCCGCTGATCGATCGGGGCCACGAGCTACGGCTGGTCGGCACACACTTGGATTCGGAAATCATTGCGGCGCTCAAATCGGGCGCGCAGCACCCGACCCTGCGTTTCCCGCTTCCGGACGCGATTTTGCCGTTCTACGTGCATGAACTGGGCGACGCGCTCGGCGGCGTGGATGCAATTGCGCTGGGCGTCAGTTCGGCGGGTGTGCGCTGGGCTGGCCAGGCGCTGACCCCGTGGCTGCGCGCAGGTGTGCCGCTGCTGATGATCTCGAAGGGCTTGTGCTACGAAAGACAGCGCTTCGAAATCCTGCCGGACGTGCTGAAGAGCGAGCTGCCCGCAGAGCTCGCCGTCGACCCGGTCGCCGTCGGTGGGCCATGCATCGCAGGTGAGCTCGCACGGCGCGTCGAGACGTGCATCGTATTCACCGGACGCAACGAAGGCAGCGTGAACGCCTGGGCAGAGCTCGCGCGCGGCCCGTACTACCACGTGTTCACGAGCAGCGATCCGGTAGGCACCGAGGTGTGTGCAGCGCTCAAGAATGCCTACGCGATGGGCATCGGCTTCGCCTCGGGTCTGCACGAGAAAAACGGCGGGAGCGCCGGCAGCGTCGCCATGCACAACTGCGAAGCGGCGCTCTATGCACAAGCCATTTTGGAAGCGCGCTTTCTCGTGAAGCTCCTGGGCGGTGACCCGGAGTGCGCCTCTGGGCTGCCCTTTGCGGGGGATTTGAACGTGACCTGCAACGGCGGCCGCACCGGGCGTTTTGGGCGATTTTTGGGCCAAGGCCTGGGCCGCGCGGGCGCCATCGCCGCGATGAATGGCGCCACGCTCGAGTGCTTGGAGATCTTGGAAACGCTGCGCGCGGGCTTGTCCGACCGGGAGCGCCTCGACGAGTTCCGCTTGGCTGATTTGCCGTTCCTCGCGCACATGTTGGAAGTGGCCCTGGACGATCGCCCAGTCGACATTCCGTATCAGCGCTTCTTCAAGGTGCCTCGACCAAGGTGAAGCGCAGTGAGTAACTGATCGTGGTCGGCCCGGCCTTCGGCTTTTTGAAGTCGACCGATTCGAACACGCTGCTGAGGCATGCGCGAAAATCAGCGCCGCGCAGCGAGCTGCGTGGTTGCTCGAGGCGCGGGTGCCCGCCGCCGCGCGCAATGTGCAAATCCACACCGAAACGACCGCCCTGCGCCGGATCTTCGTTCTTTCGATAACAGTCCATGAAAGCGGGAAAACGCTCGGCGATGGCGTTGAGAAACGGCGCCTTGGTCTCGGCATCGTTCGGTCCGCCGCCGATGTGCAAACCGATGTTCTCGACCTTGAGCTCGGGCAGCGGTCGCAGCGGCTGCTTCGGATCGAGCACGATTTCCGGCAAGCGTCGCGCCGGGGCAGCGCTGGGTGGCGCGGCAGCCGGAGTTCGGGCAGCCACACCCGGTGCCTGCGCCGCCCCCGGTTCGGCCGTCCCGTCGACAGCTGCTCCCGCGTTGGGCGGGGGCGAGGCCGCGGGAGCAGAGGTCGCGGCAGCGCAACCAACGGCGCTGCCGACCAATAGAAGCAAAGAGCCGATGCGAGTCATTCGCGCGAGCACACCGGGGAGAGCAGGAGCGGGAGGAACAGGGATCGGCCTCGTGACCCGGGAACGCATCACCCCAGTCATAACCGATTTTGACCTCGAATCGATTTGGATTGAGCCCCCGAGCGGATGTGGCAGAAGTGGCGACATGCGGCCTCTGTCACGTGCGGCGCGTTTTGCGCGGTTCGCTGCGAGCCCGCTACTGCTCGCGTGTGCCGCGGTATCGGCCGGCTGCGACGAGAAAGCCAAGCAGCATGGACCGACGGCGCCCCCGAAGGTCGCTCGCTCAGTCGCGACCGTGAACGCAAGCGCGAGCAAACCGTCCCCCGCCGAGCGCCGCGTGCCCCCTGCGGAGGTCTTGAACTTATCGGAGATTCCCGACGAGACGCCGCCGGCGCCCGCGGCGAGCGGCGCTGCGCCAGCATTCAAGAGCAAGCTCGTGATCGACGAGCCGATGGAGATCGGCCCCGCGGGGCAAATGACCGCCAGCGAGCGCGGTGTGGTGATGCTCAACCGCGCGGATGAAGTGCTGCTCGCCAAACGACTCGCCGGCTCGAGCGGCGCGTCCAGAGAGAGCGCCCGCTTTTCCACCATCAAGGGCGGCGCCAACGACTTCTTCGCGGTTGCTCGCGGCCCGCTGCTGCTGCGCAATAAGGCGTATTGGGTCAAGGAGGGCAAGCTCGTGCGCCGCGCGCTGGACAACTCGGCGCCGCTCGAGATCTTGGCCAATGACGCGCGCAACGGCACGCGCGTGGTCGGCGCAGACTTGGCTGACGCTCCTGCCCACGCTGTCTACATCAGCAATCCCGTCACGGACGACGCGGCGCCGCGCGCCAAATTGTGGGTCGAGGGCGGTGAAACCGTGGTCTTGTCGCCCGAAGGTGCTGGCGCCAGCAGCGTCGCAGTGGCGAGCACTGGCCGCGACCTATTCACCGTAGCCATCGACGCGCGCAGCGCAATGACACCCATGCACGGACGACGAGTGCGTTTCGTCACCGGCAAGCCCGAGTTCGGCCCGGACGTGGTGATGTGGGTCGGCTCCACGTCGCAGATGCTGTCCGAGGTCTTCGCCAATCCGACGCCTTTCGGCCTGCGGGCATTTCTGCCCATCGAGCGCGACGTCAGCCACTTCGGCCTGGTGATGCTGGAATTGGGCAGTGAGCCGCACATGGATCCGAGGACGTTCTGGCGCGGTTACCCGAACGGCCTCGACGTAGCGCCGGTGGCCAGCGCCTCTTTTTGTGGCGGCGCGTTCGTCGCCTATGTCCGTCCGGAAAATCCGCAGCCAGAGTCCCGACAGCTGTTGGAATTGGCCGAAATCACCGATTCCGGATTGGGCCCGGCAGAGACGGTCGGCAGCGCGTTGGGCTTTGCCAATGTCTCGCTCGCGGCCGCGACAAGCTCGGCGATTTTGGCCTATGTTGCCGACTTTCGAACGTTTGCCACGACGCTCCGCTGCCCTCAAAAGAAATAACTCTGCCGCCGCCATGCCCAAGAAGAAATCGACCAAGAAGACCGCTCGCAAATCGAAGTTCACCGCCAAGACGGCCGACAAGCACGACTTGTATCAACGCTCGGTACAAGACGCGGAGACCGAGATTTACTTCATCAACCGTGCCTTCAAGAAGGTGCGCGGTCGACAGCCGCTCACGCTGCGCGAAGACTTTTGCGGGACCGCGCTCTTGTGCGGCGCCTGGGTGAAGAGCCTGGAAGCGCGCACGGCGCAAGGCATCGACATCGACCCCAAGGTGCTCGCTTGGGGAACCAAGCACAATATCACTCCGTTGGGTGATGACGCGAGCAAGGTGAACCTGCTTTGCCAAGACGTGCGCGCCGCGTCCCCGGGCAAGCACGACGTCGTGGTCGCCTTCAACTTCAGCTATTGGATCTTCAAGACGCGCGACGCGCTACGCGCTTATTTCGCGACCGTGAAGAAGGGCCTGAAGAAGGACGGCGCGTTCATGCTCGACGCCTACGGCGGCTGGGAATCCATGGAGCCGATGATGGAGCCGCGCGCGATCAAGGGTGGGTTTACCTACGTGTGGGATCAGGACAAGTTCGATCCGATCACGCACGAGGTGCTGAACCACATTCACTTCGAGTTTTCGGACGGCACCAAGCTGGAAAAGGCGTTCACCTACGACTGGCGTTTTTGGTCCTTGCCCGAAATCACCGAGCTGCTGAAGGAAGCAGGCTTTGCGGAGGCGCAGGTGTTTTGGGACAAGAGCAACGACAACGACACCGAGAACTACCAGCCGACCAAGCGCGCCACGAATCATCCGGGCTGGTTGGCGTACATCGTCGCTACCCCCTGAGGGGGCACCCGGACTTGCGCTGGGTGTGAGCCTTTTCCAGAACTGATACGTCTAAGCATTGGGCACGCTGCAAGCACTGCATGCACCGGGAAAAAATCATGACAATCGCGCGTTTGGCGAGTGGGCTCGGGCTGATCGTCTGTTTTGCGGCGTGCGGGCGCGCGCTCGAGCCCAGTGCCCCCTCCGCCAGCGCCACGTCAGCCTCGCCGACGGCGCCGGGAGTCCCGGCGGAGGCGAAACCGGAAAGCGCCGCAGTGGCCCCCGCTCCGGCACCGCCCCCCGCTGGCGGACCGCAGGGGCTGGATCAACCGAAATCCAAAGCCGCCGAAGACGAAGCCGAATTCACCAGCCTCGAAGCCGCCGAACGAGCACTCAATCAAGCCAAGTCCGACCTCGACCGGCTGGCCCTGGCCGAACCGGCGCCTAGCGCCAAGCGCGACGCGCCGGCCGATCGCGCCGCAGAAAAGAAGGACGCCAAGCCAACGGCGCGGGCGCCGGCCGCTGCAGGCGCAGCAGCCCCGATGAAGTCGAACGCGGTGTGCGAAGACGCGTGTCGCGCATTCTCGTCGCTGACGCGCGCAGCGAACGCGGTGTGTCGCCTGGACGGCAGCAGCGGCACTCATTGCACGCGCGCCAAGCACGTCTTGGCTGATGCCCAGCAGCGTGTGGCCAGCTGCTCCTGCCCTTCCGCGAGCGACTGAGATGAACGCGCCGGTCGGACGCCTCGCCCCGAGTCCGACCGGACTATTGCATCTCGGACACGCGCGCACCTTCCTGCTCGCGTTTTGGCACATCCGCTCGCGCGCTGGCCGCCTGTTGCTACGGATGGAAGATTTGGACGGGCCGCGCGCCGAAATGCGCTTTGCCGACGCTGCACTCAGCGACCTAACCTGGCTCGGTCTGGAATGGGACGGGCCGGCGTACGTGCAGTCGAGCGGCATGGAGCGTTTGAACGCCGCGCTTTCGACGTTGCTCGACCAGGGACGCGCGTACCCGTGCGTGTGCTCGCGGGGCGACATTCGTAGCGCGCAGAGCGCGCCGCACGCGGGCACGCTCGAACCACGCTACCCGGGCACGTGCCGCGGGCGATACTCGTCACTGGCGGAGGCAGAGCAGCACTCGGGTCGCGCCGCGGGCGTCCGTTTGCTCGTGCCAGACGGCAGCATCGGTATCGACGACGGTGTGAGCGGCAGCAGCAGCTGGGATGTCGCGCGAGACGTCGGTGATTTTCTAGTCGCGAAACGCGACGGAGCTCCCGCCTATCAACTGGCGGTCGTGGTCGACGACCATGCGCAAGGTGTGACTGAAGTGCTGCGCGGAGCGGATCTATTGCCCAGCGCGGCTCGACAGTGGCACGTGCAGAATGCACTCGGTCTCCCGCACCCTGATTGGTTCCACGTGCCACTCGTGACCGACGCGACGGGCCGCCGCTTGGCCAAGCGCGAGAACGATCTGAGTCTCGCCGAGTTGCGCAACGGCGGCACCGATCCACGAGCGATCGTGGCGTGGGCCGCGCGCAGCAGTGGTCTTGCCGTCACGGACCGCGTCACTGCGCGAGAAGTCACGCCGATATTTCAGATCTCCGTGGTGCCGAAAGAATCAGTGCCGCTCGAGCCGGAGCTCGTAGCGGCACTGAAAGCCGCACGCTGACACCCGCGCGTTACTGGAGGAGGCGGCTCTTCGGGTCCAGAGCTACGAGCAGTGCTTCTTCACAACCCGGCGGGAGTTTGGCGTCCTCCGCCAACGGGCGAACCAACCAGATGTCCGGGCTGCTGGGATCGCGAGTCACCGCAACGCGCACGGCAGAACGCAAAGCAGGTTGCTTGACCTCGACGACCGGTGTGAATTGCGCATCGGCGATCGTCTGCTCGCTCGACGGAGGTGAAGGCATCGTGACCGAGCGCGGCGCGGCGTCGACCGGCTTGGGCATCTCGGTGATTTGCACGCCTGATTGCAGGGCGTCGCGCTGCAAGGGCGCCTTGGCGTCTACCTGCGTCTTGTCGCTGAAGTCGTCGTACGGTGAGAGTGCGACAGCCTCATCCACGCGGCGTGGAGTGGGCGGCGCTTGTGTCGGCGCGGCTTGCGGGGACGGCGTTGCCGGCGGGTCCGGCGGAGGAGCCGCCTGCGTCGGCGCGGCTTGCGCTGCGAGCACCGGAGGAGGCGGCGCGGGCGGCGGAGCAGGCGAGCGCGGCGCGGGCGGCGCTGGAGGTGGCGCGGAAACGCGCTGAACCGGCGCTGGCGCCAGTGGCGGCGCCGCCGGTGGCGGTACGGACGCTGGAGAGGTTGGCGGCGGCGGTAGACTCTGGAGCGCGGTGCTCAAATCGGCAGCGCTGCGTGCCAAGTTCAGCGCGCGCAGGTCGTCTCCCGATTCTTCGGCACGCTCCGCGGCGCGGCGCAACCAGCGCAGGGCCTCCAATCGTTCATCACTACGGAACAGTGCACGCGCAGTCTCGATCGCAACGGCCACCGGCTCGGGATCGGCAGCTTCGACCTCGGGGAGATCGGGGAGATCTTGGGGAGAATCAGCCATGGGGCGGGCAGTCTGGCTGAGACTTTCGCCAAGCAAAAGCGGTTTCACACACTCCAGCGATTCCACCAAAGATTGTGCTCCGCGGCGCTCGCAAAAATCCGCGGGCACCAGACGCTCAGCGCACACCGTACATGCGTCGCACAATCAGGGGTGAAACAACCACCATGAATACACCGACTCCGAGCGCCACCCAGCCGATGGTGCCGAACACCGCCCCATAGACCATCACCGTTTCGGTCGGTCCCGGCAAATTGATCGTGCTCGGACCGCTGGTTTTCACCCCTGTGAGTTGTGCGATCAGGGCGGCCAGGTATTGTGCGAACGAATAGGCCAAAAACCAGGTGCCCATCAGCACGCCGGTCACACCTTTGGGGGCGAGCTTGGTGATCATCGACAAACCGATGGGGGACAAGCAAAGCTCGCCGGTCGCGTGTAGGCAGTAGCACGCGATCAACCAGAACATCGGCACGACACCGGTCGCACGTGACGTCACGGCACCGGCGTAGAGCGCTACGAAACCCAAGCCGAGCAGCATCGTACCGAATGCGAATTTAAGCGGTGTGTTCGGTTCCAGACGCCGACGCGCCAAATACAACCAGAGCCAGCTGAACACGGGCGCCAGCAGCAAGATGAATAGGCCTTCGACCGATTGGAACTGGGAGGCCGGGATCAACGCGCCAAACAGCGCGCGGTTCACGTTGCGATCCGTAAACATGCTCATACTCGTGCCGGCTTGCTCGAAGAATGACCAAAAAACCACGGAAAAGGCAGTGAGCAGCAGCGCGACCCCCAGCCTTCCGCGAGCCACTGCATCCGGAAGCCGCAGCAGGTAGACGCACAGCCCGAAGAACGCCGTCACACCGAGCACGATCAACAACGACCCGACCAGTAGCCCGTGCTGAACCAACTGCCAGGCGACGACCACTGCCAGCACCGTGCCGAGGTAGACCCAAGCGTCCACTGACCAGCCGCGGAAGACTCGAGCTCGCTCCGGGCGCGCGGGGGGTTCAGCAAGGCCTGCCAGCAGCGGTTGCGCGCGCACGAATACGAACAGGCCGAGCAACATGCCGATGCCCGCGAGACCGAAGCCCCAGTGCCAACCGAGTCGCTCACCCAAGTAACCACAGGCGATTGGCGCGAGGAATGCACCCAAGTTGATGCCCATGTGAAAGATCGTGAACGCGGAGTCGCGACGCGGATCGTCGGTCGTATACAGGCGTCCGACGAGGCTCGAAATGTTGGGTTTGAAAAAGCCGTTGCCGCAGATCAAGAGCGCGAGCGCGGCATAAAACACCTGCAGGTTGGGCACTGCCATGGCGAAATGGCCGAGCGCCATCAACACCCCGCCAATCAGCACCGCCTTACGAAAACCGAGCACGCGGTCGGCGAGTAAACCACCCAACACCGGCGTCGCGTACACCAACGCCGTGTAGCTGCCGTAGATCGCGTACGCAGCCTGGTCATCGAACGAGAACGCCTTGCTCAGGTAAAAGACCAGCAGCGCCTTCATGCCGTAGAAGCTGAAGCGCTCCCAGGTTTCCGTGAACAACAGGTACGCGAGAACTCGCGGATGCCTGTGCTGGTTCGGCGCAGGGCCGAGCGGCGCCGAGCCTTGCGACGAAGCAGCACCGCTGCGAGTGTCACGAGGCGCGTCGCTCAATGCAACGCCGGATCGGGCATGGTCTGCGGCCGGCGAATCCCCGCTTGCGCCAGGCGCTCCGCGACGACCGTGATGCGCTGCAGATCCTCGAACCCCAACACACCTGCGTAGCCGGCCAGCGAACGCACCACCACCGGTCGCCCCGAGAGTTCGAGCAGACGACGGCGAACCTCGTCGAGCGGAGTTCCGGCATCGACCGCGAAGAATTCACGGCGCATCAAAGATGACAGCGGCGCGTCCAGCCCCACGCGCGGCGCCGAGACCAACACTTGCTCCCGGCCAATCGTTCCGACCAGCTCTTTGCCGTAAAAGACGGCAAAGTGTGCTTGTGGGGAACGCACTAGGGTATCGAGCACGTGCCCCACTTGTTCCTGCGGTGCAAAGACGACGGCATTCGAATCGCAAACCTCACCCGCGCGTAACTCGCTGAGTAACTCCGAGGCGCGAACAGCAGCGCGTTCTTGCGCAGCGCCTGCGAATACGAACATCGCGACCAACGCCAGGGGAGCCCAGTCTTTTTTGAAGGCGATGCTCAAGAGGACGATCGCAATCACCTGGCCAACCGCGGCTGCGACCTGGGTCGCGCGCGAACGGCCGAGCGAAAGGCTGAGCAATGCGCGAAACACCCGCCCGCCGTCCATGGGCAGAGCGGGCAGCAAATTGAACGCGAAAAGCAGCGCGTTCGCCCAGAACAGCGCTCGCAGCAAACCGAGCAGGCTCGGTTCAGCCATGGCCAGCAAGTCGCTCGCGTCCAGCCGAAGTGGGTATTGATCCAGAGCGACCGATAAAATCAGCGCGATGACCAAGTTCACGAGCGGGCCCGAGAGAGCGATCCAGAGCTCGTGTTGCGGCCTTCGCGGCTCGTTCGAAAAGCGCGCGACGCCGCCAATGGGCAAAAGCAAGATCTCGTTCACCGCTACGCCCAGGCGCCGTGCGACCACGGTATGGGCGAGCTCGTGCAGTGCAAGACAAGCAAACGACGCTCCGATCAGCATCGCGCCGAAGGCCATTCCACGCGGGCCGTGCGGCGCGCCGAGGTTCAACGCAAAGTAGATGAGCGCCAGCGCGAAGGTGACGTGCACTCGCACGTCGATCCCGGACAACCGCGCGACGCGAAAGGACCACCTCATCCGCGGGACCATAGTGCCGCGCCCAAGCCTTTGCGAGCGTCCCTGGCCGCGCTGCGCCGGACGAGCCGCAGTGTGCACGCCGGGTTTCGCGATCGAATGACGCGTTTCAGATTTGAAATACTCGACTCGCGGTCAACAAGGTAACTTATTGAATCCAATAGCGACATTGCTGGCACGTTCCCTGCAAACAGTGTGAGTGCAGGCGGCGCCCTTGGTGACCCCCCCCTCCGCCCGGGTCGCCGCCTCCCTAAATCTATTCAACGGCCCGGCGCGCTCCCCTCGCGCCGGGCTGTTGCCCTATTTGGGGTCGAGAATTCAGCTGCAACCGTGCATCCGGCGTGCGGCACCGAGCCGGGCCAGCACGACGGCCACCTCCTCCATGAAGTCGGCAAGTTCAACCGAATCGCTGGTGCGGAACGGGTGATCGCTGCGGCCGAGCTCCAGCATCGCGCATAGCTGACCGTTGACCATGATCGGCAGTACGGCGATCGCCGCGAGGGCCACGCTTGGGCTCAGACGCGCACACACGGCTCGCTGCACGCCGCCGGTATCGCCGGAGCCCTTGAAAAGTCGGCTCTTCCCGCTACGGGCGAGCGCGAAAGACGGATCGAACCAAGGCAAGACTTCACCCAGGCGCTCACCGGGAGCCTCGAACAGGCATGACGTGGTGGGCAGGAGCAACGGCTCGCGCACTCGATGCGCGAGGCCGACCGTGGCGGAAGTCGCTCGAGCCGCCACGTGAAGCGCAATCAGCAGCGCTTCACCGACGTCTGCGGCGCGAGCCACCGCATCGGCTCCGTCGTGCAAAGTCGAAAGCTCGGTTACCGGGTCGTCCACGCGCCGTTCGAGCATCCGTGAAAGCGCGGACACTTCACGGATCTGGCCCAACTCGCGCCAGTTGTTCCAGCCGGTCTGACGCACCCAGGCGCTGCTCGGGACGCGGCCATGGATCACCCCGCGCAGCAGCAGATCAGTGCGAACGGGACCCACGGTCACGCCGCCATTGCTGACCAACCACTCCGGAGCCCCTACGGGCGCGCAAAAACCGCTCGACGATTGCATGAGGAAGGACTGCTTCTGCCGAGAAGATCGGCGAGCTGAATTGTTCCAAGCCCAGTTTGAGCGGGCCAACAATCAGGGGCTGGCACGGGCTGCTATTTTCGAGCAAGCCAGGCCAAGGTCTCGAAATGGTGGGTCTGGGGGAACATATCGAAGCCCGAAACCGCCGACAGACCATAACCCGAATCACACAGCGTGCGCAGATCGCGCGCTAGCGTCACGGGATCACAGGCGCAGTAGGCAATCGCTCGCGGCGCACGCCGAAGCAGCTCGGGGATCACCTCACGCGCTCCGCTTCGAGGCGGATCGAGCACGATCAGATCGAAGCGGTCCGTGCGCGGCAACTTTGCCAGCGTTTCTTTGACGTCGCCCGCAATGAAGTGCGCACCGGTGAGGCCGTGCTCGGCCGCAGCACGCTTGGCCGCGAGGATCGCTGGTTTCGAAGCTTCGATTCCAACGCCGCTCAGACCGCGCTCGAGAAGCGGCAGGCTGAAGTTTCCGGCGCCGCAATACAGGTCGCAAAATGTCTGGACCTCACGCTGCTGCGCCCCGTCGAGCAGCGCTTGGATTAGGCGTTGATTCACGGTCCAATTCACCTGAGTGAACGCCGGACCCGAAACTCGGAGCTCGATTCCACCCGGGAGCGGGAAGCGCTGGTCGTGCTCGGGAGCCGGACTTCGGTCACCGATGGAGACTTCGAATGCCTTGGACAGCTCGTCGACCAGAGGACTCTCCACGTCGAAACGACGACCAGTCGGTACCAAGCGCAACGCGAGCCTTGGGCCCGCCGGAGCCACGCGCAGCTCGACCTCGCTGAACGAGGCGAGCGCCGTGCGATGTCGACTCGCAATCGAACGCAGACTGAGCAGCGCTTGGTCCAGCTCCGGGTCTGCCACCGGGCAGCCGGGGATCTCCACCAAGTCTCGCGAATGTTGGGCGAAGAAACCCAACCGACCGTCGGCCGCAACGTGCAAGCGGATGCGTGAGCGATAAGCCAAGGGCTGATCTGAAGCGACGAAGACCAGCTCCGGCAGCGCTTCGAAGCGGCCGGTGCGGGTCAAGGCATCACGCAGAATGCCTACCTTTGCGTTCAATTGCGCAGGGTAGCTCAACGTCATCAGATCACAGCCGCCGCAGCTGCCCTGAACGGGACAGCTCGGCTGAACTCGGTCCGGGCTGGCGTCGAGTAGATGCCACCGAGTCGCTCGAAGGTAAGCTTGGTGGTCCTCGGCCGTTTCGACGCGAATCCGCTCCCCGGGCAAAGCCCCGGGGGCGAATGCCCCTTTTCCGTTCGCTAGCCGTAAAAAGCCAGCGCCCCCCGGGACCAATTTTTCAATCGTCCATTCGTTCTGCTCGGGCTCGAGCGCAACGCGCTGTTTTGGGGGCTGAGGTAGGCGCACGGGGAAGCTTTGCGGGGTCGCTGGCGTAGAAAAAAAAACTCAAGAATCGTCGCGGGTCGGTGTCACACGAGTGGCCCAGGGCGCGACGCAGGGCTTGGTGAAGTCATACCCCATGGCAGCCCCCGCGTTCTCGATTCAAAACCAGAATGCCGCCCTCCTCTCGGATCCCACGCTCCGCGAGGGGCTCCTGAAGTTCGCTCGTCGCCGGCTTCCGCCCGCGGAAGTGGAGGATTTGGTTCAAAATACCCTGACCGAAGCTCTGAGCGCCGCGAACTCGCCCAGCGATCCGGCGGAATTTCGGCGCTGGGTGCACGGTATCGCGCGGCACAAAATCGCCGACAACTTTCGGCGGCGCGGGCGAGAGGCCCTTCCGAGCGCAGACGTGGACCAAAACGCGGCGGAACCAAACCCTTCGCTCGCCGAGCTCGGCCAATGGATCCAGAGCGAGCTGCCCAAGACCGACCACGCGCAAGCAACGCTCCATTGGCTCCTACGCGAAGGCGACGGGGAGACCTTGGACGAGATCGCTCGCGACGTCGAGCTTCCGGCGCCGCGGGTGCGACAACGCGTGTCGCGTCTGCGCCGGCACCTTCATGCTCGCTGGCTGGCCTTGGGTGCAGCCGGATTGCTTTCGCTGCTCGGCGTGGGCGTGCTGTTCTATCGAGCGATTGAGCCAGCCGTGGCTCCGCCGGGCATCGGCAGAGAGGCGTTTTCTCCGCTGGAGCGCGCTCGAGCATTGCGTCAGAACGCCTTGGAACGGTGCGCGGCTGGCGCATATCCGGAGTGCATCGCCGCGCTCGACCAAGCCAAAGCGCTCGACCCGAGCGGCGAAAACGCCAAGGCGATCAGTGAAGCTCGCGCTGCTGCGGAAAGCAGCCAAAAGGCACGCCCGATCCCCGAGCGCCCCGCGCTTTCGCCCTCCTCGTCGCTGCCCGACGTCAAAGCGACGCCCAAATCACCTGCGCCGAGCAAGCACGCTCCGAAACCATTCACCCCGAGCAAGCCAACGCCGAAGGGTGAGCCCTTCGCACCGAGCAAGCCAACGCCGAAGACTGAACCACTCGGCTCGTTCCCACAGCAGAACGCTTTCCCGAGCCAGGCCATCGTTCCGGGCCTAGCAGACGACCACACCGGCAGTGCACCTCTGAGCAAGAAGGCGAAAGGCAAAAAATGACTAGGTCCGCAAAAGGACCGGCAACGGATACTCACTGAGCGCGATCCGATTGCCGTCCGGATCTCGAGCGTAGCTCGTGAACTCGGAGCGCGATTCGATGACTGCTCCAGACGCTTCGACACGGGCCTCGAAGCGAGCACGCTCGTCGGCAGAGACGGCGACGGCGATCAAGAAAGGTCCCGCACCAACACCGACTACCATTCGCGGCGGCTCGCCCGTTGGTTCGATCATCAGCAGCGATCCGCCCAGATCCAACCACACCGATCGTAGCGAGCCATTCGGATGTAGGTGACGCGTCACTTCAGGGAGCTCCAGTACGTCGATGTAGAAGCGCGCCAGACGTGCGACGTCGCGCGTTCCCAGAGCCAGGTGGTGAAGTACGCTCACTAGTGAAGCGTCACGCGACACTCGGAGCACAGCAACCCGAAACGTGCGACTCACGACTCGCGTTGATGAATTGCAGGAATTTCAGCAGATATCGCGGCACGACGTACGCGCGACGCGCACATCGCAAAACTTACTGGCTGCTGCGATCCGGCTTGCTCGCCGATCCGGCGGCCGACTCGGAATATTCGGCAATTCTCGGCAATGATCGGTTTTCGTCAACGAGCACACAGATCGGAATGAAACGTGCAACGTCTACGTTCTGAAAGTAGAGGCCATGACCAACCGCCCTGACAGGAACGACCTCGATCACCGGTTCAGCCAGCCTCTGAGTGACGAGAGCTCGTCCGTTCGCGATCGCGTGCCGACCCCACAACCAGCAAGCCGCAAGTCCGATCCGAACTTGTCTCTCGATCAGCGTCTGGAGAGCAAGTTGACGGAAGCAGCGTCGCTGCTCTCTAGGCTCGAGCCGCAAGATGCCCGCGCGCGGCTGCTGCACATCGCGATGCTGCGCCGCGACGAATCGCTGCTCGACGGCATCCTCGCCGAGCTTTCGATGCCTGCGCGATCCGCTCGCCACTCACGCTGAAAGAACGTGTGTCCGACGGCGCCACGGTAAGAGCGTCGGGACTGAACGTGCGGAAAGCAGCACGCGGATTTTTCCGACGATTGGGACTGAACGCTTGGCGCTTTCGACCGTTCAATCTCGAACATGAACAGAAGCGTGACCACGCTCGCGTTGCTCGCTGCGCTGCCGACTTTGTTCTCGACTCCAGTGCGCGCGGCCGAACCCAAAATGGCCGCGCGCGTCGAGTCTCACGCGGCCAGCGAAGGCACGGTCAAGCAGCTCAACGGCGGCGCCGTACTGCACCTCGCGCCCGGCACGCGCATCGAGTTCCTGCGTGCGATCAAGCTGCAGCTTGCTCCCCCCGGTTCACCCCAAACGGTGACCCAAGTGGTGAAGCTGATCTCGGGTCGCGTAGACGTCGACATTCCGGCTAGCAAGTCTCCGAAGACAGCAGTGCTCGTGCAGGCACCCCACAAGGTGAGTGCGGTCGCGAAAGGCGGCCACAGCATTGCAATAGCCGATGCAAATCGCGTCACGGTCGCCGCCGTCGATGGCGACATGCTCGCTGCGGCAGGCAACGAGTGGAAGACACTACCGAGCGGGCTGGTGCGCGGCTTCGTAGGAGTCGATCCGGCGTATCAGGAACAGAAGGTGCCTGGCATTCCGAGTCTGAGCATTGCGGAACCCTTGCTCTTGGCGCTCGGCTCGAGTGCTCCGGACGCGCGTGCCGAAGCCGGCGGCGTCAAGGAAGCGGATCACTATCACTTGAACGTGTGGCGTGTGACGGACAAGGGTAACGAGTTCGTTCGTCAGCTCGACACGCGCGGTTCCGCAGCCATTTCCGGCTTGCAACCGGGGCAGTATCAAATCACCGCGCGGGCCGTGGATGCCAGCGGGATCTTCGGCCAAGAGAGTGCGCCGAGCGCGCTGCGTTTGGTGGGCGCAGAGTTGCCCACGGGTGCACGCTATGAAGACGGCGCGATCTTGCTGGGTCAGCGAGCGCGAGCGAAGCTGATCGGGGCAAAGGGCTTGGAGGCGAGCTACAACGCCTCTCAAACCTTCGTGGCAGTGCCAGACAGCGTTGGCCTGACGCGCGGCGAGAGCACGCTGCTTCGCTTGCGCGAGCCGGGCACCGTGCGAGAAATTCGCGTTGGCCTCGAACCGCGCAGCTTGCGCGCAGACGTTCAGATAACGCCCAAGCACCCCCACTGGCCGGAAGACATGCTCGAAGTGACGGTCCAGTTGTTCGACGCTCGAGGTCGAGCGGTCCCCGAGTCCACGACCGTCAAGGCTACCGTGATGGTGGACGTGCAACCCGTGGAAGTGACGTGGCTGCGCTCCGACAACACGATGCACACCTTCATCCCCGCCCCAATCAGCCGCGGGCCTTGGGTAGTTCGCGTCGAAATCGCCGATGAATTCGGCGATCCTGCCGGCCGCGACTTCGTCGAAGTTGCCGGGCCGGGCAGCGACCGAATCAGCGTGCGCTGACGCCTGCGTACCGCCGCGCAATGCCGGAACGACGCGCGGCCGAGCGTAGCTAAAGGCTCGCCCGAGTCGGCGCGTTGCGCTAGTGTCGCGGCGCGTGATTCTTTCCGACTATAGTCATGTGATCTTCGATCTCGACGGCGTGCTGCTCGATACGGAAAAGCTGTATACCGAGGCCACGCAGCGCGTCGTCGGACCATACGGCAAGACCTTCGAGTGGTCGCTGAAATCCTCGATGATGGGCCGCAACGAACTCGAGGCTGCGGAACTGTTGGTCAAGACGCTCGAGCTACCGATCACGGCCGAGGAGTACCTGCGCGCGCAGCTGCCCATCGCCGAGAGCCTGTTCGTCAGCGCGGCCGAACTCCCCGGAGCCGAGGCGTTCGTCGCAGAGCTCGCTCGACGCGGTCACGGGCTCGCGGTCGGCACCAGCAGCACACGCCGCCTGTATGATTTGAAGACCCGTCACCTCCCCTGGTTTGCCGCGTTTTCGGCCGTGATCTCCGGAGATCACCCCGAGGTGCGCGCGCTCAAGCCCGCGCCGGACATCTTTCTGGCGGCGGCTCGGGCCATCGCAGGCGATCCAGCGCGCTGCTTGGTGATCGAGGACTCACCCGCCGGGGTGCTCGCCGCGCGCGCGGCTGGCATGAGCGTGGTCGCCATTCCGGATCCGGCGTTGCCGAGTGAACGCTTCGCGGACGCTCAGTTGATCGTGCGTAGCTACGCCGAGCTCCGCGAAAAGCTCAAGTGCTGAGCACCTCGCCTCGCTCCGCCTCGCTCAGGTCATACCAGGAGAAGAACTCTGCCAGGCAGGCACGCTGCGCCGGCGGCATGTACTCGAAATTGCGACCGCGATCGATGATTTCCCAAAAATCCTTGCTCTCCACGCCCTCCAAGGCTCGGCGGATCGAGAGCAAGCGGTCACTTGGTTCGTTCTGCATGTCGAGTGAGATGCGCCGAGCTTTTTCTTGCTCTCCACGCATGAGGTAGTACGCAGCCAGTTTTACCTGGGCCTTGCGCACGCCGAGCAATGCCTTTTCTTGGCTGCTGACGCGCAGCGGCCGATCGAGCTCCAAGAACAGCCCGAGCATTTCCTCTTCCTCGGGTGCGGCTTGCTCGTTCGCATATTGGCAAAGCGCAGACAGGTCGTAGGCCACGGTTTCGGTCACGAAGGTCAGCTTCATGTCGAAGCTGACGTGGCCATAGTAGTTCATGTGCTTGACGCCCTCCACGGCCGCGCGACCATTGCCCTGACGGATCATCGACTCGACCAGCAAGCGATACTGATTGAGCACGTTGTACGCCGTGCGCACCTCACGCGCGTTCAACGTCGCGCGCATGTACGAGTTCATGAAGCGAAATACCAGGGCGATGAGCTCCGCGTCGCGCGCGGCGCAGGCGGCCTCACCGATGTAGCGCGTATCGATCGCGACCAGGTAATTGATGTCGCGCATGCTGCCGAGCGCCTCGTTGTAAATCCCGAGGTATTGCCGCATCACCTTCCATTCGACCCAAGTGCGTCGTTGTTCGAGATCCGACAGTGACTCCGGATCCATGGCCACGAAGTCCGGATTTTCGCGAATCCCGGCGCCGATCCCGAACCAGCCTGCGGAAGCGCGGCCTTTTGCTTGCAAATACGCGAGCGCAAAGTCCTTCAGTGCGTCGACCGCGCCGCTGGCGATGATCTTGTCTTTCCCCGATATCGAGTTGCTGGTGATGTCGGTCAGCTCCTCCATGGCCGCCAGCGTGGACACCTGCGCCGATGCCGAGCGGTGCGGATCGCGCTCGTCCGCACCGTGCCCCGCCACGCCCACCGCCTCGCTACGGATGCGCGAGATGATGTTCATCGGCTCCAGGAACCAGAACACGTACTGGAAATACGGCGCCATCAACACCAAGCCGAGCGTGGTGGCGCCGATCATCACCAAGAGCGCCGTGCGCGGCACGTAATCCCGATGGATCGAAACACTGAGCCAAACGCCGCACACGCAGGCGATCAGGTAGTAGCCCATGACCACCAAGTTGATGCGATCACGAAAGAACATCCGGGCAACGCCCGTATAGCGATCCGCGGACAGCTGAACGATGATGGACACCACCGTGATCACGATGCCGAACACTGCGGCGATCATCCCGCCGAGTGAGCTCACCGCGTCGGTGATGCTGCTCGGATCGAATTGAACGTAGCGCCCGAAGGGCGTCTTGAACGGCGGCTGAACGTCCCCGCCGGTCACGAAATGATCGAACGAGTAGAACCCCCAAAAGACGAGCAGTGAAACCGAAGTGAGGACGACGATCGGCACCAGCCACTGCTTGCGAAAGCTACCCAGACCTTCCGACATGATCCGCGGCAGTCTAACGCGATGCGCAACGTCTGCGCAAAGGCAGCGCCAATGCCGCCGCCAGCAGCGTCACCAGACTCAGACGGACATGGCGCGGACGCGGACGCGCTTTGTCGCTTTGCGCCGGTGCGGAGCGAAGCTCTGCGTGTTTGGTCCGAGTGGAACTGCTCTCTGCCGAGTCCCCCGAGCAGGTATCGCCATCGTACTTCGAGTCAGTGCTGTCGCCACTGCACGAATCACTGCTCGACTCGCTCGAGCTCGTGTCGCCACTGCACGAATCACTGCTCGACTCACTCGAGCTCGTGTCACCGCTACACGAATCACCGCTCGACTCACTCGAGCTCGTGTCACCGCTACACGAATCACTGCTCGACTCACTCGAGCTCGTGTCACCGCTACACGAATCACTGCTCGACTCACTCGAGCTCGTGTCACCGCTACACGAATCGCTCGGCTCGGGATCTGAAGGAGAGCCGGAACAGCTTCCTTCACTGTAGACCCCGATCCTGACGGGCGGTGTCGGCCCATAGTAGGGGTCGTCGGGCGTGTCGATCACGACGGGAGCTGTACTCACGGGCGGCGGAGGCATCTGAGTAATGGGAACGCTCACGGGCGGCAAAACGTCCGACGGGCAGCCGCTTTGATCCAAGTCCGTGGCGAACAGCAGTGGACTCTGCGAACCATCGGCGGCGACTCGGAAGTTTGCACCCTCGACGCCGATTCGGCCGAAAAATCGGCTCGCGCGCAACTCGGCAAAGCCGACCTCGGTCAGACTCTGCGCTAGGTCATCGGCGCCATCGCACACGAAATCGCGCGTGCTCGTCGAGGCGCGTTCGTAAGCTGCACGAACCTTGGCCTCGCAGGCACTCGCGGACGCTTCGCGCGACGCCGTGAAGTAGCGAGACATGAGCGACGCGGTCGCTTGACCCGAGGGCAACACCGTGCCCGCGAACACTGGGGCAATGGCTTGAACTTCGTTCAACCAGCGCGTGGGATTTTGCGCAAGCCAGTCCCTGCGCGCCGACAAATAGTCGCTGCTGGCGTCGATTGCCCGATAAACGACCGGGAACTCACTCGGGTCGGCACCTTCTTGCGTCACCAGCTGTACACCCTGGTTCGCTAGCGCAATCAACTCGAGCGCGACCGTGGGTGCACCAGAGATGACGATCCGCGGCAGCGACGTGGGCTGCCCCTGCTCGACCCAACGCAGCGCTTCGGTGCTGCCGCCAGCCGCTGGCACATCGTAGAGCGCGATGCGAAATGGAGGCTGTGTCGCGCTGGTAAACTGCGCCACGCGCTCGGCGTCCACGGGAAGTCCTGCGTCCACCAGGCGGCGACGAAGCTCGAGCTCCGTGCCGACGCTCGAAACTTCGAAGGCTGCCACGCGCCCAGGTTCCGGAAGCCCGGTATCGTCCGGCTCGAATTGCTGCACAGCCCCGCATTTCTGGAGGGGACCGAGCGGTGCGGCCACGCGCACTCGAGTCGAAAAATCCAGAGCCCGCAACCAGGCGTCAGCCTCGGGCGCCGCTTCGACCCCGGTTGCTGCTGTCACCAACGAGAGCCGCGTGCTTCCCTGCAGCCGAACAGCGAGCCACAGTGAAGAGTCGTCGGCCATGACTTTCGCCAGCTGCACCTCCGAGAGTTGCGACGAGTCAGCGACCGCCAACAAGACTGCGGTCTGAGCGCCGGCGCGCGCCGGAATCAGACCGCCGAGGACGCATGCGGCGAGGCAAAGCAACTTTTTCAACACGACCGGGCTGAAGAGCAACCGACATGCCTAGCGAGCACCCAGAAATCTCAGCCAATCACCCGAATCCGTGGGCTACCGTGAACCGCAGTCCGGCACTGTATCTCGACTGCGACAGTGTCCGAGCACCGCTCGCCGACCGTGCTCGTAGGCCAAGCGGTGCGCCTAGAGGAGCGATGGTCCGACTTGGACGGGGAGCTCGGCCTCGGCAAGCGTGAGGCGCTGACACACAGCCGCGGGCTCGCTGCCCAGCCCAAACGGCTGCTTCAGGAAGGGCGCAGAATCGAGCGCGACTCGCCAAGGCAAGGAAGGCAGACAGCGGTCGCGCAGACGATGCACGAAGCGCAGCGTGCGGAGCGAGTCGAACCAGGTATGCACTCGCCGCCGGAGAACTGGGCCAGGGGGCGCTTGACCCGAGGTGTTGGCGAGTGCGGCAAACACGCCGAGTTCGCTCAGCACCCGCTGGACGGGTTCTGCGAGCTCCGGGACTTGAAGCTGCACGGCCTCTTCGAGCGCGGCCACATTTCCGTTTTGGGCGAATGCCGAAAGCCCCTCGAGCACCGCCCCCAAGGCGCGAAAGATCCGGGGCGAATACAGCAGAAAGTCTTGGCCGCTCGCCAGCTCTCCGACAATTTCGCGGCAGCGCCGCCCGGTACCGAAGGGCACGCGCTCCGACGTGCGCGCTCGGATGCCGATCGGCGCCACCCGAGGGCGACGCAGCGGCCCGACCTTGGCAAGCTTGTCCAAGAGGTGAAAATCCTCGGCCGCCTCGCGCTTGGGGACGCCGCGCACACTCAGGTACGCGGGCGCGGCCACGCACAGCGTGCTGCCGACGCTCTGGTACGCATAACATGAACCAGCCGCCGCCAAGCCCAGCACGTAGTAGCGAAGCGAGATCTCGTACAGCACGGTGGCCGCGTCGATCGCGGCTTCACCGCCAGGCTCGTGACGGTAGGGCCAGAGCCACGCCGCACTCGGTGCGCTCTCTAGAACGGGCTCGGTGAGTCGCTCGAAGTAGTCGGCGGGCAACGTAACGTCCGCGTCGCTCGATGCAATCAGAGGACTACGAAGCTGCCCGCGCGCCCACAGGGCGGCCGCCAAATCTCCACCCAGTTTGCGCGCCAAGCCCACCCCTTCACGCGCTGGCAAGCGCGCGCCAGCAGTTGCGCGATCGATCCACAGCAGATCGTGGTGCTCGGCGTGGCCGAGCCAGGCGCGCGCCAGAACGCCGTCTCGAGAGACCGCGTGAGCGTTCGGAAAAAGTCCAGCGAGATGCCCGAGCAACCGCTGGTTTTCAGCGTGAATCTCACGATTGGCCGCGTCAGTCGCATTCACGACCAGGACCAACAGCGCGCGTTCGGCGACGCGCGAAAGCGCGGCCGCAAAACCGTCCAACAAGGACGGCGCCTCGCCGCACACCGGCACGACCAGCGCGGCGAGGTAGCGCTCGGAGAGCGCATGGGCGAGCTTCGCCTCCGGCTCGGCGTAGCGCGCGAAGTACTTGGCCCCCTCCCCGAGTGTGCCCGCGCTCGGCTTCAATGGACCGCTGCGCGGTGAGGCAAGCGCCGCACGAGCTCGGCTTCGTAGTCGAGCAGGGCTGCCGCACGCTCGTCGATTTGCGCGTCGTCGAAATAGGCGCGAGCCAAGCGAAAGAACAGGCCGTGGTGCCGAGCCTCCGCGCGAGCCAGGTCGAGATACGGCTCCGCCAGCGGCGAATTCTGCTCCTGCAGGGCTTCGGCCACCATGAACAGACGCTCGCAGCCACGCGCTTCGACGATCCCGGCGACCAAGAGCTTGTCGAGCAACATCTCGGGACCGCCGTTTCGCACCCGTGAGCGCAACGCATTCACGTACGGATCCTTGTAGTCGTCGGCCAAGATCAGACCTCGCGCGTGGACGAGGCGGTACATGATCTGAAAATGTTCCAGCTCTTCGCGCGCAAACTCGATCATGGGCTCGATCAGCTCACTCTTGTCGGGATAGCGCACGACGAACGACATCCCGGTCGCAGCGGCTTTGCGTTCACACGCGGCGTGATCGAGCAGGAATGAGTCGAAATCGGCGAACACTACGGCGAGCCACTCGGGGGGCGTCTTGAAACGAAGATCGAACATCGGCGAGACGACGCTATTGCAGAGACCCGCCAACGCGGCAAATCGCGCCCTGGTCGGCGCGATTTCGCGCGTGATTTCCCGAGGCTCCCTGAGCCTGCGCTTGGTCCGACCCCGCCAAACCCGACGAACGTAGTACTAGTCGCGCATGGCAGGCTATTCCGGAACGCCGCTTCCTCGAAAGCTCGGGCTCAAGCCGAACGCGCGCTTCGGCGTGCTCAACGCGCCAGCTCATTTTGCGCGGCTGCTGGGTGAGCTCCCGTCGGGAGTAACTCTCCGCGACGCTTCACGAGGCAGCTCGCCGCTCGATGTGATCGTCTGCTTCGTCAGCTCGCTCAGCGAACTGACGCGGATGTTTCCGCGGGCTCGCAAGCGACTCGACCCCAACGGCGGGCTGTGGCTGTGCTGGCCCAAGAAAACATCGGGCATCACCACTGACGTCAGCGAAAACGCAGTGAGAGAGCTGGGGCTAGCCTCATCACTGGTCGACAACAAGGTGTGCGCAATCGACGAGGTTTGGTCGGGGCTGCGGCTGGTAGTGCGCCTGCGCGACCGGCCCAAGTAGCTCGTTCATTCGCCCACGATGTGCACCACCAAGCGCCGGGCGTGCGGCGCTCGCCGGTGTTCCCACAGGTACAGCGCCTGCCAGGTGCCAAAGGCGAGCCGGCCGGCGGTCACCGGAATCGTCTCCGACGTTCTCGTGACAGCGGAGCGCGCGTGGGCCGGCATGTCGTCTGGACCCTCGTCGTCATGTTCCCAAGCGCGTGACTCCGGGGCGAGATCCGCCAGGAAGCGAGTCAGATCGCGGAGCACTGCCGGGTCGGCATTTTCCTGAATCACCAGGCTGGCCGAAGTGTGCTGCACGAACACCGTGCACAAGCCGGTCCCGATCTTGCTGCGCGCAATCGCCGCGTTCACCTCGGAGGTCACATTCCACAAACCTGCGCCGCGCGAGCGGAGTTCGAGCGTTTCCTGGTGCAGTGCCACGCGCTCTGGTATGCGATCATTTGATCTTTTACGCCAGATCTCTCGATGGGCGATGGTTGGATAAAGAGCTCGGACGAACCCTCCCCGCGCAGCGGGCGCTGGGAGCGTGTGTCCATGCTCGCAGCCGAGGCATTCTCCGCCAAACCGTGGAGTCACAGATTATGGCTGGTCGGGCAGGGACTAGTCACCCGCGACACGCTGCAGGCGGCGAGCGCCATGGCGTTCGACCTGTTCATGGCGGCGATTCCGATGCTGGCGCTCGCCGGTTGGCTGTTCGCGGGCCTGTCCCGCAATAGTGACGCCGTGCTGCTGAGTACGTCACTGTTGGTCGATCTGACCCCACAAGAGGTGCGCACGCTGGTCTGGAATCAGCTCGGTCGATTCTCGGTGACGGCGGTGGCGCCGGTGGCCTTGCTCGGTGCCTTGTGGCTCGCTTCGTCCGCATTCAACACCCTGATGGCCGTGCTGGAGGTGACAGTGCTGGCGCAGCGCAGGCCCTGGTGGCAGCGACGCTTGCTCGCGCTCGGCTGCGTGATCTCGAGCATCCTGTTGTTCACCGTCAGCGCAACCCTGGCGGTCACCCTCGCGGGTGGACCTTCGACCGTCGTTCGCTTGCTCGCTCGCGGCGACTTTCCGTTTCTGGATCATGCGAGCCATTTCTTGCTGCTCGGTTTGGTGTTGCTGATAGCGACCACGCTGTTGGCCGGCTTTTTCCGGATCGCCGTGATTCGCCCGGGCGTGCGCCGCCGAGTTTGGCCCGGGGCGATCGTCACCGTCGCCGCTTCTGGCAGCGTGTCACTGGCCTTCGCCTACTACGCCAGCCATCTGGCGCGTTTTGCGCTGTTTTACGGCACGCTGTCCGCGGTCGCCATCACCTTGGGCTGGCTTTGGTTGATGTGCCTCACGCTGTTGCTCGGCGCCGAGCTCAATCTTCAACTCGAAGACTTGTCCACTCAGCCGCCGCTCGGCACAGCGCCGATGCACACGCCCCAACCGTCGGGCAGCTGCGACGCGGACTGACATTTGCCTTCGCCGCAGGGGCTGTCGTCTCGCGTGTTGCACAGCTTGAGGCAAGTGTCGGTGGCGGCGGAGCAAATGTGCCCCCACGCGCAGGGACACGTGTCGCCGACTTTGCCGGTGCCTGGAACCGTGCAGGTGGTGGTGCCGTCGGGGCGCACGACCATGCACGCCGTGCCGGATTGACACGCGCATTCCGTACCCTTCACACAGGGGTACGGCGCACTCAGGTCACAGTTCTCGGCAGGAACGCAGACAGGGATCTGAAGCGGACTCCGGTCGATTGCGCTTTGGGATACGCCGTTGGTGATCGCGTCTCGCATCGGACGCTCGTCACAGTAGCTGCCTCGCTCGCAATCGTTCGCGTCCTGGCAACAGTACTTCAAGCACGACGACCCAACGATTGGGTCGATGACGCAACCCAAACCCGCCTGGCAGTCACTGGACGTCAAACAGGGCGCGTTTTCGCCGCCAGGACCGGCCAGGGCGCAGCGTGAAAACGGCACGGTCGGATCCGCCTCGGTGCGCTGGACCTGGCAGGCGTACATCGGCGACGTCAGCGGCGGCATGCTCGTTGAGCCTGCTGCTCCGGAAGCACCGCCGGCGCCCCCCTCACCCGCGCCGCTGGCACCACCGGCGCCCGCAGCGCTCGGATCTGCGGCGCCCGCGCTGTCACCACCCGAGCCGCCTTCGCCGCTTACGCCAGTCCGCCCGCCGCTGGACGCGTCGATCATGCTCGCGTCGTCGATCATGCTCGCGTCGTCGCCCATGCCTGCGTCGTCGCCTGTGCTCGCGTCCTCACTGGGCGTGAATCGGAGGCAAGAAATGGCCGAGTCCGGTACGCACGGAGGGCTATCGCCGCGGTGGCACAACGGATTCTGCCCGAGATGCCCGGCGTCCTGGGTGTTGGTGCCGGGCATGATCAGCGACGCGTCGTTGGGGGACGTCACCGGGCCAATGTTGGCGCCGCCGCCAGGGTTGCCCCCATTCGAGTCGCCAGTCGCCGCGCAGCCCCAGGCAAGACCGAGCAGCACGGCCGTCGAAAACGCGGCAAAGAAGGCGCGACGAGAGGTCATGGAACGATAAGCTCGCTGCGAAGCCTAGCAGAGCAGCTCTGCCCGAGCCGCCCGGACGCCGCCACTATCTCAAAATTACGCTGCGAACCACGTAGTTATTGGCTTTATCGTACACGCGCAGGCTGAGCAGCGCTGGAACGGCCGGCACGAGCTTGGTCACGTCCGCGTCGAACTCCTCCCGTTGCTCGTCGAAGATGCCATCGGTCGGAAAGAACGGCGTCCATTCGTCGGAGCCGGCCAGGGCGATCTCGATGCGGGCGATCGGCCCTACTCCATCGAGCGCCACGCCTTGCACGCGCTTGCCGACGACCTTGAGCCCCTCGACTACGGGCGGAGTGTTGTCGACCAAGATGACGCTGCTCTCCATCGTGTCACGGGTGACGCGATCCGGAGGATTGGAGAGCTCGTCGGTCGCCACCAAGCGCAAGCGATAGCGGCCCTCGGGCAGATCCGCAGTGTCCCAGCTGTAATTCTCTTTGGTCAGCTTCTCTTGGGGCTTGAGCAGCTCGAACCAGGTGTTGCTGCCGATTTGGCGAAACTGCAACCGGTAGCGCAGATCGTCCTTGTCCGGGTTGTCGACCTTCCAGGTGAGCGCGATTGTGGTGTCGGGTTTGCGCGTCACTGGGCCGCCTGATGAGCGGAGCGCGTCATCGCCGGCTTCGCTGCTTTCACCCTTGGCTTCCACGCTGGTGATCACGGCCCGCAAATTGTCAGTCACGAACGAGACGTCGACCTGGCTCAGCACCGCGCTCGGGTCAGTCGCAAAGCGAGTGCGTACCTGCAGATAGCGAGCCGGTGGGCTGTCGATCAAGGAAGGTTTGTTGACATCAGCGCTCCACGCGCTCCAGGTGTCGTCGGGCTCCTTGGTGTTCCCCGTTCGAGTCGAGACCTGGATCGGTCCGGACGCCTCCCAATCGAGCTTGCCGAACCGGGCGCGGAGTCCTGCATCCAGCACTTTGCTGGTCCAAACCGCGTCCGCGCCGCCGATACCCTTGACGGGGTGGGCGACCGGCGGATCGCTGGCGAGCACCAGCTGGTCTTTGCCCGAAAGCAGCAGCGCGCCGACTTGCCGTTCGTCGACGTCGGCCACCAGCACCGAATTGTGGCTGGCGTCGACCGTGTAGACGCGTCCCTCCACGCCGGTGCCGACATAGGGGCGACCGTCATCGGCCAGCGCGAGGCTCGTGTAATGCTCGTCGGAGTCGTCGAGCAGCTGATCCGGCGCGCCGTCCGCGCTGAACTTGTACAGCGTGCCCTTGCCCTTGGTTTTCGGGGCGGTGTTGGTGGGCGCGGCGGGCGTGCCGTCGGTGCGGTTCGAACGAGACGGCGTCTGGTTGCCGGTCTTGATCTCGTTGGCGATTGCAAACACCTCGCCCTGCTTGTTCACGGCGATCGCGCGCACCTCCGTGCGCTCGAAGTCGTACAGAACGCTGGCTTTTCCGGGCGCAGTGATCTTGTACAGCTTGGCCTTGTCGCTCGCGCCAGCGTACACGGTCCCGTCTTGCGCGATGGCCACGCTCATCAAATGCTGTTCGGGCGCATCGAAGTAGACGGACGCTTCTCCGGCTTCGGTGATGCGATAGAGCTTGCCTTCCGGGCCGGTCGCGGCAAAGAGCGCTTTCTTCTTCTCGTCGTACGCGACTTGCCAGACGTGCTCGGTGCCCTTGAGTGTCACCAGATCAGTCAGCTTGCCGTGATCCCATTTCATCACCTTGCCGTCGGGCAGAGTGCCCATGACGACTGTTCCGCCCCAGGCCTCCGTGAAGGAAGTGATCACCAGTGCCTTGGTCTCCGCCAACACGCTGACCGCTCCTCCCGAGAGCTTGAGCAACTTGCCCTCGTTGCCCGTACCGAGCAGCACGGAGCCGTCGCGTTGCGGCAGCGCCGCCCAGATGGCGTTGCCGGGGGAAACCGGAACGCTACCCAGGTTGAACCCGGCGCGCACATGACCTGCGGCGTCGACCGCGACTCCTTTCAAATCACCGCCCTTGAAGTCGGACGACTTCGAGAGCGTGAAGCGACGCGTGCCGACAGCCGAAGCCTGCGCCGCAGCGAGTAGGCCAGCACCCAGGAGCGAGTAGCGAAGAAGTCGATTCATGGTTTCATCTGGAGAAAGAACGGAGAACGAAGAACGCTAGCGACTACAGAAACGACGAGCTCAACGCAACACTGGGCGAACGGTGACCGACACGCGGTCGCGCCCGACCATGAACTGCGGCAAATCGACGACCACGCGGGTGGTCGACGCAAAAGTCTCGGGCGCAATCGAGGAGGTGGCCGGACGAATCGCGTCCAACGCGCCGGGAGGCAGATCGTGGGCCACGCGGCCCTTGAAGGTGACGCCGGAGTCACCGGTGTTGAAACTGATCACCACGGATTTGGCCGGATACACCGGATTTTCGAGATTCTTGATCAGCTCACCCAAGGTGTCCGGCGCAGGTTGATCGCGCTCTTCGGCGTAGCCCGGCTCGATTTCGAGGTTCACGGTTTGACCCGCGAGGTGAGCCGGGATGGGCACCGTGACCACCCGCGTGACGTCGGGACCAGAGAACGGCACGAAGCTCAGACGAATGCGAGCGGGCGCGCCGGCGTCAATCTCCGATTCCAAGAGGCTCGCGCCGCGCAGCCGCAGAATATCGCGCGCGTAGCGCAGCTCGACGTCCATCCGTGCGGACTCGATCAGCGCGGGCTGCCAAGGGTTGTTCAACACGGTGCCGATGGCGCGCACCAGGTTCGAGCGCACGAACTCGCCAGCCTCGGGGGTGCCGCCCATGGATACTCCGTAATCCTGCAGGGTCAGCTCCGGGTAACCCTTGATCTTCAGCTTGCTGGTCGCGCTCCAACTCACGTCTTGGTGCTCGTTGGCCACGGCCTGCAGCGCGCTGCCGAGCGCCACCGAGGCAAACGACGGGGTCATGAACTTGTCGTGCGCGATCTCGAAACTCCAATTGGAGTTCGGGAAGCCGGGCGCGCCGTGGATGCTCATCTTGAGCGGAATCACCGGTGCCTTGGCGGTGTGCGAAACGACGATCGCCGATTGTCGATCGTTGATCAGCGCGCCCACGTCACGCACGGCCATGCCGATCTTGAACGAGCGCTGGTCGCTGGCCAAAAACCAGAGCACTCGGCCAATCGCCGTGGGCAACGCGGTCACGCCCAACTCGCTCATCGGATGGCCGAAGGCGACCAGCTTGTCGCCCTCGACGCGCGTCACGGTGCCGAGGCCCATGGCGCTGATATCGCCGCGCACCAGTTGCACCCCCACCGCGCCCCCGTCGACGTAGCGCGTGGGTGCCGAAGCTTCGGCACTCGCGCCGCCGCCGGCCTGCAGCGGCTCGAGCCCGAGCGGCGCCATCAGCTGCTGAGCAAATGCGATCGAGCGGCTGCCCATGCCGCCCATCAGGATCGGGGTCGAAACCGGAGTCAGCGCGCTGCCCACCGACTTGTCGAGGCCGATGGCGTTCGCCAACTGGGCTGCGTGTTCGCGCACATCGTAATGGCCGAGTTCGCCTCGGTAGCGGCGGGCGCCGTCGTTGCTCGCGCGACGTTCGCGGGCGGCGGCCGGCTTGCCCGCCACTGGCACCAACTTGAGTGGCCAACCGTCGATCTGATCCGGCAACGGGCGCGCCAGCTCATCGAGCATGTTCCGAATCGGCGTCACGCCGGCCACCGGCTCGGAGCCAAACGACCAACCATAGGCGTACGCGCCGATCATCTTGTCGTTCAAGTAGATCGGGCTGCCGCTCATGCCGGCCACGACCTTGGTGATCTCGAGCCGCGGGTGCTTGGTCTTGACCAGGATCAAATCCTGCTTCGGCCGGAAGTTCTTGAGCACGTCGATCACTTCGACGTCGAAGCGCTCGGGCTTCGTGCCTTGGAACACGGTCAGACCGTAGCCTTTCATGCCTGGGTGAATGTCACTCACCGGCATGATGTCGGGCCGATTGGACGATCCGTCGGCGTGGGCCGGACGCAGACCGAGTGGCAGCGGAAGCAGCAAGCCGACGAGCGCGGCAGCAAACAGCAGGGAGGAGGAACGCACGGTTTTTCGAGAGTGTAGCAGGCTAGAAGGGGCGCGGCGCAAACGGCAAATCACGGGCTTTTGCCCTAGCGTTGTCGGTTTGCCGTGCGCTTCGGCTATGTTTGCCCCACCCGTGGACCTGGCCCTGATGTTCGGACTTGCGGCCTCGCTCGGCCTACTCTTGGCGAGTCACGTCGCGCTGAGCGTGGGACTCGCCGTGCTGGGGCCATGGCATCGCGGCCTCGTCGCATTCGTCGTGCCACCGTTGGCTCCCTTCTGGGGTTATCACGGCCGGCTCCACGCGCGTTCGTTGCTTTGGATCCTGTCTCTGGTGACCCACATTGCCTGCCTCACCGCGGCCGCGATCGGTGGCACGTGAGCTGAAAGGCCGCGCACTCCCGAATTGAGTTAGTCTGTGCGCGTGGCGAGGGCCGACATCACTCATGCCAACTGCGGGCACTGTGGGGCGCCGCTCGCAATCAGCGGTGGCCCCATCTTGGTCTGCCAATATTGCGGACGAGAACACCGCGTCAGCGCGCCGCGACCGCTGCCGCACCCGTACCCGCAACAGCCGACGAGCCAAGCGCGATTTCCTTGGCTCGCACTGCTCGGCGTGGGCTCCGTCGTGGTCGCGCTGGCGTTCGGGTTGCTCGTGCGCTGGTTGCTCGGCTCGTCATCGCAGTCCGTCGAACGCAGCGGCGTCGGCGAACGGCCTCGCGCCGCGCCGATGCCCGCGCGCGCCGGCGCACCCGATGCCTGGCTCGGACGGGCGCCGGTTTTCTTGAAGAGCGACGGCGAGATCCAAAACCCGGTCGGCGTCGCTGGTTGGCCCAACATCGGCTACCAATTGACCGCGTTGGACGGCGGAACCGGCAAGGTGCTGTGGCACGCCGCAGCCGCCAGCGGTTCGCACGCCTACGCTGATGGTCAAAGCGCGGTGTTGCTCGCCGATCCCGGCAATCGGCTCGCGCGCTACGACGCGCACACAGGCAGCCAGAAATGGGCCATCACGCTGGCCGAGGCCATCTATGACGTCAGCTTCGGCCCGAGCTGCGCCAGCATCTACCTGAGCAGCGGCAAAATCCTCGGGATCGCGCTCGAGAGCGGACAGGCCGGCGCGTGCGCGCCGAGCACACCCCCTCTTGCTCCAAGCCTGCGCGACGCGCTGAAGGATTACCGCGCGGTGAGCGGCGATCTCAGTATCGTCGGGTCGCTGCGCGCCGATCCGAAACCCATCAATCCGGACCCCACGCGACTGGCCGTGCACGTGAGCCGCTCCGGGCGCGTGCTCTGGCAAGCGGCGCCGACCTGGCTCGAACCCGTGTGGACGTCCGACGGCTTCGCGCGCTCGATGGTGCTCACTCCGTCGGGTGTATTTCTATTCGGGCGCCATGCAGGTGACGGGCTTTCGCGCTGGTTGCTGCTCGACCTGACGACTGGGCAGATCAGCTACGAAAAAACCGGCGCCACCAAGATCGAGTCCATGCCCTACCTAGCAAGCAGTGGACCGATGGTCTTCGTCAGCCATGACCTTCGACTCGAAGCTTATCGCGTAATGAGCGGCGAATTGGTCTGGTCTGCGGGCAGCGGCGCCTGAACGCTACCTCGAGCCGCGCTTCACTTGCGCTCGGGCCTCGCATCGCTGGCCACGACGGCCAAGGGAAAGCCCTCGGTCACCCAGCGATCGCGCAGCTTTTGCGCTAGCTCCTTGTGCTCACGCCAAGGGACCGCGACCGCCACGACCAAGCAACCGTCGGCGTATGCCGGGTATGCCGCCCAGGCACCCGAAAATTCCGAAGTGGTGAAGGCCCAATTCAGCCGACCGTCGACGGCACGCGATTCGAGGATCTTGCCTTGCCACTTGCCCAAGCTGGTCTCGAACGGACTGAACTTGACGTCGAACGGATGCGTCTGCGGCAGCCCCCAAGCTTCGAAACTGCGCATGCACGCGTCGCTCTTCATCGGCGTGCCTGCGGGCAGCGGCCGCGTGAACGCGATCACCATCGCGTGATGGTCGTCTCCATAGCGAAAGCCGACGAAGTGCTCGACGCCGAAATAGCGCACGCGCTTCCAATTGTCGGAATCCGGCAGCGGAACATTGACTTGGCCGTCGCGATCGTTGCGCGTTCCCCAGGGCGCGCTGGAGAGCCGCTCGAGCGCTGCAGCATGCGGATCGGCAGCGTCACCCCCCGGCTCTTTGACGGTCACCGTGGCTGGCGTTGGCGGCGAGGTGAGTGCTGGTTTCGGCGGCTGCGCTCGGCCTGCGCAAGCCACGCCGAGCAACATCGGAACGAGACACGGCCAGCGCCCAGCAAGGCGATTCGCCCGAGCCTGAAATTCAAAGTCGCGCACGCCAGTTATACGTCGCACTTCGCAAAATATGACTCATCCAGCTCGATCGCGCCGTTTGCAGCTGGGTTTCGGCCGCGTTTGCCTAGCCGCCAACACCTACACCGACACCGACACGAAAGTGTTGGCTTACGGAGCTATGATTTCCTAGGACTTGTGCCAGCGGCAGCCCCGCAAACCTTGCCGAGACTAGGCAAGCCCGTATACTGGCGGGAGCGTCGGAAGCGCGCAGTCCTCGGCGCCGCCGAGCAAGCTGACCTTCGCGGGCGGCCACCCCAGAGGATCGAATAACCAGTGACCTCGGTGGATTTCGAGCACCGATTCAAAGCGCTGGCGGACTGCTCGGCCGACGCGATCTTCATCACCGACTTCGACTCAGCGAAGTTCGTCGAGGTGAATGCGCGGGCTTGCGCGCTCTTCGGCTACGAGCGCGAACAGCTGTGCGGAATGACGGGACGCCAGCTACAACCGCTGGAAGACGCGGCCATCGTCGACGCCATTGGCCGCGAGCTGGCCGAGAAAGGCAGCGTTCATCGCCCGGCCGTTCGGCTACAGAAGCGCAATGGGGAGCGCTTTTTCGGCGATCTGAGGAGCAGCATTTATCTCGCCGACGGTCGCAAGCTCTACGTCACGCTGGTGCGCGACATCTCCGCGCATTTGTCGCGAGAAGCTGACTTGGAGGAGGCCTATCGAGCGCTCAAAGAGAGCGAGGCACACCTCGTTCGGTCGTCGCGACTGGCCGCGATCGGTGAGATCGCAGCGGGCATCGCCCATGAAGTGAACAACCCAGCCGCAAGCACCCTCACCAACCTCGAACTCTTGCACAGCGACCTGAAGAAGCTCGCGGAACAAGTGCGTAGACCAGACCAGTCGGTTTCCTCGCTGGTCGCCGCGATGGAACAATTTTGCACCGAGGCCCGCGAGAGCGTGCGCGACTCGCTGGAAGGGATCCAGCGCATCGCGTTCATCGTGAAGGGGTTGCGTGGCTTCGCGCGTATCGACGGGGACGACGTCGACAGCCTCGACATCAACGAAGTCGTGCACACGGCCGGCAATTTGGTCCGCCATCAGATCCGGCATGTCGCTCGCCTGGAATTCGACCTCCAGGCCGGCGAGCGCTTGCCTGCCAGCCGGGGGCGTCTGATTCAGGTGGTATTGAACCTTCTCTTGAACGCCGCGCAGGCCATCGAGGAAGGCGGGGGCGGTGTCATCGTAGTCAGCACCTCCAGTACGAGCGATGGCATTCTGCTCCGCGTGGAAGACGACGGGCCGGGCGTGCCGCCCGAAATGGCCCAGCGAGTCTTCGATCCGTTTTTCACGACGAAAGGCGCCGATCGCGGAACCGGCCTGGGCCTGTCGGTATGCGCCGACATCATTCATCGTCATCGCGGCACATTTCGACTGGGCAAGGGAAAGCTTGCGGGCGCCTGTTTCGAAGCGACCATCCCGCTCCAAACCGGGCTCCTCCCCCGCATCACCCCTACGAGTTCTCTTCCCCCATCGGGTCCGCCCCTGCGGATTCTCGTCATCGACGACGAGGTCATGCTGATTCGGGCCTATCGCCGGCTTTTGGGGCGCCAGCACGACGTCGTTGCCGCGTACGGGGGCGAAGAGGCACTCGCGGTACTCTCGTGTGACCAGGCGTTCGATCTGATTCTGTGTGACCTGATGATGCCCGGAACGGATGGCGCAGGGGTGTACGAGGGTCTGCAGCAGACCTACCCCGAATTGCTCGGACGCGTGGTATTCTCCAGCGGAGGCCCGACGAGCGCACGCGCTCAGGAATTTCTTCGTCGACCCGGAATCGTGTGTCTAGACAAACCGATCTCCAGCGAGGCGCTGCTCGACTTCGTGGCTCGGCGCCAATCGGGAACGATGAGGGTCGTTCCGCTCGAAGCGCCGGGCGACGCGCCCCGCGACAGCCGAAGGGGTGCTCGACGAGCCTGAACGAATCCACGAACCGGCGGGGCGCAAGGTGAACCGCGATTCGACACATCGGCTCGTTGCGCCACCGTCGCAAAGCCTTTCACCCGTGGGGCTGGTGATGCGCGCCGCCGAACGCTTCAATTCCGCGGTTGGCCACGAAAACCGCGGTTTCCTCTCGTGGCAGCGCGGTTTCGTGCCCACGCTGTCCCCGCGCACACGGCTGAGTCGCGACTTTTCGGCGTGGGACCAACTTGCGGGCGAGCTACCGGAGCTCTACCGCGACCTCACGTTGCGCAAGCGTGTGGAGCAGCTTCCGGTGCTCGACGCATCGGAGCAGAACCTGGAAAATGGCGATCTGCTGCGCGCTGCCGCCCTGCTCGCGATCGTGGCGCACAGCTATTGGTACGTGGAGCCGAAATCCGTCGACACGCTTCCCACGGCGATTCAGGCACCTTGGCAACAGGTCCGCAATCGACTCGAGCGAGCTCAAGAGGTCCTGACCTACACGGACCTGATCGTCTACAACTGGCGACAGCAAGACCCGGCTTCTGGGCAAGACTTGCGCGTCGAAAACCTGTCATTGCTGATCCCGACGATCGGCAACCGCGAGGAGCGCGTCTTCTATCTCACGCAGCTCGAGATCCTGTCTCGGGCGAGCAGCATGGTGCGCGCGTTCGTCCTCGCTCACGAGGCCGTACTGCGCCAAGACGAGCTGGGCGTGGAGCGCGCGCTGGTCGAGATCATCGACAGCCTCGATCGCGTCGTGTCCGACTCGCTACTCAAGATCAACCCCAACCCCCACAGCGACACCTACGTGGATCCGGTGGTCTGGGCGAAAACGGTCGCGCCACTCGCGGTCCCGATCCACCCGGGAGATCAGGGTCCGAGTGGCACTTCGTCACCGATCTTCAGCGCCCTCGACATCTTCTTCGGGCGCAGCCAAAACGCCTCGTTTCTCGGCCGAGAAATCCAACAGCTGCGTCAACACTATCCCGCATCCTGGCGGCAATTTCTGGACGCGCTTTCGGCCGTCTCGGTCGTGGATTTCGTGCAGGCGACCGACAAGCCGAGCCTGCGCGGTGCGCTGCGCGAGGCGATGGAGATGTACGCCGGCGAACACGGCTTCCTCGGCCGTCACCGCATGAAGGTGTACGGCTACCTCGAGCTCGCGTTCAAGGTCGGTCGTTCGGTGACGATCGGCGGTTTTGCGGGTGCATTCAAAGACCGCACTTGGGATGAAGTCGACAGCGAGCTCGAAGCCGCTCGCTTCGAACGGCGTGCACACGAGCAAGCGGCGTATCAGCGCGCCCGGGTCGAGTGCGTTGCTCCGCCGCCCGAACAGCCCGCCTCAGGAGCTCGCCGGGTGGTGCTCGACGTTTCGAGCAGCGGAGCTCGCTTCCGCGTCGGCAGCCGCTGCGCGGTCTTGCCAGAGAACCGCGAGGCGATCGTCGAACGCACGCTGGCAATCCTGTTGGCCACTGGCGATGAGTCGATCCCGCTCACCCCGGAGTGGCAAGCGGCGATGCGCCTGCGCTTCGACGAGAATCCGCCACGAGCGCTGACCATGCGCGATCTGCTCCGCTTCGGCGCCATCCGTCCCGTGGCGCCGCGCCTGGCCGAAGCGCTGCACGCGCGCACCCAGGATCGCCGACTCCTTGCGCAAATTCGCGCCGGAACCACGCAACGCTGGGAGCTCGCCGATTTGCTCCAGCTGCTGTCGTGGAACGGGCTTTCCATGCTGCAGTTGTGGCAAGGCGAGGAGGGCATCGACGAGCGGCTCGCGCGCTTGATTCCGCCCGAGCGCGCTCGCTTGTACTCGATCTCATCCGTCGAGCAGGACGCAGCCGACGCGCCTCCCCGAACGATCGAGCTCACGGTTGGACAGCTCCGCTACTCCGCCGACCCCGCGAGGCTGACGATGCCGCCGCCCGGAACGCGAACGGTGGATACCGGCTCCGGTGGACCATTGCAAGCGAAGGCTGCAAGCAGCGCGCGTGCGGGTACCGCCTCGTCGTTTCTGAGTCACGCGCGCGAGGATGGGCGCCCGGTGCCGTTTCGAATCGAACGGCCGGCGCGTTTTCAGCCTCCGCTCGACGCGACACGCCCAATCATTCTGTTTGCTGCCGGCACCGGCGTCGCTCCCTATCGCGCGTTCATCCAAGAACGCGCCAAAGCCAGCGCCCCGGGCCTGTGCTGGCTCTTCTTGTCGTTGCGTGCCCCAGAGGAGTTCCTGCTCGGTTCGGAGTTCAAAGCAGCCGCCGAGGCGGGCTTTCTGCGTCTGAGCATGGCCTTCACCCGCGAAGGCGCTGACTTGGTGCTCGATGAACAGCTTGGCTTCGTCCCGGTCCCCGGGAAAGTGCGCAGAATTCAAGATTTGCTGGAGCCGCTCGACGTCGCGCGCGAGCTCTTTCGGCTGGTCCAAGAGCAAGCGGAAGGCGGTGAGGGAGCCAGCATTTACGTGTGCGGCCGGAGCGGCTTTGCGACCACCGTGTTCGACTGCCTCGTCCGGTCGTTTCAGCGCTGCATCGAGCAAGGCGGCAGCACGAGACACGAGAGCAGCACACACTTGTTGCGGCGGCTCTCGGGTGAAAATCGCCTGGTCTTCGAGCTGCATACGGATGCCAAACCAATCGCCGACGAGTCTCGCTGGATTTCCACGTCGGAGGTCGCACAGCGCAACAACGAAAAGGCAGGCTATTGGCTGATCATCGAACAGGTCGTGTACGACCTGACCGAGTTCGCCGAGTTGCATCCGGGCGGTCGCAGCATCGTATACGCCTACGCCGGGATGGACGCCGGACACGGCTACGCCCGCGCGCACGCGCAGCAACCCGACGTCGACGCGATGCGCGAAATGTACCGAATCGGGCGCATTCGCCCGCTATCCTTCGAAAATTTCGCGGCAACCGTGGCCGGACCGCACGGACCTGCGACGGTGAGCTGCCGCGCCTCGTATCAGGCCTGGGTGCGCGCGCTTCATCTGGTCGTCGAGATGCAGAACGTACACCTGGCGGATCTGGGTTTGCAGCATTCGGAGACCAGTCCCGTCGAGTCGACGACGGCGCGAGGCCCGTACAAGCTGTCGCGCGCCGCCGAGACGCATTTGCGCTTCTTGCGCAATTCCCTGTCGTTGTTGCAACGAGAGACGCTGCCCGGGTTGTGGTCGATCACCCGAGGGATTTTCGCGCCCGAGGCGAGCGAGACTTGGATGCACGATCGACTGCTGACCGTCAGCCGCGATCAGCGAAGTACCTACGTGAAGGCGGTGTCGGCGGAATTGGTCGACGATTCACAGCGCTGGCTGGACGATGACGGAGCGCTGATCGCCGCGCTGGAAGCCGCTCGCGTCGAAGACACTCGGTTGCTCGAAGAGCTGAAGCACGCCTTCACCCACGGTGTGCAGGTCTTCGAAGAATTCGAAGTGCAAACGCGCCAGCGTGGCTCCGAGGCCCTGGTGGCGAGCTGTCGCAGGGCGATGACCTCGGTTCAGGGGTACCACGAGCGCCTCGACGCAAAGTGGCGCGGCATTTTTTCGGCGCCTCCCCTGCGTCATGGCCGGACCTCGACGCTGTGGCCCGCTGCCAGCATTCGACGCCTCCACGACAGCGAATTTTGGCTGCTGGAGGAGTTTCCAGAACAGCAGATCGCCGTACTCCACCGCACTCCGTTGCCGGCCTCGTCGCTGACCGAGTTGGCAGCCGACAACGACGCGCTGCTCGCCGCCCTGCGCGAAGAGCACCGCCAGTTCGGGCTGGTGGTCGATACCCGCGAGGCCCCCTTACGCAACGACAAAGCGTTCGAAGAGACGATGGCCAAGCTGCGCCTCGAACTGACCTCGCACTTTCAACGCTCGGCGGTGCTGCTCGACAGCGCGCTGGGCGAGCTCCAAGTCAGCCGCTTGGAGCGTGATGAAGGCCGAAGTACGTTCATCACGCGCAGCGTCAGCGCGGCGTTCCGCTTCGCCGCGGGTCGTCGCTGAGACTCGGCGGCCGCACATTTTGCACGCAATTAAACAGGCGGGCTGGAAGCACAGCACGGGCAAGCGCCGGGACGGGACGATTAGAAAGCGATCTTGCCTCAAGCTCAAAGGCCGGGGCGCGCGCAAATTGGTTGATTTCCCGACGAATCCAGCTGGAGCCGCCTCGAGCTTGATGTCAGAGTCGTGGGTAGTCAGCAGCACTTAACCCTGGAGACTTCGTTTGTCCTCTCGTCCCCTCTCAATCCTCGCTTTCCCCTTGACGCTCGTACTTCCGCTCGTAATCGCGGGCTGCTCGGCATCCGGCGAGTCCGGTGGGTCCACAATCCGACGAGGCACAGGTGGCAGCGGCAGCCTCAACACCGGCAGCGGCGGCTCGGGCAGCGGCGGCCCCGTCACCGGGACCGGAGGCGGAACTGGCCTCGGGATCGATCCAAACTCCGGTAGCGCCGGGACCGGCGGCGCGAGCACGTGCGGCCAAGTGCTGCAGGTCATCTACCGTGACTTCAAGGGCTACGGCGAGCCCGGCGGTCACTCTGATTTCGAAGCCTCGGCGCGCATGGTCAAGCAGACCGACGGCGGGATCTACAAGGGCTGGAACGACGTCGGTTGTGAGTTGGTTCAGACCACCCTGGGGACGGATAGCAAACCCGTCGCGTACACCGGCAAGCCCGACGAGAACGACGGGCTCAATGTTCCCGTCGGTGCCGGACGCCAACGGCGCGCAGTGACCGGTTCAGGCTGCTGGTCTGCTTCGAACCCCAATCCGACCGGAGTTTGCAGCATCGGCACGTGCGAGAAGTGGACGTTCGCGCCGCCGACCTGGTCCATCAAGGACGCCTCGAGCTTCGCTCAGTGGTACAACACCACGGCCAACGTAAACATGGAGATTCCGGGCGAGCTGATGCTCACCGAGACCGCGCCTGGTTCGGGCATCTCCGTGTTCGACTCGAACATGTTCTTTCCGATCGACAACAAGGGGTTCGGCAACACTCCAGGTCAGTCGCACAACTACTCGTTCACGACCGAAATTCACGTGAAGTTCACGTATCAGGCCAAGCAACGCTTCACCTTCCGCGGTGACGACGATTTGTGGATCTTCGTGAACAACAAACTCGCGCTGGACGTCGGCGGGCAACACCAAGCGCTCGAGGGCACGATCGACTTCGATCTGCAGGCGAGTGCGCTCGGGATCACCGTGGGCAACACGTACCCGATGGACATCTTTCACGCCGAGCGTCAGACCACCGAGTCGAACTTCCGCATCGAGACGAATATCTCGTGCTTCGAGCCCGTGGTCGTCGTGAAGTGAACTGAGCGCGCATCAGTACCGCTGAGCCCGAGCGGCTCAGCGGTGGCTTTCGGCCTAACTAGCTTTTTGCGCAACTCGGCGCGGTCGGGACCGACAAGGGGGGTGTGGTATGTTCCCATGGTCATGACCGACTGGTTCCTCGCCGCTCCACGCCCGAAGCGCAGCTACGTGCGGCCGCCAGTGCCCATCCACTTCCCGGACTCGGAGTTGATGCCTGAGACCGGCGTACACCTCGAGGTACGCACGGCGCTCTACTTACTGGTGCGCGACTTCGTGGGCGAACGAGGTGCCGTCGGCTCCGACCAGTTCATGTATTGGGATCCTTCGGACCCCCGCCCCTGCCTGGCACCGGACCTGATCGTGCGCATGGGCGCAAGCCCGGGCCCCTTTCCAACGTGGAAGGTTTGGGAGCGCGGCGCGCCCCATTTGGCGGTCGAAGTCGTGAGCCCGGTCGACTCCAGTGAGTCCCGCTGGTCAGAAAAGCTCTCGCGCTATGCCAAATCAGGCGTCAACGAGATCGCGCGCTTCGATCCGGCCGACTCGGAGCGCCCGCTCCGCCTCTGGGATCGCCTCGACGGCGATCTGGTCGAGCGGGAGTTGGAAGGCGAACACGCCTTGTTGTGTGACACGCTGGCAGTGCATTGGTGCGTGCGCGCTGACCCGACGCTCGGCCGCGTGTTGCGGCTCTCGCTCGACGCACTCGGTCAAACGCTGGTGCCCACCGCGATCGAGCGGGAGCGAGCAGCAGCAGCAGCACGCATCGCGGAACTCGAGGCCGAGCTCCGCAGGCGGTAGGGCAACTACAGATGGGATTTCCTCGTTTCGAGCATGTCCGAAAGCCTGCCATCTTCGTGGATCACCACCGCCCGAAAGCGGTCGTCGTTGGTTTTGTCTTCGCCGTCGGCGCGTGCTCCGTGGTCAATGACCCAGCTCAACGCGAGACTGACCTTCGTCGCTTGAGCGCGCTGCTCGCGCAAAAGCGCGCTCTTGCACGCGCCGGCGACCCGCACTTTCGGGATTTCGATTACGGCGCGTGTCCCGAAGCGTTGCTGGGCGCTTCTATGGAGCAAATCGAGGCTCGCCTCGGCACCACGCGATGCAGCAAAACACAACCGACGTGCTTCTACTCGTTCTTCTATGAACCGGCACCGGCGACTGATGGCGGTGGTCCTGAGCTGGCGCTCACGTTCGACGAGACGGGTCGCGTGAGCGACGTCGACTGCTATGTCGCCCGTTGAGCCCGCTTTCAGACCTCGAAGGACGAGACTTTGATGGCGTCGAAGTCGTGAATCCCCAGCCCGAATTGGCCGGCAGCGCGGATGTACGCCGGTTCGCGCCCGGCCTCTTTGAGTGAGGGCAGATTGCGGGCCTTTCGCTCCTCGTCGATCACCTTCCAGCCGTAGGTGTCCATCGCCACGGGGTCGGTGGCAACGTACACCGCGCCGTGCGGTACGCGCGTCTTCGGATCCTTGTCCAGCGGACCTTTGTCGTAGGTGATCTTGAACGCGTCGGTGATGTGCAGGCGCACGCGGCTGGTCACGATCGGGTGATTGTAGAGCATCGCGATTTGCGGACTCGCGTTGTGCTCGTGGTGCTCGTGCGGGTTGTTCACGTTGCCGTGCGTGATGTTCTTCAGCGTCCCGGTGTAGCCACAAATGCCGTGGTCTTTCATCATCGTGAGGTTGATGACGGCCGTGGCTTCCGTAAAAAAACGGCAATAGCGGGTCTTGATGCCCTGATAGACCTTGATGTCGGGCATCGGGTGGTCGTTGTTGTTGTGCGTTCCGGAGCGCACGCCCTCCGGCAGCTTCCAATCACGGACATTGACGCGGGTGCCGGCAAGAAAGGTGGGGTACTGCTCGTAGACCGTGATCTTGTCGGCCGGCACGCCGAGCTTCATCAGGCCCTCCACCAGGGGCAGGATCAGCTCGAAGTTCGTGGCCATGGTGTAGCCCTTTTGGCCCGCAATGCCGTTGGGCTTGATGGCTACGACATCGTCTTTGTGGATGAATTTGCCCAGCGCCTCGCTCAGGGTCTTCGTGCCGGTGAACTCGGTGAGCGCTTTCTCTAGCAGCGAGCTCGCTACCTCCGGCTTGGGCCAGAGCTGATTGGGCTGCATGTACGACGCGAACTCGCCTTTGGCAGACACCTTCACGATCTTGCCGGGCACGTTCAGCGGCTTGAAACCGGCCGGGGGCTTGGCCGTCAGCGCCTCGATCTTCGCGGCCTCTGCGGAGGTGGATTCAGCCAGGGCACTGGCAGCGAGTCCAGCGGAGGCAACGCGCAAGACTTCTCGGCGAGAAACGTTCGTGGACCGGGTAGAGCGCTTTTGCATTTCGTTTGCCTCCGTCGAAAATCGTCAACTCCGCAAATATCACGCGGCATGGAGCACCGCAAACCCCAGAAGGCCGGAATTTGGTCTTTCGCCAAGGGTTCGCCAGCGTGCGCCAGGCGACGGCAAGCCGGTTGCGGCGCAATTTAGCGCTCCCTCGCTCTCTCGCGCGCTCGGCACGGCGTTCGCAATCTCCTTCCTCAGTCACGCGGTAAGTCCCGCGTGCAACACAGGAGAGATAGCAAATGGAACAGACCAAAATGAAAATCGCGTACGTCATCACCCAGCGCAAGGACCGCAACTTTTGGAACCGCGTGGGCGTCGCGTTCGTGAACAACGATGGCTCGATCAACGTCAAGCTCGAAGCGGTGCCGGTCAGCGGGGAGATTCAAATCCGCGACTACCAGCCGCGCGACGAGTTCGGTGCGCCCAGCACCCGCAACCACTCGCGTGACACAGTCGAGGAAGAGCCGTACGCGGAGCTCGCTTAGGTGTCACCCGCGGCTTCGACCGCGCGAGAAGCGGCCGCGCTCGCCGACGCATCCCCGATCGGGGATGGCGAAGCGGGTCGCTTCTCGCCGGCAGAGGCCGAGCCGCGGGGGGACGATGGTGGGGGTCTGCAGGCTCCCACCGCTCGGCCTTCCTGGTTCGGGCGCACGCGGGCGACATTTCGAAACAGCGTTTGGGCGCCAGTAGCGCTCAAACTCGTGGGGCTCGCTTTGGCGATGCTCGCGCTCTCCGGCGTCGGAGTGGCATCGATGCTGAGCGGCGCGGACGGCGTTCGGGTGCCGCTAGCCGGCATGCTCGGTGCAGACATTCGAGCACCCTGGCTGGCCAACCACACCGCAACGGCACCGCACCCGAACGGCAGTTCGAGTGCGCTCAGCGCGCAGAGCGCGGCGGCCGCGCCGGCTTCGAGCAACGCGAACGCCGCCGGGGCGAACGCACCAGCAGCTGCCGTCGCACCGGCGAACCCAGCTGCGGAGACGCGCGAGTCGGCGCGCGCAACCGCGAGCCCGGGCATGACCGACGACGGCAGGGTCATCCTGAACCTGGCAAGCGTGGAAGACCTGCGACACTTACCAGGCGTCGGTCAGAAGCGAGCGGACGCCATCGTGGCGTTGCGCTCGCGCCTCGGGCGGTTCAAGCAAGTCAATGACCTGTTACGAGTGAAGGGCATCGGAGTGCGGGGCTTGAAAAAAATCATGCCCCACGTCGTGCTCGACGCATCAAAGCCCGCAGCAGGATGAGCGAGTCTGGCAAACGGCGAACCGGCGGGCGGCCAACGGGCAGCCCGCCGGTATTTTTGTGCGCAGCGGCCCAGCGTGTAAAAAGGGCGCTTCCGCGTGACTCGAACCAGAATTTCGAATGCCTGGCTGCTCGGCGCCTGCCTGCTGGGCTGCGCGGGGCGACCGCTCGATCCCGCCGAAGAAGTGCGACCAGCCTTGGCAGCGACACCGCCAGCGAGCAGCGGGTTGCCTCGACTCGTCGCCTCGCTCGATGCCAGCGCCCTTCCCGCGCCGAGCGCACCGACCGCGCCGAGTGCGTCGAGTGCGCCGAGTGCGCCCCCCGGACAAGTCTTGCCGAAGCCCGAAGCAGACCCCGGAGCCGCACCGGGACAGTCGGGTACCCCGCAAACCTGTCCCGCGGGTATGAAGCACGTGCGTTTCGATCACTGTCCCAAGCTCGAGCGCCGCTGCCTCGACAAAGAATACGACAAGCCAAACCACATCACCATCTGCCATCGCTTCGCCGCGACCAAGCCGGAGTGCAAAGAGCCGCGCGTGCCGCTCGATTTTTGTATCGACGAATACGAGTACCCGAATCACGCCGGCGAAAAGCCGCCCGTGATGTACAACTTCTTCGAAGCGCAGCAAGCGTGCACGGCCGTGCACAAGCGGCTGTGCTACGAGCGCGAGTGGGTCACTGCTTGTGAAGGCCCGGAAGAAAAGCCGTTCCCCTACGGCTACGTGCGCTCCAGCAAACAGTGCAACTTCGACAATCGCTGGGTCGATCCCCACCTGTCTCGCGTCTACTCGGAAGATCCGGAAATTCAGCGAGCAGAGCTTTCGCGTCTCGATCGCAGCGTACCGAGCGGGCAAATGCCCGGTTGCGTGAGCGACTACGGCGTACACGACTTGACCGGCAATGTCGACGAGTGGACCATGGCGGATCACGAGCGTCCTCGCGAACACGCCAAATTCTCCGCGCTGAAGGGCGGAGCTTGGGGACACGTCCGAAACGCCTGCCGACCCGTGACGACCAGCCACGCACCAGAGTTTCGCTACTATTTCATCGGCTTTCGCTGCTGCGCGGACGTCACGATCAAGCCGTGAGGTTTGGGGCCGGGGCCCCAAACTCGGGGGTGGGGCCCCGCTGGATTACGCGATTCGTGATCCCCGAAGGGGGACACTCCAGCGGGCGCGGGGGAGAATCCCCCGATGACCGAGGTGGGGCCCCGCTGGATTACGCGCTTCGTGATCCCCGAAGGGGGACACTCCAGCGGGCGCGGGGGAGAATCCCCCGACGACCGAAGACCGCACGCACGACTGACTCTATGCCATAGGGGTTGGCCCTGCTAGCGTTCCGCTCTTCGATGATGCAAGCGCACGGCTTGGATGCGAACGGCTCCGTCAGCAGCAGCGGCGCACTGCAAGCGCAGCAAATGGCGGGCGAGCGGCTCGTCAATCAATGTCGGATCGGGCTAACGGCCTTTGGCGCGCTGACGGTGCTCACGGCGGAAAGCGCGCAGACGCGCGCTGCCAACGCTGTTTTCGTCGGCGTGGTGTGCGTGCTGGCGGTTTACTCCGGTGTGGTCTGGCAGTGGCTGAAGCGAGACCTGTCCACGCAGTCCACGCTCAAGTACGTGTCGGTGTGGATCGACATCAGTTGTTTGTACGCGCTGCACGCGGCGAGCTTGGTCAATCATTCCGGAGCGTACGAGGTCTTTCGCGCGCCCAGCACATGGCTGATGATCGGCGTGTTCAACGGCCTGGGTGCGGTGCGCTACAGCGCTCGGGCCAGCCTATTTTCCGTGCTCCTGACGCTATTTTACGGCAGTGTGTTGCTGTTCGTCGTACGGCACTGGTTTCACGTGGCTTGGCTCACGGAATCCACGTACGTCGGTCCTGGACTCAATATCTTCGACTGTGCGGTTGCAATCGTGTTCGCCGCGGTGCCCGCGGCGTGCTCGGCGGTCGTAGCCTGGCATTCCCAAGAATTGCTCGAACGCAGCACCCGAGACGCAGCCGGACGCGCCTCTGCAGAAGACCGACAACGACAGATCCTGGATGCCATGGCGGACATGATCTTGGTCAAAGACGTCGATTCGAAGATCGTCTGGGCCAACCGCGCGCTGCGCGAAGCCTGGGGCAGCGAAAACGACGATTTGGTCGGTCTCGAGTACAACCCACAGTCGAAGCTCGACGAACGCAATCGCTCGCTCGAGCAAGACGCTCTGGTGCTCGACACGCGCGACACCATTCTCCTCCCAGACGAGCGCTTGGAGCGCAAAGACGGCCGCATCTTGCAGGTCGACACCGTGAAATCTCCGATCTTCGACGGCCAGGGCCAAGTGATCATGACCGTCGGAGTGTCACGCGACGTGAGCGATCGCAAGAAGCTCGAAGCGCAACTGCGCTTGACCGAGACCATGTCGACCGTAGGCACGCTCGCCGCCGGAATGGCGCATGAAATCAACAATCCGCTCACGTACGTGATCGCCAATCTGGAATTCTTGGCGCAGCGGCTGCCGCAACATGGCCCTTGGCTCGGCGAACGTGAGGCGCGCGAATGGGTTTCCGCGTTGACGGAAGCCCGCGAGGGCGCCTCCCGCGTCCAGCGCATCGTGAAGGATCTGAAGGACGCGTCGCGCGGCGATAACGAGCACTTTGGCGACGTGGATGTCGAACAGGTCCTGGAATCGACGCTGAAGCTGGCGGCAAACGAGCTCCAGCACCACGCGCGGGTGGTGCGCGACTACGCTCGCGTGCCCGCGGTGTCCGGCAATGCCTCGCGCTTGGGACAGGTGTTTCTGAACCTGTTGGTCAACGCGGCCCACGCCATCCGCGAAGGCGCGGCGCACGAGAACGAGATCAGGCTGGTACTGCGGGCCGATGCCAAGCAACGCGTGGTCGTCGAGATTCACGACTCCGGGCACGGCATTCCCGAGGAGCACCGTGCACGCCTGTTCGAGCCCTTCTTCACCACCAAGGACGTGGGCGAAGGGACGGGCCTCGGTCTGTTCATTTGCCATCGCATCGTCAGCGACCTCGGCGGCACGATCGAGGTCGAATCGAACCTCGGTTCCGGCAGCGTGTTTCGCGTGGTGTTGCCGTCTTCGAGCCAACCGAGGGATCGCATCGAGGTCGTGATCGAGGGTCCAACCGTGGTGACTCGTCGCGGGCGGATCTTGGTCGTCGACGACGACACGCTGGTGGCCAAAGCGATGTCGCGCCTGCTCGCCGAGCACCATGAAGTGCTCGCGCTGACCAGCGCGGGTGAGGCTCTGGCGAGGCTCGAGCGCGGCGAGCGGTTCGATCTGATCTTCTGTGATTTGATGATGCCGGTGACGACCGGGGTCGAGTTTCATCAGCGATTGCTGGAGCTCGATCGAAAACAGGCCGAACGCACCATCTTCATCACCGGCGGCGCGTTCACCGAGGCCTCGCGCAAATTTCTGGAAACCACCGCCAACGATCGCCTGGAAAAGCCCTTCGATCAGCAGAAGCTACGCCAAATCATCGCGCGCTATTTGAACTGATAGCCCGCCCCCCGCCGCGGTCGGCGTGACCGCGGCTCTCGCCGCCCTCGGCCGTATTCGAGCGCTGATCTGCCGCACCCTGATCTGCCGCACCCACCCTGATCTGCCGCACCCAGGGTGTGCGCAAACCGACCGCACACCCTGGGTGCGGTCCCGAATGCCGCACCCAGGGTGTGCG
>Ga0134124_10000175_pt1 | contig 59459 bp, 65 predicted proteins | sample KB304_FD_96880 | JGI IMG/M metagenome (GOLD analysis project Ga0134124, IMG submission 96880) | Terrestrial soil microbial communities without Nitrogen fertilizer from Kellogg Biological Station, Michigan, USA - KB3-0-4 | ecosystem: Environmental > Terrestrial > Soil > Unclassified ...
CGCGACCTTGGCAGCCGGAACTGATTGGCCAGTTCGGAGCCACCGGCTTACTCTCCCTGACGCGAATCAAGCCCCAGCAACGGACAATACGTGCGGCTGCTCCTCGGAACGTTGTTTGCGCTCGTTGTCGCCGCCGCGGTTGGGCTGGGCGCGACGTATTTCGCGCTGACGCGGGGCGCCGCCTTCGGTGGACTGACCATCGGAAGCTGGACCGCCTGGCCCAAGACCGGCACCACCGATGCCGACCCTTATGCTCGCGCGACCATCGCGCGCACCGGCCAATTGCCGATCGCACTCGGCGACGGCGTGTCGTTCTCGGCGCAGACCGACGATAGCCGCAAGCTGCTCGATGGCCGGTGCGATGTCGTGTTGTCGGGCATCACCCCGGCGGCACGCTTCTGGACGCTGACGCTGTACAACGTCAACGGCGAACTGGTTGCGAACTCGGTCGGGCGTTACGGCTTCAGCAGCCAGGAGATCGTCCGCCGCGCCGACGGCAGCTTCGACATCGTCGTCGCTCCGCGCGCCAGCCCCGGCAACTGGCTGCCGACCGGCGGCGCCGAGCGCTACGCGCTGGTGTTGCGCTTCTACGACACCGCAGTAGGCGTCGCCACCAAGGCGGGACGCGAAGTGCCCATGCCGACGATCACGACGAGGAGCTGTCCATGATCCGCTGGCTGCTCTTGTTCCTCGGCGGCGCGCTGCTCGGCGGCGTCGTGCACCTCGGCACCGTCATCCTCATGCCACGCACCGCAACACAGGATGCCTATGCGCGAATCGCCCGTTTCGCGCCGGTTAACACCGTCACGCCGGTGCCGGAGCCCAGTCCGGAAAACGCCACCATGCCGTTCATGGATCCGGCCTTCGCCACCGCGGTATGCCGCTACGATCTGACCGATGGTCCGCTCAAGCTGACCGTACCGGTCAGTCTGGCTTATACGTCGGTGTCGTTTTACACGCGCTATGACGTCGCTTATTACGCCATCAACGACCGCGCCGCCGGCCGACGGATTATCGAGCTCGATCTGATGACGGCCGCGCAGCATAATCAGATGCCGGAGGAAGAGGACGTCACCGCGGCCGACCGGCTGATTGTGGAGTCGCCGACTACGACTGGCCTGATCGCGATCCGCGCGCTTGCGCCCGAGCCCGGCTTGGTCCCGCTCGTGCAGAGCACCATCGCCAACGCGCGTTGTCAGCGATCGGACGATCAGAAATCGGCGCGTTGATGATCAGCGGGCGGCGGCGAGGCTTTGCTCGCGCGCCCAGCCCGGCGCCGGATGCGTGCGGTAATGCGCGACCCGTGCCTGCAGTTGGTTGATGGCCCGTTCGGCGTCGACCGCTTGCGTTGCCGGCGTCATGATGACCAGCCGTTCGAGTGCGAAGCGGTACGCCGACGCGCGCTGCGTGAGCTTACTGCCTACCAGCGAGACAAGCAGGGCGTTCTCGCGGATCCGCCGCAGAGCATTCTCGCGTTCGGAAGGCGACAGCTGCGATACGTAGTTCATGCTCTTGCGCCGCTTCTGATCGACGTCGAGCACCCGCGCTGCTGTCTCGTAGAACTGCGGCAACCGCGTCGTATCGTTGCGCGCGTCGTCGATGAGCTGGGCGTAACGCGCTGAGGGCGAGCGGTAACGGTCCCCCAGCAGATGCGAGGCGTAGGCAGTGCGGTCGAAGACCGTGCGATGGTCGGCGCCGGTGACGCCGTATTCGCCGGCGACCGAATGCCATTTTTTACGGTTGTAAGGTGCCTCGATCAGCGGATAGGCGAGATCGCGCAATTGCCGTTCGTCGTCGGTCAATTCGAAGCTGGAGGGCCAGGTCGGGCGTCCGGCGATGGCGTCGAGGCTGAGCCAGTCGTGGATGTCTTCGCGCACCAGGCTTGGGTTGACCTCACCGAAGTCGCCTTGCGTGCTGCAGCCCGCGAGCACTGCGCAGGCCGTGAGCAGAAGGATGTGCCGGCGACAGGTCAGCCTGTGCGGCTTCGGTGACGATCGCATTGATCCGTTCGGAGTCTGTTGTCTTAGCGCGCGTGGCGGCGACGGCGACGACGACCTGAACTACTACCGCTGTTCGGCTCGAGGCCGTTCGACCCGTCCGGCGCCCGCTCGATGCGGATCACCGGTAGTATGATCACCGTGGCGGGTTCGCTGTTGGCATCGATATATCTGCCAACCCGCGTGTACTCCGCATCGCCGGGAAATCGGATGACTTCGCCCATAGCAGTCCCCTTTTCGTCCCGGCACGAAGCCACTCACTGGACTGGACTGACTGGCCGGGTCGGCTCCTCTCGGGTGATTAAGGGGCTGCAAGGTTAACGGTCTGCTAACGGGCGGCCGCTAATGTGAGCCAAACGTATTACTGCGTAGTGCTCACCGCATGGCAAAGTTCACCGCGTACCCCCTCGACAGCCTGGTCGATTTGGCCTGCCGCGACGGCGTCGATATCCGCCCCACATTGCTGCGGGTCCTGACTGACCTCTACGTCCAGAAGCCGACGCACAGCGCCGACGAGGAAAAACAATACGTCGAACTCGCACTCGGGCTGATCGACGCGGCCGATGAAGGCACCCGCGCCACCGTACAGACGCGTCTGTCGGCCTATCCCGCCGCTCCTGCCGCCGTGCTCGGGAAATTGGCCGGCACCGTCGCAATACCCGAAGAGCAAAATACCGCCCGCGCAACCGAAACCGATCTCGCCGATCTGTTCTTTGCGGCAACCGGTGACGAACGCCGTCTGATCCTCGCCAACCTTGTCGCCGCAGACACGCCCGCGCCGCGTCAGCCGCGGACAGCCGCGAGCGAGGTTCTCCGCCGCTTGGAGGCGGCGGCACTGCAACACAACGTCGGTGAGTTCAGCCGCACCCTCGAGCGCGCCTTGGGCGTCGACCGCACCATGGCCGAACGCGTCGTGCGAGATGGCTTCGGCGAGCCGCTGGTGGTTGCCGCCAAGGCGCTGGGAATGAAGGCTGCGGTGCTGCAGCGCATCCTGCTGGTGCTTAACCCTGCAATCGGGCAATCGGTGCAGCGCGTCTACGACCTCGCGCAACTCTTTGACGAGATCACGCCGGAGGCCGCCGATCGCATGGTCGCGATCTGGCGCGATGCGGCACCGCGTCGGCAACCGCGACAGACCCCGCAGTTTAACACAGGTGCCCAGCCAAGCGCTCGCGCAGCGGCTACGCCCGCGACGCATCGCGCCCCTCGCAGCGTTGACGAGCCTCAGCGCAAAACCGGCAACGAGCCGTGACGCTACACCACAGCGTCGTCGAGGAAATGCCGCCCGCCGCGTTCCTCGACTTCGAGGATCCATAGGTCCGGGTCGTAGCGGATTTCCCGCGACAGCCGCGCCTCGATGTCGGCGTCCGCGACCGGCGCCTCGCGTCCGAGGATCACGGTGAACAGCCGCTCAATGGGCTTTGCCTCATCGAAGACCGCCTGCGGCGCCGGACCATACAATGTCGCCGAGCCATCCAGACGATTGACAATAATGAATACCGCGCCTGCCTCTTCGGCGCCGCGCCGGCGCACCGCCGCGAAGGCGCCTTCGATATTGCAGCGACGTAGGTAGGCCGCGACCCAGATGCCGGATTTCAACCGCATGCGCCTGCCTAGCACGCACCTCGGCGGCTGCGCTATTCCAGCGGGCGCCCAGTCATGGCGGCGAGTTCGCGGACGACGCGGTCGGACATCTCGCCGGTGATCGGCAACCGGCGCTCGCGTTCGAATTTCTCGATCGCCGCCTTGGTGGCCGTATCATAGGTGCCGGTCGCCTTGATCTGTCCATAGCCGAACTCGCTCAAGGCGCGCTGCACAGCCATCGTACGCTTCGACGGCGCCAGCAGTTCCGCTATGGGGTCGTTGCGCGGCGGCGCAGGCGCGCGCTCCGCCTTTGCCCGAGACGCGGTCAGCGCACGCAGGAAGCCGTCGCTCGCCTCGACGTTCATCGTCACACCGGCGGCCTGGGCGAAGTCGCGGGCAGCCGCGTCGGTCTTGGCGCCCCATACGCCGTCGGCGGCGCCGTCGTAGTAGCCGCGGCGAGTGAGCTCGCGCTGAATATCGGTAACGAGTTGCGCCCTCGCCGGCGCGGGCACAGGCACCGGCGGAGCAGCATCCGGCTGCACGACGCGCGGCAACATCGAGACCCGCGGCGCGGCGGGAGCGGCCGCCGCCGCCGGTTCCGCCGCCACGAACGGACGCGTGGCGAAGATCGGCGCCGGGTGCGGACCCTTCTGCAGGAACAGGGCATTGATGAAGATCGCGAAGATAGCGATCGTCCCCATGACTATGGCGACGAACTCGCGCGGATGCCGGCCGATCGCGGCGGCGGCGGCGCCGGTCGCGCGCAAAACGACGTGCTCTTGGCGTTCGGTCCGTCTACGCACTTTTCTTGATCCGTACATTGGCGGCGGCGACGAGGTCGTTCGCCCGCTCGGTCACAAGCCTGATCGGGTCGGTGGTCCGGCCGCGTTCGCAATCGATAGGCAGGCGTACGGTAACGCGCGTGCCCTCGCCGAGCCGGCTCTGGATGTCGAGGTCGCCACCATGCAGCCTTACCAAGCCTTTCACGATGGACAGGCCGAGTCCCGACCCGTCATGGCGCCGGTCGTAAGAGGCACGTGCTTGGAAGAAGGCCTCACCGACGCGCGGCAGATCGTCTTCGCCGATGCCGACGCCGGTGTCCTCGACTGCGACAGTGAAATACGGCCCCTCACAACACGCGCTGACCGAAACGCTGCCGCCGCGCGGCGTGAACTTCACCGCATTGGATACAAGATTGATCAGCACCTGATTGAAAGCGCGGCGGTCCGCCACGACCTCCGGAAGATCGGCGGCTACGCGCATTTTGAGCTCGACGCCCGCATCGCGGGCCTTGAGCGCCAAGAGATCGCAGCAGCTCACGATCGCCGGCCCGGCCCGGAAGGGCTCCGGCGTGATCTCGAAGTTGCCAGTCTCCATCTTGGACATGTCGAGGATGCCGTTGACCACTGACAGGAGATGGCGGCCGGATTCGTTGATCAATCGGGCGTATTCGAGCTTGCGCGCAGGATCGAGCACCAGCGATTCATTGCCGAGCATGTCGGAGAAGCCGATGATCGCATTGAGCGGCGTGCGCAACTCGTGGCTCATGGTGGCGAGGAAGCGGCTCTTGGCGGCATTGGCACGTTCGGACTCTTCGCGCGCGAGTTCGATCTGCCGCTCTTGCTCCTTGCGCTCGCTGACATCGCGCAGCACGGAGACCACTTCGCGGTCGCCAAGCGATCCCGCGTCGCCCGCCTGATCGAGCGGGCGGCAGCGCATTTCCACCCAGACGAACTGCGCGGCCGGCGCATTGTCGCCGTCTCGGCGAATGCGGAATTCAACCGAACGGATATCGCCGCGCGACGCGGTGTCCGCAAGCGCGGTGAGATAGGCCGGACGGTCGGCCACATGAACACGGTCGAACAGGCCGTGGCCGAGCAATTCGTTCACGCGAACGCCGAACAGCGGCTCGGCGGCCGGCGACACGAACAGCACCGCGCCGCTGCGGCCGTGCCGTGTAATTACGTCGCTCATATTGCGCGCGAGCAGGCGGTAACGGTCTTCCTCAGCGTAAAGAAGCCAAAAGCTGGTGCGGGCCAGTGACTCGGCGCCGAGCGCGAGGCCGGTGGCGTAGAGTGCGGCCGAGATGATGCCAAGCGCGGCCAGCGCGCCGTGCTCATTGGCGAGCGTCGTTGGAGGTGGCAGCAAGCCAGTCGCGCTCAGCGCCATCAGTAGGCCCGCAGCGGCCAAGGCGAAGGTGGAGGCGAGCGCTACAACCCGGCGCGACGCCGAGAGCGCCGCTTCGAGCGGCACCACGACCAGCCAGATCGCCGCGAACGAGCCGATACCGCCGCTGCACCAGGCGACCGACGCCACCAGGCCGGTCAGCGCCAGCGAGGAGAGCACATGCGCGCTTTCGTAACGACCAGTGCGCGACAGGAAGTAGGCGATGAGGATCGGCGCGACCAGCCAGGCGAACACGCCCACCTCCAGCGCACTCGGTACTCCACGGAAGACGACATAGGCGGGAAAGCTTGCCAGCGCGACAAAGCTGCCAATAAGCCGGGGGGCAATGAACGCCCGATGCCGCGCCGCAGTCAGCGGGTCCTGCGTCGCGTTGGGGTGCACCAACGCGTCGACATAGTTCCACACTGGTGTGAGGAAACTCACGGTCCCTGTCTCACGCCTTTGACTTAGACGCGTCCCTTTTTTCAACAGCGAGCCTAGACAGGGCGACTTAAGCGAACGCTAAAGGCCGGGCGCCGCAGGGTTTTTCGGCGGTTCTCGGTGCCGAATTGGCGGTCATGGTGAAATTTCGGTTGCCAGACAGCTTTCCGGGCGGGGACCGCTACAATTTTAGTAAAAGTCGATTTTCTCCAGTTTTAGGCAATTTATCGGAAGATTCGCATCGATTTTGCCCAAAAACATCGCTTCATCTCCAACGACAGCTTCAGGCCTATCTGCTAGGTTTAGTTCAAAGGCGGCGAAAAAGCCGTGGGGCTGATAACGGGTCGGTGTCATGTTTTTCCTTCTGCGAATGGCGTTCTGGCTGACCGTCGTTTGCGTGCTGCTACCAAACGACAGCAAGACGACCGCGCCGGATGCACAAATCGACGCCGTGCAGGCGGCGACGTTGGCCGGTGCTGCGATGTCCGACATGCGCGGCTTCTGCGATCGGCAGCCCGACGCTTGCGTCGTCGGCGGCAAGGTCGCAGTCGCCATCGGCCACAAGGCCGAGGCTGGCGCGCGCACGATATATGAGTTCATCAGCGCGCGATTGAACGAGAAGCAGGCGCCGGCCGAAAAGGCGGTCGCCGAAAAGCCCGTCGCCAAGACGGTCCCGGTTAATGCTGTCAACCATGGCACGCTCACTACGTCCGATATGACGCCCGCTTGGCACGCGCCGGTTCCGCTTCCGCCGCGCCGTGAGGCGCGCGCGGTCCGCCCCGCCGCTTAAGCCCGAATTCATATCGTCAATGCCCGGGCCGCTTGTGCCCGCAAGTGCCATTTTGGCAGGTCGCGGCTTGAGACTTATATACCTGACGCCGCTATAAGGGCGTTTTCGCGGAACCGAAGCCTTCTCATGACCACGATTGACGAGATCATCGACAACTTCACGCTGCTCGACGATTGGGACGACCGCTACCGCTATGTCATCGAGCTTGGCCGCTCGCTGCCACCACTTGCCGACAGCGCGCATGTCGATGCCAACAAGGTGCAGGGCTGCGCCAGCCAGGTGTGGCTGCTCACACACGTGAAGCCGGATGGCGCCGATGGTCCGGTTCTCACCTTCGAGGGCGACAGCGACGCGCATATTGTACGCGGCCTGGTCGCCATCCTCGTCGCTCTTTATTCGGGAAAGCCCGCGCGAGAGATCGTCGGAATCGATGCGCTCGAACTGTTCGACCGCATCGGCCTGCGCGATAAGCTCACGCCGCAGCGCTCAAACGGCTTGCGCTCGATGGTTGAGCGCATTCGCAGGGAAGCAAACGCCGCGCTCGCGACGGCGGCCTGACGCCGATCAACGTCCCGCCGCGTAGCCCTGCATGCCGCGCGGATTGGCGGCGGCACGCCGCCACGGATCGACGCGCGAGGCCGCAGTGAGCCGACCTTCCGACCAATCCGGACCGACCTCAACTTCATGACCGCGCCGGCGCAGTTCGGCGATGGTTTCCGCCGGCACGCGTCCTTCGAGCACGACCACACCAGGACGCGCGGTGCGCGGCCAGAACGAGATCGGGAAGTGCTCGGAGTGCCAGGCGGGCGCGTCGATGGCTTCCTGCAGATTCATGCCGGCATGCACGTGGCGCAGGAAGAATTGCGTCGTCCATTGATCCTGTTGGTCGCCGCCCGGCGAGCCCCAGGCGAGGTACGGCTTGCCGTCGCGCAACGCCATCGTCGGCGATAGAGTCGTGCGCGGCCGTTTTCCCGGCGCGAGCGAAGCGGGGTGGTTCTCTTCCAGCCAAAACATCTGCGCGCGTGTACCAAGGCAGAAGCCCAATTCCGGAATGACCGGCGACGACTGCAGCCAGCCGCCGGACGGCGTCGCGGAAACCATATTGCCGTCGCGGTCGACAATATCGAAATGCACCGTGTCGCCGATGACGCGCCCGAGCCTGCCGACCGTGGGCTCACCGGCGCCGAGGTTGCCGACCGCCAGCCGGTCGCCCTGCTCTTTCCGTAACGCGATGACGCCGCCGAAACCTTCGATCGAGCCGGGCCGCAGCTCCAGCGAGGCCGACCCGGTGATGAGGCGCCGCCGCTCCGCGTTGTACTTGTCCGAGAGCAGCGTTTGCATCGGCACATCGACGAAGTCCGGATCGCCGTAGAACTTCTCGCGATCCGCAAAGGCGAGCTTAGCGCATTCGATCTGCAGATGAATAAACTCGGCGTCGGTCGGTTCGACCTGCTCGAGGCCGAACCCTTTCAGCAGCGCGAGTTGTTGCAGCAACACCGGCCCTTGGCTCCACGGGCCGGCCTTGCACACCGTGTGACCGGCGTACTCATACGTGAGTGGCGATTCGACGGTCGCCTGCCAGCGGCTCATGTCCTCGCCGGTGAGCACTCCGCGATGCGGCGTGCCGGTAACATCCATGAGTTCCTGTGTGCGGCAAAACCTGTCGATCGCCTCGGCGACGAAGCCCTGCGACCAGACGCGGCGCGCGCGTTCGATCTGCGTGACGCGGTCGCCGCCGGCGCTTTCGGCTTCCCTGAGGACGCGTGAGTAAGTGTCGGCGAGCGTGCGGTTGGTGAACAGCGTGCCGGGTGCCGGAACATGACCATCCGTCATGAACACCGCCGCCGATGTCGGCCAGTGGTCGCGAAAGAGATCCGCGACGATCGCGATGGTCGCGCTGGCGCGCTCCAGCAGAGGGTGGCCGTTATGCGCATAAGAGATGGCGCTGGCCAGCACCTCGGCGACCGTCATGGTGCCGTAGTCGCGCAGCAGCAGCATCCAGGTGTCGAACATGCCCGGCACGCAGGCCGCGAGCAGGCCAGTCCCCGGTACGATGTCGAGGCCAAGCCCGCGATAATGCGCAATCGTCGCCGCGGCGGGCGCCGGTCCCTGCCCGCACAGCACCTCGGGCTTGCCGCGTTTCACGTCGAACACAATCACCGGCACGTCGCCGCCCGGGCCGTTCAGATGCGGCTCGATCACCTGCAGCGTGAAGGCAGTCGCGACCGCGGCATCGAAGGCGTTACCGCCTTTTTCCAGAATGCCCATGCCGACCGCGGTGGCGATCCAATGCGTGGACGTGACGACGCCGAACGTGCCCTCGATCTCGGGCCGCGTCGTGAAAGGGTTCGGGTTCACCTTCGAGAGGTTGGCCCTCATCGCGGCCTCCTTGTGTTGGGCTCGGTCGACGACGGCCGTTACTTGATGCCGGCAGCCTTGATCAGCTTTTCATTCGAGGCGAGGTCGCTCAAGACGAATTTGTCGATCTCCGCCGGCGTCATCGGCATGGGATCGACCGCGAGTTGCTTCAGGCGCGCCTGCATCACGGGTGTGGCCAGAACCTTCATCGCCGCGGCGTGGAATTTCTCGACGATATCGCGCGGCGTCTTCGATGGCATGAACACCGCGTACCAGATGATGGTTTCGGCGTTCTGCAGGCCGACGTCCTTCGGTGTCGGAACATCCGGCAGATCGGACGCGCGCGTCGGTGTCGACACGACAAGTGCTAGTACCCGCCCGTCGCGGATATAAGGCAAGGCGGTCGAGATCGGGCAGAAGTAGAAGTCGATGCGACCCCCAAGTACGTCGGTCAGCGCTTCGGCGCCGCCTTTATAGGGAACGTGCGTGGCTTCGACGCCGGCCGCCAGCCGGAAGCGCTCTGCGCTGATATGCGTGGCGGTGCCGACGCCCGCCGAACCGTAGTTGATCGTGCCGGGATGCGCCTTCGCATAGATGATGAAATCTTTGGCGGTTTTCCAGCCTTTGGTGGGATTAACGATCATGACGTTGGCGTTTTGCCCAATCATCAGTGCGCCGGACAAATCTTTGGCGGTGTCATAGGGGATGTTGGGCACGATCCAGGGCGCGATGGTGTGCGCGGATGAATTCGCCAGGATGGTGTAGCCGTCGGGGGCGGCGCGAACGACAGCGCCGACGCCAAGGGTGCCGCCCGCACCGCCACGGTTTTCGATGATGATCGGCTGGCCAAGTTCTGGACTGAGGGCATCGAACACGGCGCGCGGGACGATGTCAGTTGCGCTGCCGGCGCCGAATGGGATGAAGGCGCGGATCGGCTTCTCCGGCCAGGTCTGGGCCGATGCGGCCGATACAAGGGTGAAACTCAGCGCAATGGCAGCGATACGGCACCCCAGTGTCATGACCGATTCCCCTCTTGGTCCCGCCGCCCGCTTTGCAGCGCTGGAGCATTATCGCCTGTCCCCACTTGGCAGCAAGTGGCGGACGCGCTCGGCTGCGATGCAGCCCGGGATTGGGGCCATCGACATGGGGCTTCGCGCCTTCGGCCAGCTAGGTGCGCACCTCAGCCTTCGTCCGTCCACGAGTCTCAGCCGCGAAGCCATAGTTACGTGCGAGCCGCTCGAGCGCGAGTTGCAACACCACCTTGCCGGACCGCGCCGGCCAGCGTCGCTCGGCTTCGATGTGTTCGAGGCCCTTGAGGAAGCAACAGACATCGAGCAGCAGGCCGGCAAACTCCGGCCCGACCGCATCGAGCGCCTGGTGAACACGCTGGCGCGCCGAGATCATCATGTCGGTGAGATGCGCGACGCCGCCGGCGCTGCCGTCACGCGCCGACGCCATGGGGCTCGCCCAATTCGACGTCGTGCTCGGCATGAGATTGGCGTAGGTGAAATCGGCGCGCAGCCGCTCGCCGGCCTGCAACTGATGCGGCTCGACATAGGCGCGACCGTCGCGGCCCCGCCGGCGGGCGAGCCATGCGAGCGGACTCTCGCCTTCGTCGACCGTGGCCAGCGTCGGACCGAAGTCGGTCACTAGCAACCGCTGCCCCAGCGTCAGATGTTGAGCGCGAAAGCGATCGATTTCGGCGTGCGGCGCCTGCGGCAGCACAGCCGCCATTCTGCGGACGACTTTCATGCCATCGCCCTCCATTGCGCACGCTGTACGAGATCGATGCAGGTATTTTCCAGCAGATCGAGAGTGCGGTCGATCGCTGGCTCATCACGGCTCAATTCGACCTGCTGACACGCATACACGACGGTCGTGCGGTCGCGATGAAACATCCGGCCGACCTTACTGCAGTTGGTGCCGAGCGCGACGTGCGCAAGGTACATCGCGCACTGGCGCGCGAAGGCCGCCTCGGCCGTGGAGCGCGACGCGGCGCGGACGTCGTCGACCGGCACGGCGAAGGCTGCGGCGACCGCCTCCTCGAGCAGCCAGCAGATTTGCGCCCCGGGGGTCGGCGCAGCCGGCCGCCAACGGCGGCGACGGCGGTTTTTGAGGGACAGGTCAGACGCGATCATCAGGCAATTCTCCTATAAGGATTAATTGCCTATATCATTGCATAAAATGCATAAACGGGGATAATTTTCCCAATTACGTAGTTGACGCCACAAGCCCCTTGGGGTAGTGTTTTGGCCATAGGAGCTACCCCATGGCCAAGAACCATTTCGCCCAGAAGCACTTTCACGATGAGGACGCCGCCCGGGCGTGGTTTGAAGCCGCCCGTTGGCCGGAAGGTCCAGTATGCCCCCATTGTGGCAGCTTGAAGCACTACGCCACGAAAAAGGCTGGGCGCTACCGTTGCGGCGAAAAGGAATGCCGCAAGGATTTCACGGTCCAGACCAAGAGCGTTATGGAGCGCAGCCACGCGCCGCTTACTCAGTGGGCCGTCGCCTTCCAGATGGGCGCTTCCTCCAAGAAGGGCTTTTCGGCGCATCAGCTTCACCGCCAGCTTGGCTGCCAGTACAATACCGCTTGGTTTCTCCATCATCGCGTTATGGAGGCCATGCGCCGTGGTGGCCTCGATCTGCCGCCGATGGGGCGGTCCGGGCAAGATCGTGGAGGCCGATGAAACCTACTTCGGTCAAGTTCAGGAGCGCCCGCTTAAGAACACCAAGGGCCGCTCTTTCACTAAGGCTGGCCGCTCGGGTCCGTCTGGCAAGCGCGCCATTGTCTCGCTAGTCGAGCGCGGCGGCGACGTTCGTTCGTTTCATGTTGCCGTTGCCGATCAGGAAACGGTTAGCCGGATCGTGCGCGAGAACGTGGCGCAGGAAAGCCGCCTGTTCACCGATGAAAGCCGCCTCTATGCGCCGCGCTTTACTCGCATTCGCGATCATGAGCGAGTGAAGCACAGCGCGGGCGAGTACGTGCGCGGCAAGGTCCATACGAACACGATTGAGGGTTATTTCTCGATCTTCAAACGCGGCATGAAGGGCGTCTATCAGCATTGCGCCGAAAAGAACCTGCATCGCTATTTGGCAGAGTTCGATTTCCGCTATACGACCCGCCACATTACCGATGGAGAACGTGCGGTACTTGCCGTTAAGGGCGGCGAAGGCAAGCGCCTCACGTACCGTCAACCTCACTAAGCCGAATTTTTCTTACCACGCGAAGCGGTTTTTGCGGTGGCGGGCGAAGCGGAAGAAGCGACTTTAGATCGCCGCTTCTGACGTGGCGATTGCCTTTTGGCGCGAGACTCACCGCTGCGCGTCGGTATATCCTTGAGCGGAGTTGGAGGTCCGCTGAAAGCGGCCTGTAATAGCCGGTTTAGTCGTTGTTTATCTGGCATGCACATTAAGCTCCCAGAAGCAAAAACGTATTTGCCGGGTGCCGGCAGATGCATCTATTGCTGGCCGAATAGAACTACCACAGACGATCTCAGACGCGAACACATCATTCCGGGGGCGCTTGGCGGCAAATTGGTTTTGCACAAAGCATCATGTCTTGAGTGCGCCGCTTTAATTAATAGAGAAATTGAAACGCCCACGCTCGGACAGACATGGGTAGACCCACGCACTCACCTTAAAATGAAAACATCGAAGCCAAGGTATACGCTTCGCATAGGCAGGTGGAATTCGGATTGCGGTGAAATGCCTCAAAACCTAAGTGACCCTGCTTGCGAGTTCGAGTTTGAGGAAGTCCCTGTCGATATTCATCCGTTCTGTATTGTTGCTCCGCAATTCGCCCCGCCCGGCATTCTCGATGATCGGGAGCCTACGGAAAGCTTTCTAGTCGTGCGCGCCCACGCCTTTGCTGATTTTGAAAAATTCGCGAATTTTCCAAAAAAGGAAGGGACGCATGTCGGTATATTCCAGCCTTTCAATCCGCAAACAATTTGCAGATCAGTGGCAAAAATTGCGCACGGTGCCGCCGTCGCTGAACTCGGTCTCAATGCATTCGAGCCGTTGCTTCCAGACATCATTCTTGGAAAATCCAAGCTCGTTTCCCATCTCATTGGGCATTCACAAAGTCGCGGATTGCCTGCCGACCAGATGCACCGCATCGCGTTGTCGCTGAGACAGGGCTACGTTATTGCCACCGTCCAACTCTTCGCAAAATATCGAATTCAACCATTTTTGGCCGTTGTCGGCATCGCAAGCCCTAGGCTTTCCGCGTGGCATATGAGTTCCACGATTACCGACTCGGCGACCCCGCGGTAATACTCGCGTTCGTGTTCTGGGAGAGAGGGCCAATCTATCCCGTAGTCGGAATAGGCCTCCCAGAAATAGAATCTGCTGCCAATCCAATCGATGATCTTTTCGTCCCGGAGCCGCCGGGCATCGATTGCCAGTGCTGCCGCCGGGGAAACGGTCGTTAGATTGGGCGCGCCAGCGTTGTGGACGGGGTCAGCCATAGAATCCTCAAACGCAAAAAACGGACTAAAGTCAAGTAGTTTTTACTAGGACGGGATAAGCTCCTCACAACGCATTGTAAATACAACATATTGTATGTGTGGTGTCAACTACGTAATTGGGATAATTTTCCCAACAACTTATAAGCGTATGGCGAGCCTCAGGAATTTCGCCGATGCGAAAAGCTTACGACTGGTGTGGTTGCCGCCCGCGAAAAACAACGCCTGTGGCCCCAACCCGGGCGGCCCCACATCTCGCAAAAATGGCTATTTGGAGCGACGGCGGCGCTGCTGGCCCAGGCCCATTTGCTTCGCAAGCTGCGAACGGGCGGCCGCATAATTTGGGGCCACCATGGGATAGTCCGCGCTCAGACCCCACTTCTCCCGATATTGCTCGGGGGTCATGTTGTACTGCGTGCGCAGATGGCGCTTGAGCGACTTGAACTTCTTGCCGTCCTCCAGGCACACAATGTGCTCGGGCGTAATCGACTTCTTCACCGAGACCGCCGGCTTGAGCGGTTCGGCCGGCGCATCGCCGGACTTCGCCGAGACGCGCGACAGCGCCGCATGCACCTGATTGATTAAACTCGGGATATCGCCGGCCGGGACCGTATTATTGCTGACATAGGCCGACACGATCTCGGCCGTCAGTTCGATATAGCTTCCGTTGCCCGCCGCTTCGCTCATGGCACCGCCCCTCTTGCCGTTCGCCGATCTCAAGGCATAACGACTGCAGCAATATTGAAACGTTACTAGCGGAATCGGCAAATCGCAAGAAAAAGCTCAGCAGACGGTCGGCCTATACCTGCCGCCGCTTCCAAACCGAAGAATAGCTCGCAGTGATGATAAATGGAAAAGCCACCCGCGAACGGGTGGCTTCACGCGCGCTTTAGGTATTCTTCTCGAGGTGGGCGCGTAGCTCGTTGATCGAGGCGAAGCGCAGCGTTCCCTGCGGCAACTCTGCCTCGATCGAGCCATCGACATAAAGGGTGTATCCCATTCCGTCGACCACGCCCGACTTCAAGATCGCCGTGCCGCCCTGCTCCGATGTCTCATTCGGTGCGGGCACGTCGGGCTGCGGCCGTTGCGGCGGCTGGCCAGCGCGCGCCGGCTCGGCCTTGATCTCCGAAGCGGGCGGCTCCTTTGCCGGCGCCGGATTAGGCCACATCGACTCGAATTGCATCGGCGGTGGCTGGCGGGAGGGCTGCGCCGGCGGCCGCCAAGCCGTATCGAGCTTCGGTTCGAAACGCGGAGGCTCGTGCGTCTCTTCGATACCGGGCTGGGCAGAACCGCGCGCAGCCATCGGATGCTGCGGTGAGAGCGACACGTCATCGTCCACCGTCACCGGCGACTCTTCTGGGTTGCGCAGCATCGGGGCGAAGGGCGATGCGCGCGGCGCTTCTTGTCCTGCCGTATTGGCAGGCTCCGGCTCGCCATGCGCTTCCGTAACCTCCGGCTTCGGACTGTCGGCCTCGACCTTCGGCCTGGATGGAAACGGTACGCGCGATGCCGGCCCACGGGTCGCGCTCGGTTCAAACGTATCGGACGGTGGCGCCGTCCGCGGCGCACGGTCGGCCAGCGCATCGTTGACCCGCTGCAATTGTGCGAGGAGGAGGCCAAGGGCCATGACGATGATGCCGCCGGTGACGGCGGTGACGCCGCCGCCGATCAGCGTATTGCCGAAGCCGAATTCGTTGACCGGAATGCCGAAGCCGATCATGACGGCCCCGATCACGGACAGAACGGCGCCAACGCCGTAGAGCACGGTGGACATACGCGTTACGACCTCAATAGGGCGGCTCGGATTTCGCCTTTCGCCACAAGCTTCAAACTAAGCTGTTATAATACCACGATATTCTGATCTGTTCCATAGCCGCGGGCAACCGTTAAAGTTAAAATAGCAAGAAATGCTTACAAACTTGATTAACGCTCGTATCTCCCTCCCACCGGCCAAAGCCCTATCGCCAACCAGTTGGCGCGCCATTCTTTCCCTTTTGCCCGTGTCTTTTCGTCCCGGCTCCCTTCTTCCGTCCGGTCGCCCGTTGCCCCGGTCCCCGGTACCGCCTAATTAACTCTTCGAGGAACTCGCCAGGGACCTGCCGGTTTCGTCCCGAAGCCCGGTAATTTCCCACTCGTCCGATTTAAGGAGGACCTGATGTCGTTCACCCTGCCCGACCTGCCCTACGCCCATGACGCGCTCGCGCCCTATATGTCCCGCGAGACGCTGGAATATCATCACGACAAGCACCACAAGGCCTACGTCGACAACGGCAACAAGCTGCTGCAAGGCAGCGGGCTGGAAGGCAAATCGCTGGAGGAGGTCGTCAAGGGCTCGTTCGGCAAGAACGCAGGCCTCTTCAACAACGCCGGCCAGCATTACAACCACATCCACTTCTGGAAATGGATGAAGCCGAACGGCGGTGGCGACAAGATCCCGGGCGAACTGCAGAAAATGATCGATTCCGACCTCGGCGGCACCGCCAAGATGAAGGAAGACTTCATCCAGGCCGGCGTCACCCAGTTCGGCTCCGGCTGGTCCTGGATCGCCGTCAAGGACGGCAAGCTCGCCATCATGAAGACGCCGAACGGCGAGAACCCGCTGGTGCACGGCGCCAAGCCGATCCTCGGCTGCGATGTGTGGGAGCACTCCTACTACATCGACTACCGCAACCGTCGCCCCGATTATCTCAAAGCCTTCATGGATCACCTGGTGAACTGGGACCACGTGGCGGAGATGCTCGCCGCCAAGTGACCGGCCTTGTGAGCGACCTATCGCCAAACCGAAAATGCTGACGGGCGCCAACGTGAAAGAGCGTGGCGCCCGTTCGCCATTGACGCCGGCGGATGCCGGCCTCGTTTGCGATTGGCTGGCGGTGATCGTGTTGGCCGCCGTCGCCTCGATCGCGCTCGCGACCTTCCGGGATTACGGACTGGGCTGGGACGACTACACGCACGCGCAATACGGCGAACTGCTGCTCGCTTTCTACCAGTCGGGCGGCGCCGACACGCGCGCGTTCTCCTTCGTCAATCTCTACATGTACGGCGGCAGCTTCGACATGCTGGCCGAGCTCGTCGTCAAAGTTCTTCCGTTCGGCTTGTTCGAAACGCGCCGCCTGGTCGGCGCCGCCGTCGGTATCGTCGGCATGCTGGCGACCTGGCGGCTCGCGCGCCGGCTCGGCGGTCCGGCCGCCGGTTTGAGCGCGCTGGTCCTGCTTGCCGCCTGCCCGCTCTATTACGGCCATATGTTCATCAATGCGAAGGACGCGCCCTTCGCCACCGCGATGATCGTTCTGCTGCTCGGCATCGCGCGCGCGATCGACGAATATCCGCAGCCGGGCCCGCGCACGATCGTGCTGGCCGGCGTCGGTCTCGGCGTCGCATTCGGCTCGCGCATCCTCGCCGCCATCGCCGCGCCCGGCGCGCTCGCCGCGCTGCTGCTGATCCTCATGGTGGAAGTGCGTACCATGGGTTGGCGCACGGCCAATGCCCGCCTCTGGCGTTTCGTCGGCCTGATGCTGCCGGCGCTGGGCCTCGCTTATCTGATCATGGGCCTGCTGTGGCCTTGGTCGATCCAGAAGCCGCTCAATCCGCTGCTGGCCAGCGAATACTTCGCCAATTTCTTTGAAAAGCCCTGGCGCGAACTGTTCGACGGCAAGCTCTACTCCGTGCCCGACATGCCGGTGAGCTACCTGCCCCACCTGTTCGTGCGCAAGCTGCCGGAGATCATGCTCATCCTCGGCCTCGCCGGTTTCTTCGGCGCGTTGGTGGCCGCGGCACGATCCAGCGTTGCGGTCGACCGGCGCGCCGCGCTGCTTGTGGTCGCGCTGTCGCCGATCGTACCGGTGGCCCTCGCCATGGTGCTGCACCCGGCCTTCTACAACGGACTGCGGCATTTCGTGTTCGTGGTGCCGCCTTTCGCGGTCCTCGGCGGCGTGGCGGCGGGTTGGCTCATCGCGCACGCGCGGCCCTATGGCCCGCCGGCCATCGCGACGCTGACCGGTCTATTCCTGGCCGGGATCGCATTGCCCGTGACCGACATGGTGCGGCTGCACCCGTATCAATACACCGCGTTCAACTGGGCTTCGGGCGGCGTGCGCATGGCGCACGACAACTACATGCTCGACTATTGGGGCCTCGCCTTCAAACAGGCGGCCGAAGAGTTGCGCGCAACGATTGCCGCGCGCGGCATGACCCCGCCCGACGGGCGGCGCTGGGTCATCGAAATCTGCGGACCGCAGCGGCCGGCCGAAATCGCGCTGGGGCCGCAGTTCGAGACGACATGGGAGCGCAAACGCGCAGACTTCGCGCTGATGCTCGGCACCTATTATTGCCGTGACCTGCGCGGCTTCCCGACCCTGGTCGAAATCAACCGCGAAGGTGTCAATTACGCGCGCGTCTACGACATCCGCGGCCGCCCTGTGCCGCAGCTCACCACCGAACCGCCGCCGTAAGAACATACGGGGGGCAAGTGCACTTGCTCATTGGCAACAGCAGTCGGCGCTGAGGTTGCTGCCTCTGCACATGCAAGACGATGTGATCGGCACGTCGGCCAGCGCGAGAGCTTTCGTGAGCTGCGCCTGGATACCCGGTAGCTCCGTTGTATCGCCGCGCTTCTGCAAGCACTCGGCAAGCCCGTGCAGCGACCAGACGTTGTTGGGATGCTGGGCGCAGCGTTGAATGCGTCCCGACAGGCCCAGATCGTCGCGATAGACCTGTTCTGCTTCCTCCGCATGGCCCTGCTCGAGCAGCAGCGCCGCGAGCGCATGGCGCGGCGGATGCATCCAGGCCCAAGGCTCGATGTATTCGAGGTCGTCGTCGCGCCGCACGCTCTCGCGCAAATGCTCGTAGGCCAGATCGTAATTGCCCTTGTGGTATTCCAGCTCGCCCTCGAGCATCTTCGCGCCAACGCCGAGGATCGCATGCGCCGGGTTGTTGAAGAACCGGCGGGACGACGGAATGCGATCCAGGGTTTCATAGAAAAGCGTGCGCTCCCGCTCGGCCGCAGGAAAATCCTTCAGGAACGCATGCGCGATCGTCTTGGCGTAATGATGCATCGCCGTGGTGACCGGATAGATTGCGAAATCGTCGGGCAGCGGCGCGACGGCGATGTCCCGCCAGCGTCCGAAGCGGACCATCACGTGCATCTTCATCGAGTAATAGCCTTCCAAGCTCATGGTGAACTTGGGGCGGTCTTTGACCGTCAACACCTCCTTGGTGAGCAAGGTGCATATCTTGTCGGCGGCGGCGAGCGCGTCTTTGTAGCGGCCGAGGAACATACACGTGTGCATCATCAAGTGCAGATCGTGGCAACAGGCGACCGTATAGAACGTGAGCGGCCCGGCGTAGGCGAGGAACTTGTCGTTGGCCGCAATGGCGGTCACGCTCACCCTACGGGCCCGCTCGTAATCGCCGCACAGCACGTAGATGTGGCTCGGCATGTGGTTGAGGTGCCCGGCGTCCGGACAGGTCCCGTATAAGGAGTCGGCCGAATGCTGGCCGCGCTCCGGAAAATTCGACATTTCGAGCGCATGAATGTGCAAATGATAAAGCGCGGGCGAGGCGCCGCCCTGCTGTTCCAATCGGGCGATCGATGTCTCGCAAACCTCCAAGGCCTCGACGATATCGGCGCCTTGCGCCGGTTCGCCCGTCTTCATGTTCCACAGCCGTCGCGGGGTGCGCGTGATCAACGCCTCCACCAACAGCGCCGCGACATCCGCGTCATCCGGATAGCTGTGGTGCAGCCCGCGCATTGCGCCGGCGTAGTCGTTGTCCCACGTGTCGTACTCTTCGGGGGAAACCGCGTGCGGCTGCTGGAATCGGCAGGCCAAGGCTTCGACCAGGGCGTTCTCGACCGCGGTCGCGCGGCTGGCAAGCGCCCGCGCCGCTTGCAGATGCTCGTAGGCGAACTTCGCGCGTGCGCTCGCTTCCTGCTCGCCCATTTCACGCCACGTCAAATTATAGAACGGGCTTGAGCCGAAAGCGGCGCCCCAATGCGCCATTACGCAGTCCGGATCGGCCTGCAATGCCCGTTCGAAGCATTTGGTGCCTTCGACAAAGTTGAATCCGTAGCACCAGTTGAAACCTCGATCGAACCAGCGCTGCGCGTCGGCGGAGCCGGTCGAGATAGGTCTGCTGTGGCTGCCTAGATTGAACGGGTACATCCGCGTGCCTTTATCGGTCGAGCGCAGCCGCCGACTTTAAGCACTCCGGGAACAATAGCCAGCGTCGTACCGCGTCGGATTTACGGACGTACGAATCGTCGCGATCGTTGCATGAATTATTTTTTCCGCGCCGGGCCGCCAATGCTTTTAAGAAGTACAAGCACTGTCATGGCGGCTTAAGGGCTGCCCTACGATCTATCTCAACTCCAAACACGCCGTCGGCCGGTCAATCCGGCCCCGGATCATGACATTGAACGCGATGACAATGCGGTCTTCCGGTTCCTCGGCCCTGCCGATCTCGACTCCGTGCGAGAGATAGCTCGGCCAGATCAACATGCGGCCTTTCTCCGGAAAGGAATAGAACGTGCTCGCGTTATGGACATTCTGTTCCGTGAAGCTCGGCTCGAGCATCCTTGCATGCAGCCGCGGATCGCCGAAGATCGTCGGCCCGCAATTTTTCGGCGTTCTGATGTAGACGATGCCGCTCAGCAGGCAATTGGGATGGATGTGCATGTGATGGCGATGGTTGGGATGCGTGATGTTCGCCCACATGTTTGTGATGTAATGCGTCTCTCTTTTTACGCGATAGACATTCAGGATTTGCTGGGTTTCTGTCAGGACCAGATCGGACAGCTCCTTCATTTCCGGAAGGGTGTGCAGATCGTCGGGCGTGATATAGGTCCGCCCCTCGGTCGTACCCACTCCGGCTTTTTGCAGGTCCCGCAATTTCTGCTCCGCACGGTCGCAGAGAGACACATCGGGCACCCGTCCCGTGAACAGCGCGGTCGGGAAAAGCATGTGCATTTCTCGGCCAAGCAACTCCATGTCATCCCCCGTTCGTCGCGGTTACTCTCAGATAAGAGAGTGCCTTCGCGTCGGCGGAGAATGCAATTAAGCGGCCAAAAAAGCAGTGCCGGAAACGGAAGAGATGAAAATTTTATGCCAGTTTTATATCGTTCTGCAGTTCGGCTCGCGGCGAACGTGCAGTGCGTCATCGCGCCGCGGGCTCGGCCACGCGGCACAGCCTGAAGCGATATCCGATCAGGTGATGGGAATTGCGCCGACGTGTTCGCGGAACGCCGAGCGTTGTTCAATCTCGGCGTACCATCGCTCCAAGTTCGACAAAGGCGGCCGATCCGGAATCAGCGCGCGAAAGCGATAGATGAACACGCCCATGGGGATGTCGCCCATCGAGAACGAATTGCCTGCAAGGTAGGCATTCCGCTCCAACGCGGCGTTGATAATTTTGGCGGCCTCGATGCTTTTGGCTTTCGCGTCAGCGATCACAAGAGGATTGCGTTGCGCAATAGGTGTGCGGACCAAGCTCCAGAACACTTTGGTGAATACGGGCTGGAACATCGATATCTGCCAATCCATCCATTGGCTGGCGACCGCACGCGAGCGCATATCGGCAGGCTCGAGCTTGCTGGGTCCGTAACGCGCCGCCAAGTACCGGATAATCGAATTCGACTCCCATAGAACGAAGTTGCCGTCCTGAATGGTTGGAATGAGACCGTTTGGATTGATCGCGCGATAGGCGACGGTGTCGTTGCCGCCATGCTCCATTCCAACGTCAATACGCTCGTAGGCAATTCCCAGCTCGCCGACGGCCCACATTGTTTTTTGAACGTTGGAGGAATTATTGCGGCCCCAGATCTTGAGCGTCATCGTATTCTTACCGCCATCAGATCTTTGCGAGATGCGCGCTTTCGACCACGCCTTTCCACCGTTCGATGTCGGCAACGACACCCGCCTTGTAGGCTTCCGCTGTCGAAGGCTTCGGGCTGTTGCCGACCTTCTTCAACTTCTCGATCAAACCGGGATCGCCGAGCGCTTTGGTGACAGCCTGATTGAGCTTTGCAGCAATCTCAGCCGGCAACCCGGCAGGCGCCGCGATACCCTGATAGGAGGTGACGGACAGCCCGGGGAATCCAGATTCGATCATCGTCAAAACGTCGGGAAGTGCGAAGAACCGCTCCGCCCCGGTCACCGCCAAGGCGCGAAGCCGGCCGTCCTTCACGAACTCCACCAACGCGGTCGGCGGATCGATGACGAGATCGAGACGATTGCCTAGAAGATCGGTGATCGCGGGCATGCCGCCTTTGTAAGGGATGTGCTGCAAACGCACATTCGCCCGCTGTGCGAACAACTCCATCGCCAGATGCATGGTCGAACCGTTGCCGGCGGTGCCGTACTGCAACGGCGCGCTCCGCGCCTTGGCGATGCGGACGACATCCGCCAGCGATTTGAATTCGCTGTCGCGATGTGTGACGATCACGAGTGGAAATTCTGCCGTTGAACTGATGAACGTGAAATCGTCAGTCGGATTGTACGGCAGGGTTCGAAACATCGCGGCAGTTCCGGCATATGTTCCAGGTACCGCCAGCAACGTGTAGCCGTCGGGCGCCGCACGGGCGGCCTCCGCTGCCGCGGTCGTGCCGGTCGCTCCCGGCTTAGCCTCCACGATCACGGCCTGGCCGAGATGCGCGGACAGCGGCTCGGCAAGAAGCCGGCTCACGACGTCGACGGGGCCGCCCGGCGGAAAACCATGGATCAGTTTGATCGGCTTTTCCGGCCATGCCGCTTTGGCCAGGCTTGGACAGGCAGTCCAGGCCGCCAGACCGACCAGTACGGTACGCCGCGAAACCCGTGTCATGCCGGCCTCCGAATGTGATTTTCCTAACGAAATCGAGGCTATCTGTTGATTTTTGAACGACATAGGTCAAAGATCACAGAGATGTTTTTCAAATTTGAAAAGCGCATATGGAATGGGATGACGTCAAATTTTTCCTGGCGGTGGCGCGGGGCGGCAGCCTGACAGCCGCCGCGCGCCTGCTCAAGACCAGCGCGGCCACGGTCGGCCGCCGCATCGCCACGCTGGAGCGCACATTGGGCGCGCGCCTCTTCGATCGCGGGCAGACCGGCTACGCGCTCACCGAAAGCGGCGAGGCCATGCGCGGGAAAGCCGAGGAGGTGGAAGAAGCGGTGCTCTCGCTCGAGCGCGAAGCGTTCGGGCGCGACTTGCGCGCCAGCGGCAAGGTTCGCGTTGCGACGGCCGAAGACATCGCCACCGTGATCGTTGCACCCAGGCTCAGCGAATTTCGCCAGTTGCATCCCGGCATCGTCCTGGAAATGGTCTCGAGTTGGGACGTCGTCAATTTGACGCGACGCGAAGCCGATATCGCCATTCGCACCGTGCGTCCGAGCGAAGGCGACGTCGTGATCCGCCAAAGTGGCATCTGGAACTGCGCGGTCTATGCATCAAAGGCGTTTGCCAAAGCGCACAATCTCGTGCCCGACATGGGCATCCTGCCCGACATCGATGTGATTTCCTGGACCGAAGAGCATCTATTCCGCGGCGGCGAATGGTTCGAAAAGAATGCGTCGAATGTACGCGTCGTCTTCGCAGCCAACTCGCGCCATATTCAATACGCGGCCTGCAAGGCCGGCGTCGGCGCCGCCATTCTGCCTTGTCTGACGGCGGACAACGACCGGACCCTGGTTCGGCTCCTGCCACCCGAAAAAGTGCGCTCCGTGCCGCTGTGGCTGGTCGCGCATCGCGACCTGCTACGCACCGCGAGGGTCCGGGCAGTGATGGATTTTCTCGCGGACATCACGCCAAAACGATAGAGCAATTGGTCGGTGCCGGGCGTACGGCTTCATCGGCCCCATTTCACTTCAGCTTGGAGACTCCATGATCCCCTGGTCGCACCTCGGCAAAGCACAAGTTCCCGGCGGCGGCGAACTGCGTCTGATGCAACGCGGCGCGGAGTTTTCGATCAAGCTCGGCACCAGCGAGTTGATGAACAGCCGCATGAGCGCGACCGAACAGGCGCTTGCGACCATGGCCTGCGATAAAATTCGGACGCTGGCGCAGCCGAAGCTCCTGATCGGCGGGCTGGGCCTGGGTTTCACGCTGCGCGCGGCCCTCATCGTCCTCGGACCGCAAGCCAAAATCACCGTGGCCGAACTGGTGCCGGAGGTGGTGGCCTGGGCGCGCGGTCCCTTGGCAAAGCTGTTCGGCGACAGCCTGACCGATCCGCGCGTGCGTGTCCGCGAAACGGATGTCGGCGAACTGATCCGTGCCGCGCGCTCGGAATACGACGCCATCCTGCTCGACGTCGACAACGGGCCGGAAGGAATGACCCGGGACGCCAATGACAGTCTGTACGATCTCAAAGGACTTGCCGCCGCCTATAAGGCGCTACGCCTTGGCGGCGTGCTGGCCGTGTGGTCGTCAACTCCGAACGCGAAATTCACGGCACGGCTGCGCAAGACCGGTTTCGACGTGGTCGAAAATCCCGTGCGCGCCAAGGGGCCGCAAGGCATCGCACAACATTTCATCTGGACCGCGACCCGGCGGGCCACAAAGCCAGCCCGCCCAGGCCGCTGACGACCGTCGTCGCGCGACCGCGCCTACGCTTATGGAAGATCGACGATCTCCACCCAGTTGGCGCCGTTGCCGGCCGGATAGCGTTTCGGCTCGCCAAGCTTTCCGTTGGTCTGGTCGATTCTGTAGACCGACAGGCGGTCCGACTTCTCGCCGGAGGCGATGAGGTAGCGGCCTTTCGGATCGATCCTGATGCCGCGCGGCTGCGCCTCGGTGGCGTAATTGGCCACGTAAGCGAGCTTGCCGCCGGACCCCACCTTGAACAGCGCGATCTTATTGGTGGTGCGCTCGGTCGTGTACATGAACTTGCCGTTGGGCGTGATCTGGATATCCGCCGCCCAGACTTTCGGCTTGTCGTCCTTCGCCGCTGCCGGCGCCGGCGCGGCGCCGACGGGCGCCTGCGGCGCGCCCCAGGCCAAGCCGGCCTCTGCCGGAACGGAGCTGATGCTGTCGACAAGCGTCAACGTGCCCTTCTTGGCGTCGATCGCGTATTGCGTGACGTGGCCCGAGAGCTCATTGAGCACGTAGAGAAACTTGTTGTCCGGCGAGAACGCCAGATGGCGCGGGCCGTGACCGGGCTGCAGGCTGACCGACGGCGGATCGTTGGCCGTAAGCTTGCCGGTCTTGCCATCGAAGGTGAATTGCAAAATCTGATTGGCGCCGAGCGTCGCCGCGTAGACGAATTTGTTGCTGCGGTCGGGCAGGATCGAGTGCGCGTTGCGTCCGGTTGGGATGACCTGGATCGCCTCTTTTTCGACCAGTCCAGTGTCGCCGATCGGGCTGACCGCGATCTTGTCGCCGCCATAGGAGGCGGTGAACAGGAAGCGCCCGGTGCGGTCGGTGGACACATAGGGCATGCTGTCGGGAAGCGTCGCGGACGCCTTCTGCGTTAGTGCGCCGGTTTTCGCATCGATGGCGTAAGTGAGGACGCGGAACGGCTGCGAACGGACGACCGCGTAAAGGTGCTTCTTGTTCGGGCTCAACGCCATCGGCATGACGGTCTTGCCCGCCTCGGCCTTGCCCACGGAGGTCAGAGCGCCGGTCTTGGTGTCCATGACGAAGGCGTCGATGTTGCCGTCGGTCGCGTTGGAGACGAATACGAAAGTCTTGGCCGCAGCCATCGACACCCCTCCCATTCCGAACAGCAGTGCGAGCGCAAGACTAATCGCGTGACTCCCTGACGTTTTCATTGTCGTCCTCCCTGACGTCATCTATTCGAACGGCGCGTTTGATCACACGCACTTGCCGTTGATGAATTTTTTCGGCGGCGGACAGAACTGCGGCTTCGGCCCGGGTTGCGGCAACGGCTTCGGCTTTAGATCCGGCTTCGGCCCGGGCTGCGGCAGCGGTTTCGGTCCGGGTTGCAGCACCAGGATGCATTGGCCATTGACCATCTTTTTCGGCGGCGCGCAGATAGGCTGCGGCTTGGGCCCCGGCTGCAACACCAGGATGCACTGGCCGTTGACCATCTTCTTCGGCGGTGCGCACACCGGCTGCGGCACAAAGATGCATTGCCCGTTGATCATCTTCTTCGGCGGTGGGCAGAGCTGCGGCTTGGGACCCGGCTGCAGAACGAGGATGCATTGCCCGTTCACCCATTTCTTCGGCGGCGGACACACCGGTTGCGGCACGAAGATGCATTGGCCGTTGACCCACTTCTTGGGCGGCGGACAAAGCTGCGGCGCCGGACCGGGCTGCAGCATCAGGATGCACTGACCGTTCACCCATTGCTTCGGCGGCGGACAGAACTGCGGTTTCGGTCCAGGCTGCAGCACCAGGACGCACTGGCCGTTGACCCATTTCTTCGGCGGTGCGCAGACGACAAACTTCGGCACGCACTGATTGCCGTTCCAGAATTGCGTTGGCGGACAGACCTGCTGGATGATGGAGACGCACTTGGCGCCGTCCCATTTCATGAACATCGGACATGGCTTCGGCGCCTTGGGCACGCAGAACATGCCGTTCCAGTACGCGCCCGGGCCGCAGCTCGGTGGCAGCACGATGTTCGGCACGCAATGACTGCCGTTCCAGTGCGTCCCACCGGGACAACCGCCATAGACCAGGAGCGGGACCTCCTCGCCGCCGCCATAGGGCAGGCAGACGCGGCCGTTCCAATAGGTCGCGCCAGGGCAGGACGGCGGCGCGTCATCGAACAGCGCAGCCACAGGCGCACCGCCGCCGGCCGGGACGCAAGTCCCCTCCTCGGCCTTGAACGCAAAGAGCGGCGACGACGGCGTCCACTGCGTGCCGACCGGGCACGAGGGCTGGCAGATCTGCCGCACCGGGGCGCCGGGCTCCTGCGCGCCCAGGCGGCCGCCCGAGCCGCACGAGCAGGCCATGGACTGGTTCATCACGAAGTCCTGGCAGGGCAGCATGCAGACCCGCGACGTGCCGAGCGCATTGTCCGGATCGACGGTCTCGATGTAACCGGCGGGACAAGCGGGCGCCGGCGCGCAGGTCTCGTAGGAAAGCGCGCCGTCGAGCTGATAGGGCGGACGTTCGACGCGCAGATCGCCGGGATTGCAGGCGTGACCGGTGTTGCCGGTCGCCACCGGCAGGTAGCCGCGGTCGCAGACCGGGCCGTTCGGCGTCATGACCAGGAATTCGTCGCCGTTCGGGCAGACCGGGGCGGCGTAGCCGGGCTTGCAGGTCTCGGCGCCGTTCTCAAGCGCCGGATAGCTCCCGGTGGCGCAGGCGCTGGTGCAGACATCGCCGGTCTGCGGGCTCACCGCCTGGGTGTAGGGCGGCGGACACATCTGCGCGGAGGCCGCACCGGCCGACAAAACTAACAGAACGGCCGCGATCAACCCGCGAAGACCGTTCGCGCTTGCAGAACCCAGCATGAGTGCCCCCCAGGACTTCCGCCGCAACGATATCAGGCGAAAAGCGGCCCGTCTCGGCCTCACATCACGGCGCGATCGGGTCCATCCCGCTGCGCCTGATCGCCTCGGATGCGTGCGGCGAACTAAGAAATTCAATGAGTTGTTTTGCGTCCGCGGCCACCGTCGAGGCCGCCAAGATCGCGGCCGAGAACATTTGGACGAACTGGATTTCCGATGGGAGGACGCCTGCGAACGCGACCCCCGGCGCAACCAGAATTTCACTGACCGGCAGCACCGTGAGGTCTGCTTCGCCCGCGGCAATCGTGGCGCAAGCCTCAGAGCCACGTGCCTTCGTCGTGGTCTTGATCTTGTCCGCAACGCCAAGACGGGGGAACAGATCGTCCTGCATCCAAATGCCGCTCGTACTGCCCGGCACCGCAACCATCTTGGTTTTCAGTAGGACATGCTTGAACCCCTCCACCGTGCTCACGTCAGGCGTCGGCGCTCCCGCACGCACCGCGACGCCGAGCGGGACGGTCGCAAGATTGACGTCCGTTCCGGCGGCGATCCAATGCGCCGCGATAAGGTCAGCGAGCCCCTCCCGCGACAGGATGACCACATCGGCGGCCGCGCCCTTTGCAAGCAGAGCGGCAATCGTCTGCGGTCCGCCGCCTTGCGACGCACCCGACTTGGTCTCGACTTTGACGCCGCTTTCCCGTTCGAAGTCCGGCAACAATCGATCATAGGCACCGCCGAACCCGCCCGACATTAAAACGGTCAACTGCGTAGTCTGAGAAGGCTTTGCATCAACCACGTCGAATAGTCCTTGTGTTTTACTTGCCGTGCGCAGAACGCATTCGACTACATCAACCCGCGTTCCTTAAGCACTTCCACGGCAATCGCATGCGCTTGATTGGCGGCCGGGATGCCGCAATAAAGCGCAAGCAGGAGCAGAACTTCCTGAATTTGCTCCGGCGTCGCACCGTTCTTCAGCGCGCCGTTGAGATGCACGCGCAGCTCGTTGGGATGGCCGGCGCCCGCCATCATCGCCACCATGGCGAGCGACTTCATCACCGGCGACAGCGCCGAGCGCTGCCATACGTCCCCATAGGCATATGAATTGATGATGTGCTGCAGCGGCTTGCCGAAGTCGCCGAGCGAGGTCACCCGCTTGTTCACGGCGGCCTCACCAAACATCTCGATACGCAGCTTGAGGCCACGGTCGTGTTGCGTCGTCTCATCCATTGTCTCGATCCCCCGATTGCGGTTGGCGACATCGCGTGTCAGAACTGCATTATGCCATATTTTTCCACACCAGCCTGACACATCCCATGATCAATGCCGCCGTTATCGGCCTCGGACGCTGGGGCAAGAACATTGTCGAGTCCATCCAGGGCAAGAGCCAGCGCCTGCGCATCATTCGCGGTGTGAGCCACGAGCCCGAGCTGGTCCGCGATTTTGCCGCCGCCAAGGGCTTCGAGCTGTCGACCAGCTTCGAAGAGGCTGTCGCCGATCCGCGCGTGCAGGCGGTATTCCTGGCCACGCCGCACTCGCTGCACGTGAAGCAAATTTCGCACGTAGCGTCCTTGGGCAAGCCGGTGTGGTCGGAGAAGCCCCTCGCCTTGACGCGCGGCGAAGCTCTGCGCGCCGTCGTCGCGACGCAGAAAGCCGGCGTGCCCTTCGCGCTCGGCAACAACAAGCGCTGCTTCTCGTCGATGCGCGAGCTCAAGCGCCTGGTTGCCGACGGCGCCATCGGCGAAGTCCTGCATGTCGAAGGCAATTTCACCAACGAACACTCGACCCGGGTGAAAGGCGGCTGGCGCGACGATCCACGCGAGTCGCCGGGCGGCGGAATGACCGGCGCGGGGCTGCATCTGATCGACGCCTTCGTTAATCTGGTCGGGCCGATTTCCACCGTCGACGCACGGGTCTTTGCGCAGAAGGCGCCGCCCGATCCGCGCGACGCGGCTGCCGCGTTGATGCAGTTTCGCACCGGCGCGACCGGCATGCTGGCGACCGTGCGCGCCGCGCCGATGTACTGGCGCGTCATGGTGTTCGGCACCGAAGGCTGGGCGGAAGCACGCGAGGAAACCCATCTGACTGTCGCCAAGCTCGGCGAGCAGCCGGTGACGACGGTCTATCCGGCGGTCGATTCCCTCGGTGTGCTGCTGGAGGCTTTCGGCGAGACCATCGAGACCGGTAAGCCGTTCCCGGTGACGACCGACGAGATGCTCGAGGTCGCCGCCGCCTTCGAAGCGATCATCCGCTCGATGGCACAGGGTATTCCGGTGTCGGTCGCGCGTTAAAGCTATTTGCCCCAGCGCAGTGTCAAAGGCTGCACCTCGCGTGCCAGTTCGATGAGCCCCGCACGCATTGCCGGGTGCAGCGGCTCGAGAGGATGGCGCACCGCGTCGCTCTTGATCACGCCGCCCTCCATCATCACCGCCTTGGTCGCGCGCAGGCCGCATTGCCGGTTCTCGAAATTAATCAGCGGCAGAATGCGAGCATAGCCGTCCGCCGCCTCCTTGCGGCGACCGGCGCGATGATGCTTCCACACCGGCCGGATCAGGTCCGGCAGCAGTGCGCTCGGCATCGTGCCAGTCGCGCCGGCATCGAGGTCCGCCATCAATGTGATAGATCCCTCGCCGTCGAACGGACCCTCGATCGCCGCCCCGCCCTGCTCGATCAGACTGCGCAACTTGGCGGCCGTACCGGGGATCTCGATCTTGAAGTAGCGCACCTGCGGCACCTCGCGCGCCAGCCGCACAAGGAAGGGCACCGACAGCGTGACGCCGCTCAGCGGCGCGTCCTGCAGCATGATCGGGATCGCTGCGGCTTCGGCGACACGGGCGAAATGCACGATCATGTTCGCCTCGTCGGCGCGCAACGCCGTGCCGTGATAGGGCGGCATCAGCATCAGCATCGCGGCGCCGGCAGCGACCGCCTTGCGCGCGCGCTCGGCGGCAATGCGGGTGCTAAAATGGCTGCACGTGACAATGACCGGCACGCGCCCGGCCACATGCGAGAGGCTGAGATCGATGAGCCGGTCGCGCTCCTCGTCGGTCAGCAGGAACTGCTCGGAGTAGTTCGCCAGGATGCAGATGCCGTCGACGCCCTGGTCGACCATGCAGTCAAGCACGCGCCGCTGGCCGTCGAGATCGATGTCGCCGTTCGCGGCAAACGGCGTCGGCGCGATGGGAAATACGCCCGCGTAGGGTCCGCTGCGCGAAGCCGTCACGATCGCTCTCCTACTGCAACGGTATGCCCGCCGCCTCGCGCACCGCGTTCCATCGCTTGTGCTCGCTTGCCAGGAACTGCCCGAATTCCTGCGGCGTCGAAGCCTTGACCACCACGCCGACACCCACCAGGCGTTTCTTGACCTCCTCGTCCTTGAGGCTCTCGTTCAACACCGCGTTCAGCTTGGCGATTACCGCGGGCGGCGTGCCGGCCGGCGCAAAGAAGCCGTACCAGGTGGTCACGTCGTAGTCCGGCAGCACGCCGGATTCGACCGCGGCCGGCACATCCGGTACGGCGAAGAAGCGATCCTTACCGGTCACCGCCAGCGCCTTAAGCTGTCCGGATTTGACATGGCCGATCACCGCCGAAACCGTGTCGAACAGGATATCGGCGTGCTTGCCGAGCACGGCGTTGACAGCTTCCGGCGTGGTCTTGAACGGCACGTGCAGCAGTTTCACGCCGGCCACCTGCATGAACATCTCCCCGGCAAAATGCTGGGTGGCGGCAAAGCCAGGACTGGCGAATACGACCTTGGCAGGATCGGCTTTGGCGGCGGCAACCAGCTCTTTCACGTTGTTCGCAGGAAAGTCCGGACGGCTTACGATCATCAAGCTCGCGGTGGCAACCTGGCCGATCGGCGCGAAGGCGGTGAGCGTGTCGTAAGGCATGTTCTTCTTGGTGACCGAGGCAATGATCTGCCCGGCCGTCATAATGCCGAGCGTGTAGCCGTCGGGTGTGGCTTTGGCGACCACATCGTTGCCGAGGATGCCGCCGGCGCCCGGCTTGTTCTCGATAATCACCGCCTTGCCGAGCTTCTGCTGCATCGACTCGGCAAGAATGCGGCCGATGATGTCGGCGCCGCCGCCGGGACCGAACGACACCACGATACGGATGTTCTGCTGCGGCCAGTCCTGGGCCGAAGCCGGCTGGATAAACCCGGCCGCGAGCACGCCCGCGAGTGCGCATAGAATTTTTTTCATTGCTCCCTCCCCTGTCTTCCCTATCGCGCCATCCGGCCGAAGGTTCAGCCCTTCGTGCCGCGCCGGCGCACTTCGTTGATGATCACACTGTTATCCAACTCCGCTTCGCCTGCGCGCACGCACGACTCCAGCACGTCGGCATGCACCTCGAGCATCGATAGTTTCTGCCCGACCATCTTGGCCTGGTCGAGCATGATATGACAGTCCTTGAGCGTCTGCTTGGCGCGGCCTTCCGGCGAGAAGTCGCCGTGGATCATCTTCAGTCCCTTGGTATCCATCACCTGGGAATAAGACGCCGAGCCTTGGGCCACAGGCAGGAACGCCGCGGGGTCGAGACCCAGCCTTTCGGCGAAGACCAAGCCCTCCGCCAGCGCCAGCCGGTTCAACCCCAGGATCAGATTGACCGCCAGCTTGGCGCGGCCGCCGTCGCCGATCTTGCCGACAATGAAGCGCCGCGCGAACAACGCGTCGAAGATCGGCGCCACCTCGTCTGCGATCGCCTTGTCGCCGCCGATTAGCGCGACGCCGTCGCCACGCCGGACCTGATCGCTGGTGCCGGAGACCGGCACGTCGAGGTAACGGATGCCGCGCGGGATGACGCGGGAGGCCAGCGCCGCCACGCGGTCGGGATCGACCGTGCTCATGCACAGCACGATCTTGCCCGAGCCGTCGCCGAGCGCCGGCAGCAGATGGTTCTCCAGCACATCCTCGACCTGGTCCATGTTGAACACGGCGATAATGATGCAGCGCGCGGGCTTGGCGAGATCGGCAATGGCGTTCACCGGTCTGCCGCCGACCAGCGCCAGCCGCGAGCGCTTGCCCGCGTCGATGTCGTAGCCGATGACCGGGATATGAGCGTCGATCAGCCGCTTGGCGTAGACCTCGCCCATGAGGCCAAGGCCGACGATGGCGACCGGAGAATTGTCAGGCATGTCGAAAGGACCCATACTTTCCGCGTGCACCCACCATAGCGGCCCCGCCCGGAGCAGACCATGCCGTCCATCTTCGTTTTCGACGCCTATGGGACGTTGTTCGACGTCCACGCAGCGATTGCCCGCTACGGCGCCGAGGCCGGACCGGATGCCGCGCGCATGTCCGATATCTGGCGCACCAAACAGCTCGAATATAGTTGGACATTGACGCTTGCCGGCCGCTACACCGAGTTCTGGACGCTGACCGAGCGGGCGCTCGATTACGCGCTTGAGCGCGTGCCGTCGGTGAACAAGGCGCTGAAGCCGAAGCTGCTCGACGCCTATTTCAAGCTCGACGCCTTCCCCGACGCGCGCGCCGCGTTGCGCGCGCTGAAGGCAAAGGGGCACAAGACCGGCATCCTCTCCAACGGCTCGCCCAACATGCTCAACGGTGCGGTCGATGCCGCCGGCATCGGCGGCGACCTCGACGCCGTGCTGTCGGTCGACGCGCTGAAGATGTTCAAGCCGCGGCCGGAGGTGTACCGGCTAGTGACCGATCACTTCCGCTGTCAGCCGGCCGACGTCACCTTCGTGTCGTCGAACCGCTGGGACGTAATGGCTGCCGTCTCGGTGGGTTTCCACGGCCTGTGGGTCAACCGCAGCAAGATGCCGGACGAATATCGCGATTTCACGCCGGACAAGATCGTCAGCGACCTTAGCTCCTTGGCCGCGCTATAGGGCGAAAGGGGCTGGCGCGTTCGCGCGCAGCGAACTATATGCCGCCCGACCGTCCGGCTCCTTAGCGACTCATTCATGACATCGATCATCGCCATCAATAATCTGTCGAAGACCTATGCGTCGGGATTCCGCGCACTGAAAAACGTTAATCTCGACATCCAGCGTGGCGAAATCTTCGCGCTGCTGGGGCCGAACGGCGCCGGCAAGACGACGTTGATCGGAATCATCTGCGGCATCCTGGTGGCGAGCGAGGGCTCGGTCACCGTCGACGGCCACGACATCGTTAACGACTATCGCGCTGCGCGCTCGCTCATCGGGCTAGTGCCGCAGGAATTGCACACCGACGCCTTCGAGAGCGTGTGGGCCACCGTTTCCTTCAGCCGCGGCCTGTTCAACAAGCCGAAGAACCCGGCCTATATCGAGAAGGTACTGCGCGCACTCTCGCTGTGGGACAAGAAAGACAACAAGATCATGACGCTGTCGGGCGGCATGAAGCGGCGCGTGCTGATCGCAAAGGCGCTCAGCCACGAGCCGCAGATCCTGTTCCTCGACGAGCCGACGGCGGGCGTCGATGTCGAATTGCGCAAAGACATGTGGCAGGTCGTGCGCGACCTGCGGGATTCCGGCGTCACCATCATCTTGACGACGCACTACATCGAAGAAGCCGAGGACATGGCTGACCGTATCGGCGTGATCAACAACGGCGAGATCATCCTGGTCGAGAACAAAGCCGAACTGATGCGCAAGCTCGGCAAGAAGCAGCTGCTGCTGCACCTGCAGAAGAAAATGGACGGTATGCCAGCCGAGCTCGGCGGCCATCCGCTCACGCTGTCGGATGACGGCATGACGCTGACTTTCGACTACGACACGCAAAGCGAACGCACCGGCGTCACCGCCCTGCTCGCCGACTTGAACCGCGGCGGCGTGCGCTTCCGGGACCTGGAGACGCGGCAGAGCTCGCTGGAAGATATCTTCGTCGGACTGGTGAGCGACCGCAAATGAACCTCAGGGCCGTCCAGGCGATCTATACCTTCGAAATGGCGCGCACGGCGCGCACTATCTGGCAGAGCATCGTCTCGCCGGTGCTGTCGACCTCGCTCTATTTTGTGGTGTTCGGCGCGGCCATCGGCTCGCGCATCACCGAGATCGAGGGCGTGTCCTACGGCGCCTTCATCGTCCCGGGACTGATCATGCTCACGCTGCTGACGCAGAGCACCATGAACGCCTCGTTCGGTATCTATTTCCCGCGCTTCACCGGCACCATCTATGAGATCCTCTCGGCGCCGGTGTCGCCGTTCGAGATCGTCGTGGGTTACGTCGGCGCTGCGGCGACCAAGTCGATCATCCTCGGACTGATCATCCTCGCCACGTCCTGGCTGTTCGTGCCGCTTCGGATCGAGCATCCGTTCTGGATGGTCACGTTCCTGATCCTCACGTCGGCGACTTTCAGCCTGCTCGGATTCATCATCGGCATCTGGGCGGAAGGCTTCGAGAAGCTGCAGATCGTGCCGCTGCTGATCGTGACGCCGCTGACGTTCCTCGGCGGCACGTTCTATTCGACCAGCGTGCTGCCGCCGCCGTGGCAGACGATCGCGCTGTTCAATCCGGTAGTCTATCTGATCAGCGGTTTCCGCTGGAGCTTCTTCGAAATCGCTGATGTGTCGCACAGCGTCAGCGTCGCCATGACGCTGCTTTTCCTTTTCGCCTGCCTGGCGGTCGTCTGGTGGATGTTCCGGACGGGCTATAAGTTGAAAAAATAGCTATCCGGCTGCGCGAATAAGCCGCTCCGCCGGGGGTTATGGACTCCGGGCGGCGTCGGGTTGCGCGTTTGCCGCCACGCAGCAAAAAAGGCTGCGGTTCATAAAAATTCGGGGAGAAACCATGTCGCGGATCGTCAACCTGTTCAGCGCGCTTGCCCTGTCGTTGGGCATCGGAAGCGCCGCTGCCCATACACCTGCCCAACCGCCGCACCAGACCTTCAGTGAAGGCGATCTCAAGCTCGAAAGCGGCGAGGTCATCAAGGACTTTTCCATCTCCTACGTCACGCACGGCACGCTCAATGCTAAGAAGTCGAATGCCATCTTGATGGTGACCGCGATCAGCGGCAACCATCACCGTCTCGATTTCATGATCGGGCCGGGCAAGGCGCTCGATCCCTCAAAATACTTCATCATCTGCACCGATGCGATCGCCAACGGGCTCACCACCTCGCCGAGCAACTCGAAGGCGCAGCCGCGCATGGCGTTTCCCAAATTCACCATTCGCGACATGGTGCAGTCGCAGTACCGATTGCTGAAGGAGAAATTCGGCATCGACCATGTCGTCGCCGTGGTGGGCCCCTCGATGGGCGGCATGCAGGCGCTGCAATGGGGTGTCAGCCATCCGGAGATGATGGACGGCGTGGTGGCGCTGGTGCCGCTGGCGAAGACCCCGGCCTGGACGGTCGCGGTGCTGGAAGCAACGCGTAAGGCGATCATGCTCGATCCGGCCTGGAACAAGGGCGACTACACCGCTATTCCGGAAAACGGCGTGCGGCTGTGGCGCGACATTCTCAATCTGCTGGCGGCGCGCGCGCCCGACATGTACCAGGCGCAATTCAAGACCGGCACCGACGTGCTGCCCTGGATAACGCAGCAGGAAGACGCTGTGATGAAGGCGTTCGACGCCAACGACTGGATCTACCAGACTTGGGCCTATGAGCGGCACGACGTCGGTACGACGCCGGGCTTCAATGGCGACACGGCCAAGGCGATGGCCGCGATCAAGGCGAAGACCTTGGTCATGACCGGCACCAAGGACCTGCTCAATCCGGAGTTCGAGCCGATAGCGGCGGCGAAAGCCATTCCCAACGCTCAGGTGATGACGATCTCACCCGGCAGCGTGACAGGCCACGCTTCGGCCGGCGGCATCATCCCGGCCGACGTCGAATTCCTCAACCGTGAGGTCGGCACCTTCCTCGACAGCGTCACGGAGAACGGCAGGAAGCTGCAGTAAACGTGCTCAGGGCTGGGCCAGCGCATGCAGGATGCGCGCCCAGCTCCTGATGCCCTTATGGTAGCAAGTGAGGTCGAACTTCTCGTTCGGCGAATGCACACGGTCGTCGTCGAGCGCGAAGCCGACCAGCAGCGAGTCCATGCCGAGCACGTTCTTGAAGTCGGCGACGATGGGGATCGACCCGCCGGCGCCCACCGTGACGGCCGTCTTGCCCCACTCTTCGGCCAGCACTTGGCGCGCCTTGTTGAGCGCCGGATTGTCAAAGGACAGTTGCAGCGGCGGCGCCAGGCCGAAATTACCGAATTCGACCTGGCAATCGGCCGGCAGGCGCTCGCGCACGAAGGCGCGGAAGCCGTCGCGGACTTTCTGCGGGTCCTGCGAACCGACCAAGCGGAATGAAACCTTCGCCTTGGCCTCGCCCGGAATGACGGTCTTGGCGCCCTCACCGGTATAGCCACCGACGATGCCGTTGATCTCGGCCGTCGGCCGCGTGGTCACGAGTTCGATCAGCATGCGGTCCTTCTCGCCCGCCGGTATCTTGAGACCGATCGGCCCGAGGAACTTCTCCGGCGTGAGATCGAGCGCCTTCAGCTCGGCTTTGATGTCGGACGGCAGATCGGTCACGCCGTCGTAGAAGCCCGGGATGGTCACGCGGCCGCTGTCGTCCCAGAGCGCGCCGAGAATTTTCGTGAGCAGGCGGAGCGGATTTTCGGCGGCGCCGCCAAAGACACCTGAGTGCAGGTCCCGGTCGGCGCAGGTGATCTTGACGTCCTCGTAGACCAAGCCGCGCAGCGAGGTAGTGATCGCCGGCGTCTTCTGGTCCCACATGGCCGTGTCGCAGACCAGCGCCAGGTCCTGGCGGAGTTCCGCGGCATTGTCGCGCACAAATTGGAACAGGTGCTGCGAGCCGCACTCCTCTTCGCCTTCGATCATCATGGTAATCGGCAGCGGCAGCTTGCCGGTGACCGCCTTGAAGGCGCGGCAGGCCTCGATGAAGGTCATCGCCTGTCCCTTATCGTCGCAGGCGCCCCGCGCGACGATAATCTTGCGTCCGTCCGGCAAAGTCTCGATGCGCGGCTCGAACGGCGGGGTCTTCCAGAGATTGAGCGGATCGACCGGCTGCACGTCGTAATGACCGTAAAAGAGCACCCGCGGTCCGGCGATACCATTGGCTTTACCCACGACGACCGGATGGCCGGCGGTCGGCCGCACGCTCGCCTCGAACCCGATCGAGGTTAGATCGGCGGCAACGTGCTCCGCGGCGGCGCGGCATTGCGGCGCGAAGGCCGGATCCGTCGACACCGATGCGATGCGCAACAGGTCGAAGAGGCGCTCCACGCTTTTGTCCATGTCCTGGTCGATGCGAGCAAGGACGGCGTCGAGGGTGCTCATCGGTCTCTCCTGTCGGGGATTGCGCCACGCTAGCAATGCGGCGCGGGCGTGAAAAGGGATCGAAGCGATCCATATTTTCCGCGCTGCTTTTCAGGTGCGCTTAAGCATAACGGTATCACGCTTCGTCTCGACACTATGTCCGCTACCGGCGATCGGTTATCGGTTGCGCAATCATTGCGTCACCGTCGTTGCATTTCCACCTTGACACGCGCGCGGCGCGGTTCGATAGCCATAGGCGGAAATTGACTGCACGCTGTCAGCAAGCGCTTGTCATTGCCACGCACCACGTTCAATATAAGAAAACCCGCCGTCAGTGCGGGAGCGTGAGGGGACTATGGATGAATTGATTGAGCGTCTCGTCGCGAATGTCGGCATCGACCGCGGTACTGCCGAAAAAGCCATCGCCATCATTCTCGACTTCCTGCGCAAGGAAGGCCCACCCGACAAAGTCCAGGCTCTCATCGACAGGTTGCCGGGCGCCGGCGCGCTGCTGCAGTCGCAGGAAGCCGACGCGGGCGGCGGGCTTTTCTCCATGGGCGGCATCATGGGCGCCGGAACAAAGCTGATGGGTATCGGGCTGAGCATGGGCCAGGTGCAAGGCGTGACACGCGAAATCATCTCCTTTGGGCGCGAAAAGCTGGGCGAAGACGGAATTGGTGAAATCGTCGGCGCGATCCCGGGCCTCAGCCAGTTTATTTGAACCTTCCACTCGCATTCATCGACAGACGCTCAGGATTTGGCCGGGGAACGCGATGTCCTATCCCATCACCGATATTTGCGGGATCGACCCCGACGTGGCGACGGCCCTCAAATCGGCCGGCGTGCGCTCGACCGGACGGTTGCTGGAAACGGCGTGCACGGTGAAGGGGCGCAAGGCGCTGGCGGAAAAGACCGGACTGCCGGAAAAGCAACTCTTGTGCTGGGCGAACGTCGCCGACCGCATGCGCATCAAAGGCGTCAGCAAGGAATATGCCGAACTGCTGCAGGCCGCCGGCGTCGATACCGTCAAGGAACTCAAGTACCGTAATCCGGAAAACCTCGCCTCCGCGATGGCCGAGGCCAACCGCAAGCGCAAGCTCGTCCGCATGCTGCCATCGCAGAAGCTGATCTGCCGCTGGATCGAGCACGCCAAGGCGCTGCCGATCAAGATCAGCTACTAGAGCACGCCCGCGCGGCTTGACAGCCCGGCGACGAGGCGCAAAGGCTCGGCCATGAGCCAGCAAGGCGCCACAGCGACCACCGAAAGACCCGGCACGTCGGCCTCCTGGCTGACCGCCCTGCTCACCGAACGGCGGCCGCTGATCATGGGCGTGCTGAACGTCACACCGGACTCCTTTTCCGATGGCGGGCGCTTCATCGATCCCGAACGCGCCATCGCGCAGGCGCAGGCCATGGTCGAGGCCGGCGCCGACATCATCGACATCGGCGCGGAATCGACGCGGCCCTATGGAGGCATGACACCGGTCGGCCGCGACGAGGAGATTGCGCGCCTTGCCCCGGTGCTAGCGCCGGTGATCGCATTCGGCCGCCCGGTGTCGATCGACACGATGAAGGCGGAGGTCGCGCGCTGGGCCTTCGCACAAGGCGCGCTTATGGCAAACGATGTGTGGGGCCTGCAGCGCGATCCGGCCATGGCCGGTACTGCTGCGGCAAGTGGGCTGCCGGTCGTCGTCATGCATAACCGCGATGCTGCCGACCCGGCGATCGACATCATGGCGGACGTGGACGCCTTCTTCGTGCGCTCGCTGGCCATTGCCGAGCGCGCCGGTATTTCCCGCGTCCGAATAGTGCTCGATCCCGGCATCGGCTTTGGCAAGACGCCGGAGCAAAGCATGACCTGCATCGCCCGGCTCGCCGAGCTGAAACGCTTCGGACTACCGCTGCTGGTCGGTGCTTCGCGCAAACGCTTCATCAACAGCGTGACGCCCTCCTCTCCCGACCAACGCATCGGCGGCTCCATCGCCGCGCATCTCATCGCCGCGGCGCAGGGCGCGGCCATCATCCGCGCGCATGACGTCGCCGAGACGGTGCAGGCGCTACGCGTCACCGCCGCAATCGAGGCTCTCCGATGAGCGACCGCATTTTCATCCAGGGACTAGCGCTGCACGCCTATCACGGTGTGATGCCATACGAGGGCAAGGTCGGGCAGAGCTTCACTATCGACCTCACGCTGGACATCGATCTCAGCGACGCGGCGCGCTCGGACAAAGTCGCAGACACCGTCTCCTACGACAAGGTCGTGGACTGCGCGACGCGCGCCTTCACCACGCACCGCTTTCGCCTAATCGAAGCCGCCGCCGGCAGCGTGGCCGACGCGGTGCTGGCGGTGTTTCCACGTGTGCGCTCGGTCACCGTGACCATCCATAAGCCGCACGCGCCGATTGCTGCGATCTTCAGCGACGTCGGCGTCACGCTCGTCCGAACACGTGCCCTTCGGTCATGAACGAGGCGCTGCTTGCGCTCGGCGGCAATGTCGGCAACAGCCGGGCGATCCTCGACCGGGCGGTGGCGCTGCTGTGCGACGGCAAGGACATCCGCCTGACGGCGCGCTCGTCCGAATACCGTACGCCGCCCTGGGGCTTCAAATACCAGGCGCCCTTCATCAACCTTGCCATCGCCGTCGAGACGACACTCAGCCCGCGCGAGCTGCTGGAACGGGCGCAGGCGGTGGAGCTGGCGCTGGGGCGCGACCGGGCGCACGAGAAGCGCTGGGGGCCGCGCACCGCGGACATCGACATCATCGCCTATGACGACCTGAACGTGGACGAGCTCGGCCTGACCTTGCCGCATCCGCGGCTGTTCGAACGCGCCTTCGTGCTGCTGCCGCTTGCCGAAATCGTGCCGGAGCGCCTGATCGCCGGGCGCAAGGTGCGCGACGCGCTCAGCGCCGTGGATTCGAGCGGAATCGAGCGACTGCTGCCGTTTCCGGGCACGTGATTTGCTTTATCTCAATAGCGCCCCTGGGCCGACTGTGCCATTTTCTCCTTAAATGACAGACACATTACCCCTCGCCGCCGAATTCCCAGCCACCAGCGACGCCGAATGGCGCAAGCTGGTCGAGGCCGCGCTGAAGGGCGCCTCGTTCGAGAAGCGCCTGGTCAGCCAGAGCTATGACGGCTTGCGCATCGATCCGCTTTATCCGCGCGCGGCCGGAGCGAAGCCGGTCGCCGGACGCGCGCCGGCCGCCGCCTGGGCGCTGATGCAGCGCGTCGACCATCCCGATCCCAAGGCAGCCAACAAACAGGCCCTGGACGATCTGGAGAACGGCGCCACCGGGCTGACGCTGGTGATGGCCGGCTCACTCAACGCCAACGGCTACGGTCTTGATGGCTCGGCCGAGACGCTCGCCCGCGTGCTCGACGGTGTCGCCCTCGATGCCGGCATCACAATCGATTTCAACTTAAGCCCGGCAGCGCGCAACGCGGTGCAGCACTTCGCCGCGCTGGTGAAAAGCCGCAAAATCGACCCGGCGACGGTCGCGATGCGCGCGAGCCTCAATCCGATCGGCGGTTTTGCCGCCTCCGGAGCGACGCCGGGACCGTGGAGCGTGCTGTCGCGCCTTCTCAGCGAGCGCGTGCGGGAGTTTGCCGACCAGGGCTTCCGCGGCCCCTTCGCGGTGGCGGACGGGCGCATCATCCACAATGCCGGCGGCTCGGAGGCGCAAGAGCTTTCCTTCACCCTCGCCGCCGCGGTCGACTGTCTGCGCGCGCTCGAGGCCGGCGGCACCCCGCTCGATGCCGCGCGCGGCATGATCTATTTCCGGCTTGCCGCGGACGCCGACGAATTCATGACCATCGCCAAATTCCGCAGCATTCGGAAATTATGGGCGCGAGTCGAGGAGGCGTGCGGCCTGACGCCGAAGCCCACCTATGTCGGCGCCGAAACCGCGTGGCGCATGCTGACCAAACGCGATGCCGACGTGAACATGCTGCGCATGACCATCGCGGTGACCGCGGCAGGGCTTGGCGGCGCCGACAATATCGTCGCCTTGCCACACACGCTCGCACTCGGCCTGCCGGATGCTTTTGCAAGGCGCGTGGCGCGCAACACGCAGCTCGTGCTGCTCGAAGAGTCGAACCTCGCCAAGGTCGCCGATCCGGCCGCCGGCTCCGGCGCCATCGAAGACCTCACCGCCAAGCTGTGCGCAGCGGCCTGGACGCAATTCCAGGAAATCGAGAAGGCCGGCGGCGCCTGGGCAGCGCTCGAGAAGGGTCTCGTGCAGAAGAATGTCGCCGTCGTGCGCGCCGAGCGCATGAAGGCCATCGCGCGGCGCAAGGAGGCGCTCACCGGCGCCAGTGATTATCCGAACCTCGCGGAGAAGGCCGCACCCGTGCTCAAGGTGCCGCCGATTACGGCGCCGAAGGAGCCAGCCGCGACGATCACGACCGAGCCTTTACCGCGCATCCGCCTCGCCGAGCCGTTCGAGGCTTTGCGCGACAAGTCCGACGCGCAACTCGCCAAGACTGGCGCGCGACCGAAGATTTTCCTTGCCAATCTCGGCCGCCTGTCGGACTTCACCGCCCGCGCCACTTACGCAAAGAACTTCTACGAGGCTGGCGGCATCGAGGCCGTCGGCAATGAAGGCTTCCTTCTTTCTTCACCTCTCCCTACGGGAGAAGTGAAGACAGACATCGTCGCGCTCCTCGCCGCCTTCGAATCCTCGGGCACCACGCTCGCCTGCCTGTGCTCGACCGACAAAGCCTATGAGACGGAAGCCGCGGACGCCGCCAAGGCATTGACCGCAGCGGGGGCGACCGTGCACCTCGCCGGCCGGCCGGGTGAGAACGAGGCGAATTGGCGGCAGGCCGGCGTGAAAACCTTCATTTACGTAGGCTGCGACGTGCTTTCGACCTTGCAGGCGGCGCATGATATTCTAGGTACGCCATGAGCCAGATTCCGGACTTCAGCACCGTCGCATTCGCCGACGCCGCGCCGGTCCCCACCGGCAACGGCGCCACACCCTGGCTCACGCCGGAAGGCATTCCGGTGAAGCCTTCCTACAGCGAGGCCGACCTCGCGGGTCTCGACTTCCTCGACACCTATCCCGGCAAGGCGCCGTTCCTGCGCGGCCCCTACCCCGCGATGTACGCGGCGCAGCCCTGGACCATCCGGCAATATGCCGGTTTCTCCACGGCGGAAGACTCCAACGCCTTCTACCGGCGCAATCTCGCCGCCGGCCAGAAAGGCCTCTCCATCGCCTTCGATCTCGCTACCCACCGCGGCTACGACAGCGACCATCCACGTGTCGCCGGCGATGTCGGCATGGCGGGCGTCGCCATCGACTCCATCTATGACATGCGCACGCTGTTCTCCGGTATCCCGCTCGACCAGATGAGCGTGTCGATGACCATGAACGGCGCCGTACTGCCGGTGCTCGCTCTTTACATCGTCGCGGCGGAAGAACAGGGCGTGCCGCACAGCAAATTGTCGGGCACCATCCAGAACGACATCCTCAAAGAATTCATGGTGCGCAACACCTACATCTACCCGCCCTCGCCGTCGTTGCGCATCATCTCCGATATCTTCGCCTACACCTCTGCGGAGATGCCGAAGTTCAATTCGATCTCGGTGTCCGGCTATCACATGCAGGAAGCCGGTGCGACGCAGGATCTCGAGCTCGCCTATACGCTTGCCGACGGCGTCGAATATGTGCGCGCGGGCCTCAAGGCCGGCCTCACCATCGACCAGTTCGCGCCGCGCGTGTCGTTCTTCTGGGCGATCGGCATGAACTACTTCATGGAGATCGCCAAGCTGCGCGCCGCGCGCATGATCTGGGCGAAGCTGATGAAGCCGTTCAAGCCGGAGGACGCGCGCTCGCTGTCGCTGCGAACGCATTGCCAAACGTCGGGCTGGTCGCTGGCGGCGCAGGATGTGTTCAACAACGTTTCGCGCACCATGATCGAGGCGATGGCGGCGACGCAGGGGCAGACGCAGTCGCTGCACACCAATGCGCTCGACGAGGCGCTGGCGCTGCCGACCGATTTCTCCGCCCGCATCGCGCGCAACACGCAAATCCTGCTGCAGCAGGAAGCCGGCGCCACCCGCATCGTCGACCCCTGGGGCGGCTCGTATTATGTCGAGCGGCTCACCTACGAATTGGCGAAGAAAGCCTGGGGGCATATCGAGGAAGTCGAAGGCCTCGGCGGCATGGCCAAGGCGATCGAAGCTGGCATTCCAAAACTGCGCATCGAGGAAGCCTCTGCCAAGACACAGGCGCGCATCGATAGCGGGCACCAGTCGGTCATCGGAGTGAACAAGTATCAGCCGACCGACGAGGCGCCGATCGAGGTGCTCAAGATCGACAATTCGGCCGTGCGCCAAATGCAACTCGACAAGCTCAAGCGGCTGAAGGCTGAGCGCGATCCGACAGTTTTGCAGGAGGCGCTCGACGCGCTCACCCGCGCGGCAGACCGCGGCAACGGCAACCTGCTCGGGCTTGCGGTCGACGCTGCGCGCGCCAAGGCCACCGTCGGCGAAATCTCGCTGGCGCTGGAGAAGGTGTTCGGCCGCCACGTCGCGCAAATCAAAGTCATCACCGGCGTCTACAAGCGGGAGGTCGGCAAAGGAGGCAAAATGACCGGCGCCGTCGAACGGGTGCGCATTGCGGTCGAGGCGTTCGAAGCGGCCGAGGGCCGCCGGCCGCGCCTGCTCGTCGCCAAGATCGGGCAGGACGGGCACGACCGCGGGCAGAAAGTGATCGCATCCGCCTTTGCCGACCTCGGCTTTGACGTCGACATCGGACCGATGTTCGCGACGCCGGCGGAAGCCGCGCGCCAGGCGGTGGAGAACGACGTGCATATCCTCGGCGTCTCCTCGCTTGCCGCCGCGCATCTGACGCTGGTGCCCGAGCTCAAGCAGGAACTCGCCAAACAAGGCCGCGAAGACATCATGATTGTGGTCGGCGGCGTGGTGCCGCCGCAGGATTACGACGCACTCTATAAAGCGGGCGCCGAAGCGATTTTCCCGCCCGGCACGGTGATCTCGGAAGCGGCGGAAAAGCTCTTGAAGGCGCTCAGCAAGCGGCTGGGACACCAAGAGGCTGCGGAATAGAACCGGCCGTCCAGATTATGCTATAGATCGCTCATGACTCGCGACGAGATCATCACCAAGCTACGGGACACGGTTCCCGTCCTCAAAGCCGAGGGCGTCACCAGTTTGGCGATATTCGGGTCGCGTTCGCGCGGGGACGCTCGACCGGACAGCGATCTCGATGTGTTGATAGACGTCGATCCAAATGTCGAATTTTCGCTTCTCGATCTGGTGGACGTTCAACATATCGTAAGAGACGCAACCGGACTCGAAACGCAAGCGACGTTACGGAGCGATCTCGACGAGCGCATGACCGAGCGGATCGCGGACGATATCGTTAAGGTTTTTTAGTCGTGCCCCCAACCCTTGGCGACAGGCTGAGGCACATCCTTGTATCCATAGACTTCATTCAAACGTTATTGAATGGCAAAAGCATCGAGGCGTTATCAAAAGACAAAATCTCGCGGCTAGCTCTCGAACGCGCTTTTGAAATCATTTGCGAAGCATCGCGGCATGTTCCGGCGGAAATATGCGCCCAAGAGTCAGACATCGATTGGCGAGGAATACACGATCTCGGTAATGTTCTGAGACACGCTTACCACTTGGTCGATCTCACGCGACTAGCGATCATCGCGCAAAGGGACTTGCCGGCATTGAAGGCTTTCGTCGAGCGCATATCGTCACAGGACAACAAATGATTTTCACGACACGGTCGATGCTGGTTGCCGCTGCAGCAATAGCCTGTACATTGCCGCTTGCCGGCTGCATCAATTCCGCCGCCCCGATCCTCACCGATTCACAACAGATGTTCGGGCCGCAGGCGACATTCCAGCTCTACAGCCTGCGCAACGGCTTGGCCACCTCGCCGGAACAGGTGACGTTCGCCTGGGACGGCAAAGCTTATGTCCGCAAGAGCGGCGGCCTCAAGGACGTGCAGGCATTTTCTGCGCATCCCTTCGAGGGTGGCGACACGATCATTCAGAGCATACCGGCCAAAAAAACGGGCATGGTCGAATACGCGGTGATGCATGAATTGACGAAGGGCGTCTATCAGATCGCCGTCATCGACGAAGACGACGCCGACCAAGCGGCCCGCACAGCCGGTTGCAAGCATCCCGGCGGCGTCGCCTGCCGCATCGAAACGCGCGAGCAGCTCTTCACCTTTGCGCGCGCCACCGCCGCGAAGAAAAACGGCTCGCTTGCTGTCCGGCTCGGCGATGCCGAGCGCCGGTAGCAATCCCCGATGACCGCGCGCACCGTCAAACCGCCCGATCTCGCCCGCGGCATCCGCGAGGGAAACCGCGCGACGCTCGCGCGCGCCATCACGCTGATCGAGAGCAAACGCGCCGACCATCGCCACAATGCGCACCTCCTGGTGCAAGAGTTGCTGCCCTCGACCGGCAAAGCCGTGCGGCTCGGCATTACCGGTGCGCCCGGCACCGGCAAGTCGACCACAATCGACGCGCTCGGTACCTATCTCACCGCCCTCGGCCACAAAGTCGCGGTGCTGGCAGTCGATCCATCCTCGAGCCGCACCGGCGGCTCGATCCTTGGCGACAAGACGCGCATGGCGCGGCTGGCGCTGGACGAGAACGCCTTCATCCGCCCCTCGCCGTCTTCCGGCACGCTCGGCGGCGTCGCCGCCAAGACGCGCGAGACCATGCTGGTCTGCGAGGCCGCCGGCTACGACGTGATGATCGTGGAGACGGTCGGCGTCGGTCAGTCGGAAACCACGGTCGCCGACATGACCGACTTCTTCCTGGTGCTGATGGTCGCCGGCGCCGGCGACGAGCTGCAGGGCCTCAAGAAAGGCATCGTCGAGCTCGCCGATATGATCGCGATCAACAAGGCCGATGGCGACAACATCGCGCGCGCCAAGATGGCGGCCGCCGACTATCGCGGCGCACTCAACATCCTGGCGCCGCGCTCGGCGAGCTGGTCGCCGCCGGTGATGACGTATTCGGCGCTCACCGGCGACAACATTCCGCAGCTCTGGGCGCAGGTGCTGGCGCACAAGGATAAGATGACGGCGAGCGGCGAACTCACCGAACGGCGGCGCGAGCAGCAGGTCAAATGGATGTGGACCATGCTGGAGGAGCGGCTGACGGCGCGGCTGCGCTCGGACCCGGCGGTGCGCAGCAAGCTCAAGGTGGCCGAGGCGCAGGTGGCGGCAGGAAAATTGACGCCAACTTTGGCGGTTGATGAGATCGCGGCGTTATTAGGGGTATGACCACCATCCTCGTCACCGGCTTCGGCCCGTTTCCGGGCGCGCCGGTCAATCCGACCGGTCCGCTGGTGCGCGCGCTGGCGCGCGCCGTGCGGCTGCCGCGTGTAAAGCTGGTCCCGCACCTGTTCGAAACGAGCTATGCCGCTGTCGATCGCGACCTGCCGCCGCTGATCGCGCAACATAAGCCCGACATGCTGCTGATGTTCGGCTTGGCGACCCGCGCACGCCTCGTGCGGGTCGAGACCTTCGCGCGCAACGTGGTCGGCGTGACTCTCGACGTCAGCGGCAAGACGCTGCAGCGGCGCACCATCGTCCCGGGCGGTCCGGCGACCCGGCCGCTGCCAGTGCGCGGCCACGACCTTCTCAAGGCGCTGCGCGCAGCGCAGGTTCCCGCCATGCTGTCGCGCGATGCCGGCGGCTACCTGTGCAACTATCTCTGCTGGCGCGCGACGGAAGTCGCCGCAGCCGTGGACGGGCCGCGCGTGGCCGCCTTCATCCATGTGCCGCCGATCCGCCGCACCAGCCGCGGCCTCGGCCGCATCACGCATGACGATCTGGTGCGCGGTGGCGCTCAACTTTTGGTGACGCTCGCCGCGGCAGCACGGCGTTAACTTTGGAAGGCGCACAATGCGCCGCATGACTCTCAACCGCCGCATCTTCCTTGCGGGCGCTGCCGCCCTCGCCGCGCCCTTGTCGGCGCATGGCATGGATGCCGCACAGTTCGGCGTGCGGCCGGGCGCCCCCGATGATCAAAGCAGGGCGTTGCAGCGCGCCATCGACGAGACCGCCCGCAGGCGCGTGCCGTTGGTGCTGGTGCCGGGAGTCTATCGTGCCGGCGATCTCAAGTTGCCCGCCGGCGCAAACATCACGGGCGTGCGCGGCGCAAAGCTGGTCCTCACGCGCGGGCCGTCCCTCCTGTCGGCCGAGCGCGCGGATACGATCGCTCTCTCCGGCCTCACGCTCGACGGCGGCAACCAGCCGCTGCCCGAGCATCGCGGCCTGCTGCACTTGAACAACGCGCGCGGCATGCGTCTCGTTGACTGCGCAATTCTTTCCTCCGGTGGTCACGGAGTAGCGCTGGAGGAATGCGACGGCGAGATCGCGCGCAACACTATTTCGGGCGCGGCCGACACGGCATTGTTCAGCACCGACAGCCGCGGCCTGCAGATCACCGCCAATGTCATCCGCAGCTCCGGCAATGGCGGCATCCGTGTCTGGCAGAGTGAGAAGCGCAGCGATCGCAGCCTGATCGCCGGCAACATCATCGACGACACGCAGGCGCGCGCCGGCGGCACCGGCGAAAACGGTAATGCTATCAATATCTTCCGGGCCGGCGCCGTGACGGTGCGCGGCAATCGCATCGATAACGCAGCATTCTCCGCCATTCGCGGCACGGCCGCCAACGACATCCAGATCATCAACAATAGCTGCCGCGCCATCGGCGAGGTCGCCATTTATTCAGAATTTGAATTCATCAACGCTCTCATCGCCGACAACACGATCGACGGCGCGCGCGCCGGCATCTCGGTGACCAATTTCAAGGAAGGCGGCCGTCTCGCCACCGTACGCGGCAACATCGTGCGCAACATCGGCGCGCGCGAAGACGACAAGGGCAACGGCGTCGGCATCGCCGCCGAAGCCGACACCACTGTCATAGGCAACACGGTCGAGAATGCCGCGCGCATCGGAATTTCGGCCGGCTGGGGCGAATACCTGCGTAACGTGATCGTGCAGGCCAACACCGTGCGCCGCAGCGGCATCGGTGTCGCGGTGTCCGTGGTCAAAGGCGCGGGTGCCGCAAGCATCATCGGCAACGTGCTCGCCGCCAACACGGCCGGCGCCATCGTCGGCATGGAATGGGATAAAGCCGTCACCGGCGATCTCGCGCAAAGCGGCGTCGAGCGCTACCCGCACATTACGATAGATCGCAATCGCGTGATTTGAACGATCAAAGTTCCAATTCGACGACAATCTTGCGCGCGATTAATAATCTCACGCATTCCAAAACCAAAGTTGCATTGACGGATACGCGCCTGAATCCGGCAATGTGACGAATACAAAAACGCGGGCGCGAACCCGCAAACCAAAACATCAGGGAGGATTACAAAATGTCATCCACGCGTTTCGACGGCGTTTCGCGCCGGACGTTATTGCAAGTTGGCGCCGGTTTGGCCGGCACCATGATGCTGCCCGGCTTCGACCGCGCCGCCTTTGCGGTCGGCGCCGCCGACCAGCCGGCGATCGGCACGTGGCCGGAAGGCTCTAAAGGCGACACCGTCAACATCGCCGCGTCCGTGCCACGCACGGGCACTTACGCGGTGCAGGGCGAAGACGAGTTGAAAGGCTGGCAGCTCGCAGTCGAACACATCAACAGCGGCGATCCGCTGCTCAAGAAGATCGCGCCCAAGGTCGACAAGGGCCTGCTCGGCAAGAAAGTGAATCTGCTTGTTGCCGACTCCGCCGCCAAGCCGAACCAGGCGGTGCAGGAGCAGCAGACCTTCATCAATCAGAACAAGATCATCCTGATGACCGGCTCGACATCCTCGGCGGTCGCGGTCGCGCTCAACAAATTCGCGCAGCGCGAAAAGGTGCTCTACGTCACCGGGATTTCGGGCAGCAACGACACGACCGGCAAGGATTGCGTGCGTTATGGCTTCCGCCAGAACTTCTACGGCGAGACGGCGGCGAACGCGATCGGCCCGGTACTGGTGAAGGCGTACGGCAAGAACAAAAAAGCGGCGTTCATGACGCCGGACTACACCTACGGTCACACCGTCACCAAATCGGTGAACGACTATCTGAGCAAGAATGCCGGCTGGACCCAGGTGACCAACCAGGTGTCGCCGCTCGGCACCCAGGACTTCAGCCAATATCTCACCAACATCGCCAACTCGGGCGCCGACGTGATCGTCAACGTCAACTGGGGTCGTGATGCGGTGCTGTCCGTGCAGCAGGCCAAACAGTTCGGTCTCACGCCGAAGATGAAGATGGTGATCCCCTATCAAATCCCCTTCCTCGCCAAAGAGGCGGGACCGGAGCTCATGGAAGGCGTCTACGCCGCCACCGACTTCTGGTGGACGCTGGAAGACAAGTACCCGCTTGCCAAAACCTTCGTCGAGGCCTTCGAGAAGAAGTACGGCTACAAGCCGGAATGGGGCGCCAACAACGCCTATATGTCGTTCGCCATCTGGGCGCGCATGGTGTCGGAGGCGGGCTCGTTCTATCCGCCGGACGTCATCAAGCAATACGAAAAGGGCGACAAGTTCGATTCGACCGTCGGCCAAGTCTATTTCCGCAAGGAAGACCACCAGCTCGTCCGTCCCGTCGTCATCGTCCGCGGCAAGGCGCCGAAGGACATGAAGAACAAGGAGGACTACTGGGAAGTCCTCGAAGTGGTGGCCGGCGAACCGCTGATGCAGAAGCCGGATGCTTTCGGCTGCAATCTCGGCGACTACACCTGAGCGGCGCTGAGCCGGGGTGGGGTGAACTTTGCATCGCCTCACGAGTCATCCCACCCCGCTCGCTTTCGCTCGCGATCCTCCCGCTCCAGGGGAGGGTTACCCGCGCAAGAGCTAAAGGCTCAGCCAGCCCGCCAATGCAATGGCGAGGCCTTTCGAGGTTTCCGTGGTCAATTGGCCTAATTTCATATCGCAATGCTTCAACGGGCTGGTGCTGGGCGCGCTGCTGGCGCTGATCTCCTCCGGCCTGACGATCATTTACGGCACGCTCGGCGTGCTGAATCTGGCGCACGGCGCCATGTTCATGCTCGGCGGCTATGCCGGCTGGCTCGCCTACAGCTACACCGGCTCGTTCATCGTCGCCGTCATCGCCGGCGCGATCTTTGTCATGATCGTCGGCGTCGTCGTCGAGCGAGTGATCATCCGCTATTTCTACAAGCGCCCGCACGAGGACCAGTTGCTGGTCACCTTCGGGCTGAGCATCGTCTTCGTCGAAGCCGTGCGCTATTTCTTCGGCAGCCTGTCGAAGACGCTGCCGCCGCCGGGCCCGCTGGTCGGCATCACGCCGATCGGCTTCATGTTCTATCCGACCTACCGTCTCGCGCTGCTCGGCATCGTCGCGATCGCATTGCTGGCGCTCTATGTCGTGCTCTATCGCACCCGCATCGGCATGATCGTGCGCGCCGGCATCGAGGATGCCGTGATGGTCTCCGCGCTCGGCATCGACGTCTACAAAGTGTTCATGCTGGTGTTCGGCATCGGCGCCATGGCGGCGGGCTTCGCCGGCATTGTCAACGCGCCGGTCGTGTCGATCGCGCCCGACGTGGGCGAGATGATCCTGGTGCAGACCTTCGTCGTGGTCGTCATCGGCGGCGTCGGCTCGTTCCCCGGCGCCGTGCTCGGCGGGCTCATCGCCGGCGAGATCATCAGCATCACCTCCATGTTCAACCCCGGCTATTCCTACGTCATGTTGTTTGTCGCTATGACGCTGGTGCTGGTGCTGCGTCCCTACGGACTGCTCGGCACGGCGGGCCGCGAATGAGCGTGCGACCCTGATGCTCCGGCAACGCCCCTTTGTCGTCGAAGTCCTGACTGCGATAGCGCTGATCGCGGCGCCCTTCGTGTTGCCTCACCTCGGTTTCACCCCGACCACGATCAATCGCATCCTGGTCTGGGGTCTGTTCGGGCTCGGCTTTGACATCCTGTTCGGTTTCACAGGCCTGCTCTCGTTCGGCCAATCCGCCTTCTTCGGCACGGGCGGCATGGTCGCGGCCTACCTGCTGACCATGGTGAACTTTCCCTATGTCATGGTCTCGCTGATCGTCGGCACCCTCGTCGCCGGCGTCGTCGGCTACCTCGTCGGCCTGATCGCGCTGCGCCGCACCGGCATCTACTTCGCCATGATCACCGTGGCGATCGCGGAGGTGTTCTTTTTCGTCGAGTTCAATCCGCTGTCCGACTTCACCGGCGGCGAAAACGGCCTGCCCGGCGTGCCGGCGCCGAGCCTGTTTCTCGGTTTCACCACCTACAAATTCAACACCGACACTTCGCTCTACGCGTTCCTGGCCTTCTGGTACTTCGTCGGCGTGGTCATCGCGCTGCGCATTGTGCGCTCGCCGGTCGGCATGGTGCTGCGCGCCATCCGCGACAACCCGGCGCGCGCCAAGGCCGTCGGCCACAACATCCACGGCTACAAGCTCACCGCCTTCGTCGTCGCCGCCGCTTACGCCGGGTTCGCCGGCGGACTCTTGGGCGTCGTGCAGGGGTTCATGCCGCCCGACGCTTTCACCTTCGAGACATCGGGCCAGTTGGTGATGCAGACGGCGATCGGCGGCGCCGGCACGCTGTTCGGCCCGCTGGTCGGCGCTACGGTCTGGCTGTTCCTGAGTGATTTCCTGCAGACCACGCTGCATATCGGCGCCACCTGGAAGCTGGTGCTCGGCATCATCTTTGTGCTGCTGGTCTGCTTCCTGCGGCGCGGACTGATCGGCGGCCTCGTCGATCTTTATGCCTGGCTGACGCACAAGCCGCAGCCGGTCGAGCCAGCCGCCGAGACGACCGGCCTCACCGCGCAGGAGGAACAGAAGGCGGCCGCCGCCGAGCTGGCGCGCGAGCGCGGGGTGACAGAGCTGCCGGTGCGCAGGCGCCAGTTCGCCGCAGGGGGCGAGCCGATCCTGCGCGCCGTAGGCCTAAGCAAGCGCTACGGCGGCCTCACCGCCAACAGCGATATCGATTTCAGCGTCGGTCGCGGCGAGGTGCGCGGCATCATCGGTCCGAACGGCGCCGGCAAGACCACGTTCTTCCGCATGCTCACCTGCGAATCGCCGCCGACCTCCGGCAGCATCTTCTTCCAAGGCCGCGACATCACCGGCATGACGATCACCGACGTCTGCCAGCTCGGCCTCACCAAGAGCTACCAGATCAACCAGTTGTTCAGCCGGCTGACGGTGCGCGAAAACATCACCATCGCGGCTCTGGCGCAAAAGCGCGGGCCGTTCCGCCTCGATCTGTTCCGCTCCATCGGCCGCGTCGAAGGCCTCGACGCGCGCGTCGACGAGACGCTGGCGCTGGTGCATCTGACCGAACGCGCCGATGCGCCGGTTGCAGAGCTCGCTTATGGCGAGAAACGGCGGCTGGAAATAGGTCTCGCGCTCGCCAGCGATCCGAGCCTGCTGCTGCTCGACGAGCCGCTTGCCGGCATGAGCCCGCGCGAGCGCGTCGAGACGGTGGCGCTGCTCAAATCGATCGGCCGCGGCCGCACCATGATCATCATCGACCACGACATGGATTCGCTGTTCGAACTGGTCGAACGCGTCACGGTTCTGCAGGAAGGCCGGGTGCTGGTCGAAGGCACGCCGGACGACATCAAGGGCAACGCAAAAGTGCAGGAAGCCTATCTCGGCGGCGTGCACGGCGTGTTGGCAGCCGAATGAGTCTGCTCGAAGTCAACGGACTGAACGCATATTACGGCGACAGCCATATCCTGTTCGACGTCGCCCTGCGCGTCGAGCCGCATGAGGTCGTGGCCCTGCTCGGCCGCAATGGCGCCGGGAAGAGCACCACCCTGAAGACTTTGAGCGGGCTGGTGCAACCGCGCTCCGGCGCCATCCTGTTCGACGGCGTGGATATCTCCGGCAAGCCAGCGCACGCCATCGCCCGTACCGGCCTGCAGTTGGTGCCGGAAGACCGGCGCATCTTCGGCAGCCTGGACGTCGAGGAAAACCTGGTGCTGGCGAGCCTGACCGCGCCGGAGCCATGGCCGCTCGAGCGTATCTACGAGATTTTCCCACGCCTCGCCGAGCGCCGGCGCAGCCGCGGCACCGATTTGTCGGGCGGCGAGCAGCAGATGCTGGCGATCGCGCGGGCGCTCATCCGCGACCCCAAGCTGATCCTCTTGGACGAGCCGTTCGAGGGGCTGGCCCCGGTCATCGTGCGCGATTTGATGGAGGTCTGCCGCAGGCTGGTCGAGGCCGGGCAGACCATCGTGCTAGTCGAGCAGAACCTGGCGGCGACGCTGGCGCTGGCAAAGCGGGCTTACATCATCAACAACGGCCACATTGTCCACGAAGGCCCGGCGAGCGAAATCAAGGCCAGCCCGGACGTGCTGAGGCGCTATCTGGGCGTCTGAGGCATTTCGTCATTGCGAGGCGCGTTAGCTCCGAAGCAATCCAGAGCTGCTTGGCACTAGCGTCTCTGGATTGCTTCGTCGCCCTTTGGGCTCATCGCAATGACGGTCAGGCGGGAACTTCGCCACGTTTCGGCCGCGAAGGCTTCCTATCTGCTCGGATATGTCCCGCTGGCGCCGCCGCACCATCCTCATGCTCACGATTTTTGCCCTTTTCCTCGCCCCCCTCATCGCTCGCGCCGCCCTGTACGCCCTGGGTGACGGTGCGCGCTCATGGCGCGACGCCGACTGGTCGAGCACCGGCTTCCTGCCGCCGGCGCGCGACTACCAGCCGGCGCGCGTGGTCGTGTTCACCGGCACGACCGGCGCCTGGAAGGGCATCTTCTCGGTGCATAGCTGGATCGTGTTCAAGCCGGCCGGCGCCAAGAGCTGGACGCGTTATGACGTGGTCGGCTGGGGCAACCCGGTGCGCACCAATGGCTGGCCGGCGGACGGGCGCTGGTACGGCAACATGCCGGTGCCAATCGCCGACGTCACCGGCGAGGACGCCGAGAAGATCATCCCCAAGATCGAGCAGTCCGTGCGCGACTATCGCTTCGCGCGCGCCGGCGACTACAAGATCTGGCCGGGGCCGAACAGCAACAGCTTCGTCGCCACCGTGCTGCGCGCCGTCCCCGAGCTCGGCGTGCAACTGCCGCCGAACGCGGTCGGCCGCGATTTCCGCGACGGCTTCTATCTCGGCCGCACCGATAGCGGCACCGGCTTCGAGCTGAACGCGAGCGGCTTCGCGGCGCTGCGTGTCGGCTGGGTCGAGGGCATCGAAGTCAACCTGCTCGGCCTGGTGGCCGGGCTCGATTGGCGCTATCCGGCGATCAAGCTGCCCGGCTTCGGGCGTATCGGGCTTGGGTCGCCGGTCGGCAGCGCGCTCGCGCGCTGACACGGTCTGACGTAAACTCGGAGCGCAAGGACGTTTCTCCGATGCGCGACACCTACCCCCTGCTCGATAAAATTGCCTTCCCCGCCATCCGGCGCGGGCGGCTCGAGTCGCTGCAGGTGAATGTCGGCTATCGCTGCAACCAGTCCTGCTTCCACTGCCACGTCAACGCCGGTCCCAACCGCACTGAAGAGATGACGGCGGACGTCGCCGATGTCGTGCTCGCCTTCATCGCGCGCCAGCGCATCGGCACGCTCGACATCACCGGCGGTGCACCGGAGCTCAACGCCAACTTCCGCCGGCTGGTGCGCGAGGCGCGCGAGCTCGGCGTCAAGGTGATGGACCGCTGCAATCTCACCATTCTGCAGCAGCCGGGCCAGGAGGACCTCGCCGACTTCCTGGCATTGAACCGGGTCGAGATCGTCGCCTCGATGCCCTGCTACCTGTCCGACAACGTCGAGCGCCAGCGCGGCAAGGGCGTGTTCGACGGCTCGATCCTCGGCCTGCAGAAGCTGAACGCGGCCGGCTATGGCCGCGATCCGGCGCTCGTGCTCAACCTCGTCTACAATCCGCAAGGGCCGTCGCTGCCGCCGGCGCAGGCCGCGCTCGAGGCCGACTACAAGCGTGTGCTCGGCGAGCGCTACGGCATCGTCTTCAACAAGCTTTACGTGCTCGCCAATATGCCAATCCAGCGTTTCGGCACGACGCTGATCAAGCGCGGCGAGTTCGACGCCTATCTCGGTCTGCTGCAGGACGCGCATCTCGATGCCAATCTTGACGGCGTGATGTGCCGTAGCCTGCTGTCGGTCGATTGGCAGGGCTATGTCTACGACTGCGACTTCAACCAGATGCTCGACCTGCCGCTGACGCACGACGCGCGCGCGCGCGTGCATCTGTCCGAGTTGATCGATGACGACCTCGCCGGCAATCCGATCCGCGTCGCCGGTCAATGCTACGGCTGTACCGCCGGCCAGGGTTCGAGCTGCGGCGGCGCGCTGAAAGAGGCGGCCGAATGACGCTGTCCATCGTCATGCCGGTGCTGAACGAAGCGGCCGGCATTGAGGCGGCGTTGGGGGCGCTTGCGCCGCTGCGGGCGCGCGGCGCCGAGGTTATCGTCGTCGATGGCGGCAGCCGCGATGGTACGCCAGCGATTGCCGCGCCGCACGCGGATCGCGTCGTCACCGCGCCGCGCGGCCGCGCCGTGCAGATGAATGCCGGCGCCGCGGCGGCGACGGGCGATGTGCTGCTGTTCTTGCATGCCGATACGCAACTGCCCGAAGGCGCCGATCGGCTCGTCACCGAAGGTCTCACGCAGACCGGCCGCGTCTGGGGCCGCTTCGATATCCGCTTCGATCGCGGCCTCGCGTTCGTCGCGCTGACGATGAACCTGCGCTCGCGGGCAACCGGCGTCGCCACCGGCGACCAGGCCATGTTTATGACGCGCGCGGCTTTCGACGCCGCCGGCGGTTTCCCAGCTATCGCCCTCATGGAAGATGTGGCGCTGTCGACGCGGCTCAACCGCATCGGGCGCCCTTTGTGCCTGCGTGCGCGGGTGACCACTTCCGGCCGCCGCTGGCGTCAGCGCGGCACAGTCCGCACTATTTTGCTGATGTGGAGCTTGCGGCTGCGCTATGTCCTCGGCGCCGACCCGGCGCGCCTGGCGCAGGCTTACGACGGTAAACGCTAGTTACTGGATGCGGATCAGCACCAGGCCGCAGAGGATCAGCAGCGCGGCGAGAATGCGGTTCGCGCGCAACGGTTCCTTCAACACCACCACCGCGATGATGGCGCCGAACAGCACGCTGGTCTCGCGCAGCGTGGCGACGATGGCGATGGGCGCCACCGTCATCGCCCAGATGGCGATGCCGTAGGACAAAAGCTGCAAAGCTCCGCCAGCGAGCCCGCGCCGCCAGTAAAGCTGCATCGGCCCGATCACGGCGCGGCCGTCGCGCCAGAGCGCATATGGCAGCATCACCACCGCGATGCCGGCGAACAGCCACACCGAATAGGCGTTCGGATCGCCGGCGAGCCTTCCGCCGATGCCGTCCACCACCGAATAGGCGCAGATGGTCACCGCGGTGAACAGCGCGTAGCCGACCGCGCGCTTGTCGATCTTGGCGAGATCGCGCCCGCCGCGCGCCGACAGCAGGAACACGCCGCAAACCAGCGCCACGATGCCGGCCCAGCCGACGAGACTCATGCGCTCGCCGACGAACAAGGTCGTCGCGGTCGCAGTCATCAGCGGCGCCGAGCCGCGCGCGATCGGATAGACTTGACCGAGGTCGCCGGTGCGATAGGCCTCGATCAGCCCGGCGAAATAGAACAAATGGATGATCACCGAGGCGATCAGCCAGGGCCACGCCGCCGCCGCCGGCGCGCCGGTCAAGGGCACGAACAGCAGCGCCACCAGTCCCGAGCCGAGCGAGATCAGCGTGGTGGTGGACAGCGGGTCGAGCCCGACCTTGATCAGCGCATTCCAGCCGGCATGACACAGCGCGGCAAACAGCACGGCGAGGAAGACGAAGCTTTCCAAGTCCTACGCCTTCGCCGCGGGCGCCCACAGCTTCGGGCCGGCGCGGGCATATTGCGGCGGCCGCGCCACGTCGGCGCCAAGCATCTTGGCGGCGTGCCAGCCCCAATGCGGATCGTCGAGGAAGGCGCGGCCGAGCGAGACCAAGTCGGCCTGCCCGTTCGCCACGATCTCCTCCGCCTGCTCCGGCTTGAGGATAAGCCCGACCGTGCGCGTCGGCACGTCCGCCTCCTTCTTCACCCGCGCGGCGATCGGCACGTTGAAGCCCGGCGTTGTCGGATTGCGGATGTCGGAGAGGACGCCGCCCGAGGAGATGCAGATGAAGTTTAGGCCCTCGGCCTTGAGCGCCTTGGCGATGGCGACGGCGTCGTCCGCGGTCAGTCCGCCCTCGCGCCAGTCGCTGCCGGTGATGCGCGCGCCGAGCGGAATCTCCTTCGGCACGATCGCCCGCACCGCGCGCGTGATCGACAACGGAAAGCGCATGCGGTTCTCGAACGAACCGCCGTACTGGTCGGTACGCTTGTTGGAGAGCGGCGACATGAAGCCGTGCGCCAGGTAGCCGTGCGCGAAATGCAGCTCGACGGAATCGAAGCCGATGCGCAGCGCGCGCTTGGCGGAGGACACGAAGGCGTCGCGCACGCGCGCCATGTCGTCTTCCGTCACCTCGCGCGGCGTGTGCCAGTTCGGCCCCCATGGAAGCGGTGACGCGGCAATCGTCGGCCAGGGATCGGCGTCCGGCGTCAGCGCACCGGCGCCTTCCCACGGCCGCTGCGCCGAGGCCTTGCGCCCAGCATGCGCGATCTGGATGCCGAACTTGGCCGGCCCCATACGCCTGGCCTGCAGGATGACGCGGGCAAGCGCCGCCTCGTTATCGTCGCTGTAAAGGCCGAGGCAGCCATGCGTGATGCGGCCGTGCCGCTCGACATGGGTCGCCTCGACCACGACGAGCCCGGCGCCGGAATGCGCCATCATGCCGAGATGCATCAGGTGCCAGTCGTTGGCGCAGCCGTCGTCGCCGGAATACTGGCACATCGGCGACACGACAAGACGGTTGGCAAGCTCGAGACCGGCCAGCCGGTAGGGCGAAAACAGCGCACTGCTCATGGGTTGGGGGTACTCATGGAACGCGACGCGAGCACTATTGCTAGCGTGTCTGGATGGATTTCAGGTAGGCGATGATGGCACCGACATCGTCGGCGTCAAACTTCAATTCCGGCATATCAGGGTGGCCGGACATGAAGCCCTCGCCCAGGGCTTCCTCCAGGGACTCGACCGGGTAGCGCTGGCCGATCGTGCGCAACGCCATAGCATTTTTATCCGTGCTCGTATCGGTGCGCCCGACGGCATGACAGGTGCCGCAATGGCGCGCGATCAACGCTTCGCCGTGCTTAAGGTCTTGAGCATAGACCTGCTGCATCCCGGCCAAGAGCAGCACCGCCGCAAGGAGCGCGCGGATGCTCATGCGGCGGGGCGCAGGTCGTCGTCGCGCTTTTGCGGTGCCGGTTGCGCGGTCGTGCGCCAATCGCGCTTTGCCAAATCGTCCCATTCGCGCGCCGCCTTGATCACGTCGAGCATGCGCAGAGCAAAGTGCTCCTGCGAATAATAGCGCTGCCAGCGCCCGCTGCGATAAAGCTCGGTGAAATAGGCCAGCCGGCGCTCGGCCAGCGCGTGCCAGTGACTCGCGATGACACTGAGGCGGTCTCCGCCTTGCTCGGCCGGCATAAAAGGTCCGTGGCAAGCTGGGAATCGTCATACGCCCGATCGCGACAGGATCGGTGACGAGGGGCCGTTGCACAATGACGCCGACACACTGGTTTTGGATAACTCTTGGCCTTTAAGCTGATTCGCCAGGAATTTGAAGGCCTAAGCTAATCTACAGCTTGATGCGGAGTAAATTCGCCAGTTCGCCCACGATACCGCGACGGAACAGCAGCACGCAGGTAACGAAGATGACCCCCTGTATCACGGTCACCCACTGGTCCAGGGCATTGAGATAGGTCTGCATCGCAACGATCACGAAGGCGCCCACGATGGGGCCGAAGATGGTCCCCAGCCCGCCGACCAGCGTCATCAGCACCACTTCGCCCGACATCTGCCAGGTGACGTCGGTGAGCGAGGCGAGTTGGAAGACGATGGCCTTGGTAGCCCCGGCGAGGCCGGCGAGTGCAGCTGAGAGCACGAAGGCAATCAGCTTGAAGCGGTCGACCGCATAGCCGAGCGAGATCGC
>Ga0134124_10000176_pt1 | contig 59427 bp, 50 predicted proteins | sample KB304_FD_96880 | JGI IMG/M metagenome (GOLD analysis project Ga0134124, IMG submission 96880) | Terrestrial soil microbial communities without Nitrogen fertilizer from Kellogg Biological Station, Michigan, USA - KB3-0-4 | ecosystem: Environmental > Terrestrial > Soil > Unclassified ...
GAACTGGCAGCGTTCTATCCCAAGGACGCCGACGGCGCGACGCCCATCGCGTATCTCTGGGCGCGAACGATTCAATGCGAAGGCCCGGCCTGCGGTGCAGAAGTGCCGCTATTCAATTCCTCGTATTTGGCTCAAAGCGCCAAGCGTTCTGTCTATCTCAAACTTGTTTGCGACAAGCGGAACAAACTCATCCACTTTGAGATCATCTCCGACTCTTCTCGAAAAGATGAGCTTCCTGGGTTGCTCCGTAGAAGCTCCGTGACATGCCCTATTTGTGGATATACCACGCCAGCGACGAGTGTGCGAAATCAGTTTAAGGGTCGAAAGGGTGGAACTGCGGATGCACGCTTGTTAGCCGTTGTTACCACCCGAGCAAATCAGCCAGGTCGCACATATCGATTACCTCAAGCACACGATCTTGAAATAGCAAGAAACGCAGCCTGTCAGTTAGATTTGATTCGTGCAAAACAGCCTCAGGATGTTCCCGACGAGACGCTTCCTTATTTGCGAAGCATCTTCAACATCCAACTGCTTGATGCTACTAAATGGAGTTACCTGTTTTCACCGCGCCAGCTGGTGTCTTTGATCACACTTGTTCAAATAATTCGTAAGTTAGGAACACATCTAAAACACTGCAGTATCGAAGCTGATCTACAAACAGCAATATCCACATGTCTCGCTATGGCGGTTGATAGAGTAGCCTCTCAGTCTAGTTCCTTGACTCGGTGGCAACCGAAAGGAGAATTCGCAGTTGGGACTTTTGGCCGACAAGCATTAGGCATCGTCTGGGACTTCGTCGAAATACGACCAATCGCCGGGGCCTCGGGTGATTTAGATGGCGCCCTCGAATGGATTATCCGCGTCATAGAGTCAGGGATCCCGGCGGGCGACACTCAAAGTACTGTTCAACTTACATCGGCAACTACGAATCCGCTGCCCAATGATTGTGCCGCAGCGCTCATTACCGATCCCCCTTATTACGATGCCGTGCCGTACGCAGATTTGTCCGATTTTTTTTATGTGTTTCTAAAGCGAATGCTCAAGGAACAACACCCATCACTATTTACAACGGACTTGGCTCCGAAGGAGGGCGAAATCGTCCAGCTCGCTGAACGTAATCCCATTTATGCATATAAGACCAAAGAGTATTTCGAAAAAGGAATGCAGGAGGCACTTGCTGAGGGAAGGCGCGTGACGGTTCCGAATGGGGTGGGCGTCGTTGTGTTCGCCCACAAGACAACTCAAGGATGGGAAGTGATGCTTTCATCATTGATTAATGCTGGGTGGACAGTCACCGCTTCTTGGCCAATAGATACTGAGAGATCTGTCCGTCCTCGCGCTAGCGAATCTGCGGCACTTGGTTCCTCCGTCCATCTCGTCTGCCGCCCTCGGGAGAATCCCGAGGGCCTAGTACACACCGTTATTGGCGATTGGCGTGACATCTTACAGCAACTACCTCAACGCATCCACGAATGGATGCCACGCTTGGCGGAGGAGGGAGTAGTAGGCGCGGATGCTATTTTCGCGTGCCTTGGCCCGGCCTTGGAAATCTTCTCCCGCTATTCAAGTGTGGAGAAAGCCAGCGGCGAAACCGTCGCACTCAAAGAATACCTTGAATTTGTCTGGGCAGCGGTCGCCAAAGAAGCCCTTGCAATCATTTTCCCGGATGCTGAAACTATCGACTTCGAGGAGGACGCCCGTCTGACTGCAATGTGGCTGTGGACATTATCCACTGGCAAAACTACTACAAATGGTCAGGGTGTTGAGGAGGAAGAAAGGGACAAAGACCTCGGAGATCATGGGAGAAAAACTAAGCCCAAGGGCTTCGTACTCGAGTATGATGCCGCGCGTAAGATTGCTCAAGGATTAGGAGTTCATTTAGAAGCCTTGGCTTCAGTGGTTGAGGTCAAGGGCGAGACGGCTCGTCTGCTTTCTGTTTCTGAGCGAGCACAATTCCTGTTCGGCAAACAAGAGCGAGAACACTCGACGCGACAGCGCCGCAAAAAGAAGTCTCAAATCGACTTGTTTAGTGTTGGCAAGAGTGAAGATGAAGTCGAAGGGGGATTTCGAAGTGACCCTCCTAGGACAGGCGAGACTGTCCTGGATCGGCTTCATCAAAGTATCCTTTTGTTCGGCGCCGGCCGTTCCGAAGCACTCAAACGATTCCTGATCGAGGATAACGCAGGCAGTGATCAGCGTTTCTGGCGATTGGCCCAGGCGCTAGCAGCGCTGTATCCTGCTGGCACTGACGAACGTCGTTGGATCGAAGGCGTGCTTGCAAAAAAGAGGGGTCTAGGATTCTAACGCGCCGGATTTGCTCTTTGTTCTATACACCGACTTAAAATGAAGAAGCGAAGTGTTGACGATCAGTGGAGAGCAACCTTTCTTCGAACAGTTCAGCAGCATGAGCGCGCAACAGCCCTGAGAGAAGCAGCTCTTAAAGGAACCCTTGGGACTTGGACCAAAGAACTGACGGAGGTAGTCGTGTCCACATGTGAGGAGATGGACTGGCGAGCATCGGCCAAAGGCCATAGGCTGGAATTGTTACCCATAATCGGATCTGAGTATCTGAGCATGGACGTCATGGCATTCCCGGAAGGAAAGAAGCGATGGCGATTCCCCTCCGCCGTCATCGAGCTTGAGAACAGCCAGAGCGATGATAGGGTGGCGTACTCACTGTGGAAAGTGTTGGCCGTGACAGCGGATCTCAGGATTGTCTTTTGCTACAGACGAAGTTCGTCCAAAGGATCGGCTCTTATTAGAGCGCTACGAGAAGAAGTGATTGAGGCTATGGGGCTTGTCGGGCGCATGAATCTTGAAGGCGAGACCCTAGTAGTTATTGGCAGCTACGATAGCTCCTCGACGTTCCCGTACAGCTTCTTCAAATGGTGGCGCCTTGATAACAACACCGGTACGTTCACTCAAGGATAAGGAGGAATCGCTCATGGCTAAGAACCTGCAGCCCTGGTTCAAAGTTGTCACGCCTCGCGAGGACTTGCGCGAAGGCAAGCCACTTGATGCGTCGGAGTTTGCGGTTCACCTAGATCAGGTTCGCGAGAATCGCGCACCCAAGGACTACCAAGACCCCGAACGATTCTTTGAACGAACTTACTTAACGAAGGGTCTGAGCGAGCTTGCATCTGAGGTTATTCGACGTTTGTCGGGAGAGAAAATTGAGACGTCAGCAGTGTTCAACATGGCCACGCAGTTTGGAGGCGGTAAGACTCACGCATTAACCCTGCTATATCACCTTGCTCAAAACGGCCCAGCCGCAAACGGATGGTTGGGAGTCCGAGGCCTTCTCGCAAAAGCGGGAATCGAAAGTGTGCCGGCAGCGTCGACGGCTACGTTTGTCGGGACGGAGTTTGATTCTCTTGTCGGCCGGGGTGGAGATGATGGCACGCCTCTCAGAAAGACACCTTGGGGTGAGATTGCCTTTCAGCTTGGCGGCGAGAAAGGAATGGCGATCGTCGCCGAACACGAGAAACAGATGATTGCGCCAGCGGGCGACGTGATTCGGAAGCTTCTGCCCGAGGATAAACCAACACTGATCCTGATGGATGAACTGATGAATTACGTCAGCCGGAATCGCAGAAGCGGGCTCGGATTTCAGCTCTATGACTTTCTTCACAACCTATCGGAGACCGCGCGGGGCCAGAGCAACGTCGTCTTGGCAGTATCGATACCTGCTTCTGAACTCGAAATGACGACTGAGGATCAGTCGGACTACGAACGATTCAAGAAAGTTCTGGATCGACTGGGTAAGGCGGTTATCATGTCAGCCGAAGCCGAAACTTCCGAGATCATTCGCCGTCGTTTGTTTGAGTGGGATGAGCGCGCGATGGATCAGGACGGTCGCGTCCTGCTTTCCAAAGATGCGATTCAGACGTGCAACGAATATGCGGATTGGGTAGTTGAGCATCGTCAACAGGTACCCAGCTTTCCCGTAGAGAATGCTCGCGCGCAATTCGAGGCAACTTATCCATTTCATCCGACTGTGCTGTCAGTCTTCGAACGCAAATGGCAGCAGCTCCCGCGGTTCCAACGAACTCGTGGCGTTCTCCGTTTGTTAGCGTTGTGGGTATCGCGAGCATATAAGGATGGGTGGGAAGGCGCACATCGCGATCCCCTGATCGGACTAGGAACAGCACCGCTCGATGATCCCATGTTTCGAGCTGCTGTTTTCGAGCAGTTGGGCGAATCCCGATTGGAAGGCGCTGTGACAACCGACATCTGTGGGAAGGCAGATGCGAATGCGATGAGGCTGGATAAGGAGGCGGTCGATACAATCAAAAAGGCGCGGCTGCACCGAAAGGTAGCAACTGCGGTATTCTTCGAGTCGAACGGTGGACAGGCTCGCGCGGAGGCTACGGCTCCCGAGATTAGGATGGATGTTGCAGAGCCGGGTTTAGATGTCGGCAATGTCGAAACCGTTTTGGAAGCGTTGGCGTCATCCTGCTATTTCCTTTCGGTGGAAAGAAACCGTTATCGGTTCGGACTTACACCAAACCTAAACAAGCTGCTTGCTGACCGACGCGCGACCATCAAACCACAGCGAATCGATGGACGCGTACGAGCCGAAGTACAGAAAGTATTTCCCGCGCGCACAGGCTTGGACCGCGCTTTCTTTCCTGAGAAAAGTAATCAGATACTCGATCGCGCAATACTCACTCTGGTAGTGTTACCTCCTGAACAGTCGCTTACCGAAAAAGACACTCTTCCGATGATCGACAAAATGACGCGTGAAAGTGGAGCGTCATCCCGAACTTTCAAGAGTTCGCTCATTTGGTGTGTTGCCGAAGCCGCCGCGAGTCTTCAGGAAGAAGCTCGCAAGGCACTTGCTTGGGAAGATATCGACGACGAGGACTCCGAAAAGCTCGACGATGGCCAGAAAAAGCAACTCGCTGAGAATCTCAAGAAGGCGGAGCGAGATCTGAAGGAGAGTGTATGGCGGACTTACAAGAACATCGCCTTGCTCGGCAAGGATAACAAACTGCGAGTGGTTGACCTTGGTCTAGTCCACTCTAGTGCGGCTGATAGTCTAGTAACGTTTATATTGAACCGATTGCGGCAGGATGGGGATTTAGAAGACGGCGTCAGCCCAAACTTTCTACTCCGCAACTGGCCGCCAGCCTTCACTGAGTGGAGCACGAAGTTGGTCCGGGATTCATTCTTCGCGTCGCCACAGTTCCCTCGTTTGCTGAACGCCGACGCTGTAAAAGATACGATTGCACGAGGTGTAGCAAGTGGTCATTTAGGATACCTAGGAAAGCGAGGGGCACGTTATGAGCCTTTCATCTACGCTGGCGACATCTCGGCCACCGATATCGAAATCTCCGATGAGATGTTCATCATCTCAAAGGAGACGGCGCTAAAGTATAGGTCTAGCGCCACCTCAACGACTGAACAGCAGCGGACTCTGCCAACCTCCGGTGACTTGTACCCGTTTGCGCCAACTGAGGGAGCGACGGAAGAGACCACTGAAGTGAGCACTGGCACCGTTTCCGGAACAACGGCTGCGGCAAGCACACTAAAATGGACTGGCGAAGTGCCTTCGCAAAAATGGATGAACTTTTACACCAAAGTTCTTTCCAGATTTGCGGCGAGTAAAGGATTAAAACTCACCGTGAGTGTGGAGGCATCACCTGAGGATGCTATCTCAGCTCAGAAGCTGGAAGAAACCAAAGTCGCTTTACGCGAACTTGGCCTCAAGGATGATATTCGAGTTGAATGAACCACTTTTTATGCACGCAATCGTCCTCAGGAAATTGCCGCTATGCCCTCCTTGACGAGGTTTACTTCTAGCTCCTGATTTTTTGTTTGAGTTTCTACAGGGGCGAAACAATTAACGTCCTCTCAAGTTTCCAGGCTTTGGAGTAAAAGTACTTGGCCCACTAAATTGACATAGGTAGGCTGTCGCCAGCTTTCCCTGTCACACCACCGTGCATACGGGTCCGTACACGGCGGTTCGGCGAGTAAAGGTCTTAGTTTACAACTAACGGCGTCAGTCCCAGCGATACGAAGTAAGCATTGGGCAGTGCGATGCTCATCGCGGGCGAGTTACTGAGTCGCCATGGGCCGTGAGCACTACCCGCCGTTTGTGCGGCAAGCTCTTTACCCACTCCACGCTTAGTCAACTCGGCAAAGCGTATTCGCGTCGACTTCCACTGCTTCCAGATGACAGACCGTAGTCGCCGTCTAGTCCACTCCTCAAGCTTCCGTAACACTGTAGGCGTTTGGCAGAAGCGAAAGTAGCCGCGCCATCCCGTCAAATAACGACTGAGCTGTGCGACCATCGTTTCCACTCTAACGCCACGAGTCCGTCGCGTTAGTTCCCGCACTCGTTGCTTGAACCGCGTAATCGCTTTGGGCGCAATGCGCCGCTTCGGTTCGCGGTGCCAAGTGAAACTAAAGCCCAGAAACTTTCGCTTGCTTGGCTTCGACACTGCGCTCTTCTGTTCGTTAACCTTGAGTTTCAGCCTCTTGGTGATGAACTCCGAAACACTTCTCATCACTCGCTCACCGGCTCGTTGGCTGCGTACGTAGATGTTGCAATCGTCCGCATACCGCACGAACCGATGACCGCGTTGCTGTAACTCGCGGTCTAGCTCATCAAGCACAATGTTCGACAGCAAAGGTGATAAAGGTCCACCTTGCGGCGTTCCTTCGTCCACTGGACTCACCAACCCACCTTCCAGCACGCCGGCACGCAGAAAAGCTCGAATCAGTTTCAGCAATCGCTTGTCCCTGATTCGCTGTGCCAGTTTCGCCATCAGTTTGTCGTGATTGACTCGGTCGAAGAACTTCTCTAAGTCCAAGTCCACCACCCAGCCGTAGCCCTCTGCGATGTATTGCTGTGCTTTGGTTACTGCCTGATGGGCCGAGCGTCCGGGTCGGAACCCGTAGCTGTGTTCTGAGAAGGTTGGATCCCACCTGCGTTGCAGTACTTGCATTACCGCTTGCTGAATGAAGCGATCCAGCACTGTGGGGATACCCAATTGCCGTATCCCACCGTCTGGCTTTGGTATCTCTACCCGCTTCACTGGCGGTGGCTTGTAAGTACCACTCAACAGTTGTTCGCGAATGGTTGGCCAGTGTTTCGTCAGATAGGCGGGCAACTCCTCGACAGTCATCCCGTCGATACCAGCACTACCTTTGTTGCTCTTGACTCGGGCCAATGCCTGCTCGCAATTCTTTCGCTCGCAGACTTCTTCCATCAGTTGTTCACTACTTACCATGCTTTCAGCTTTACGTTCCGCCATCAGCGTTTCGGTCCCTTCTCCAGAGTCCCTCGGAGCTTCACTCCTACTCATCTCTGTAAAGGCCAACACTAGTTGGTTCTTCTGCCGCTTGTTGCTCATGAGTTGCGTTGCTTACTTGCTTTCTCTTTAATCCCGACGCGCGTCGGGAACCGTTCGGGCCTTCACCACTTGCGTGATTACTATGCCCTCTGCTGACTTCTGTTGCGCGCTCAACTGCTTCGCAGCAGTCTCAGTCGTGATTCCACGACACGCCACAGATCTCCCGAGGTAAGTTCGACCGCCTTCAGCGCACCGCCGCCGAATTTACAACCAGCATCCTTGATGGATATGGGCTTCGTTGTCAGTTGCCAACTCGCCCGATGCCGTATGCCTCTTATTCGGTTCTTGTTCATCGGCTCGCGCTTTTGCTCCACGCTTCCTTCAGACCCCGCCTCACGACGGCGCCCTTGCGCTTCGCTAACTCTTCACCTCCATCAGGTTGAGTAGAGGACTTTCACCTCCTAGCTGTCGAACATGCTCGGCACACAACCGAAAGGCCGGTTTGGACCGGCCTCTCAAGGTTGGGCGAAAGCATTCAGCTTTCACGGTTACTGTCCTCACCCCAGCAACCATAACCCGATTGCAGGGCATTGTACGGATATGAAGAAATCTGTCAAATGCAACAACTCTTATGAGCGATGCTGAGTCTACAGCTACTTCTCTACAAGCATGAGGTGGCTTGGTTTGTTAGTGCTGAATGAATGGCCGCATTGTGGACATGCCACATCGTGAGGCTGTTGGGCCAGTTTTGGTTTCGCATTTGCTAATTGAGCGAGCTTAGTGGAAACGTTGGCAGCAAGTTCGATCTGTTCAGGCATGTATTTGAGATAGCGTTGCGTTTCTAGGATCGACGCGTGGCCAGCGAACTCTTTTATGCCATGAATGGGTATTCCGTTCATAGCAAGATGTGTCAGGCAAGTGTGTCGAATATCGTGTATCGTCCATCCGCCGGCAACCTTTTGGCCATATGGAATGCCATGCTCTTCCGAGACCTTGCGGAATATGTCTCTGAACCAGTGATCGGGTTTTGTCAGAACACGTGTTGGTCCACCGAGCTTGCTTTTTTTACGTTTTGCGACTAATTCCGCTGCCGCAGGTGCTTTGATTGTCCTCCATTTGCCTGTCTTACTTGAGAAGAGCCTTACCCAGCCGAAGCGCTCGCTGGATTCGTCCCACTCCATTCTGAGAAGTTCGGCCATGCGTGCGCCTGTGATAATGTCGAGTTGAAAGAAGAAAAGGGCTTCCTCGTAATTGGGATTCTGCTCCAGTGTCGTTGTTATTTGGTCTATCTCTTCGTTGGACAAGACACGGTCGCGGTCTTTTTCAACCTTTTTCTTAAGCGGATTCTTTGGTACGCGATAGTTTTGAAGATCGTGGAACTGTCTTGATTCGACTGCGTGGTTCAGAGCTGCACGGATCGTGTTGAGTCCTCGCCTAATCGTAGCCAGTTGGAGTGGCCTACCCTGTTTCCGCCCTCGTTCAGTCTCTGCTGCAATCCAAAAAATAAAGTCATCAGGAACGATTGAGCTTAGCAGTCGGCTGGGACCAATCCATTCGACAAAGCGCTTCAATGTTTTTAGATGTCCTGGCTCCTCTCTGTAGTAAGTCGTTTCGGGCGTCTTGTTGGTGATGATTTTTGCTAAGGCGAGCTTCTGATAGCCTTGTACTCCGACTTGAATTGTTGTAAGGGTGGCCGCTTCAGGTGACTTGATTCCATACCTGGCTCTGGTGTTGGTCTTTTTTAATTCGTTGTAAGCTTCTTCGGCCTGGCCTCTTGTTTGAAACGTGAAGTCGCGAAAGCGTTTGCGCTCGCCATTAGGCTGGCGCAGCCACACGTCATAACCCCACACGAGTTCGCCGTTTCGTTCTTCTTTACGAATCTTAGCTTTGCCTCTTGGCCGGCGCTTTTTGGTAGCAGCAGTTGTCATTGGCATGGTTGGTTATTAACCGCCTGTTTTTGGACGCGCGTAGTTGCGATAGTTATCGGTGAGCGGTTGCCAAGCTGAGTTTCTTTGCTTCGAGGGCTTCGACCTCGCTTAGCAGGAACCGGATCGATCGCCCGAATGGGATTCGCGTGAGTTGTTTTACGTCTGCGTTGCCGTGGTAGATGGAACTCTCAGACAAGTCCCATCGCCTCGCAAGTTGAGCAGGGGAAATAAATTTCTGATCGAAGGCTCTTATTCTCTTCGGCGTTGTAGGGATCTCTCTTTTTGGTTTTGTAGGCATGGAAAATGTTCTGGACTTCAAGAGTATGAGGCGGCGACAAGAGGCCGTTCGGTTGACGGCAGGGAAGACAGTGCAGCTATTGTGCCAGCGAGTAATGCATTATCAGCTTTGAATGCGCTGTGTGCATTAGCTGTTTTTGCTAACGTTTTGAGGGATTCGTTTGCTGATTAAAAGCAATGAAATTGCGGGTGTTGCAAAAAGCATCGCCTGGTGTGAGTTGGGGGTGATGCTTTTTTGATCAGGGCAAAGTAGCTTCAGGTTTGGCGCTGTTTCAAGGTCTTCGATTTCAAGCAGCCCCATTGCGTCTTTGAGAGTGTGGTAAGGATTCTCTCAAGATGTCGAGGTAGGGAAGGCTGACGAGGATTAACAAGATTTCGCTACGAAGTAAGAGCCCGAACGTATCCAGTGCGTCGTGAGGTTTTCCTACTATCTGAGAGTGGTCGGTCTGTTTGAGATCGGCCAGCACTTGTGGGAATTTGCGCCGGTTTGTGTTCGGGAGTCGGTTGAGTACAGGCAGTAGATCCTTTTCAATGCCGGTAACTTTGTCGATGTGAATGTTGGTTTCTAGTCGGATGATAAGCCAGGTATAGGCGTGGTCAAACAGACAATCAAAGGCTGGTCTGGCTTTCGGATTGGTGAGGTGTTTTAACAAGTCGAGAGCGATGCGTTTCTGGGTGCTGATACTAAGGTTAGTAGTGAGCGCTTTTTTTTCTTCGTCACCGAGCGATTGTATGCTGAGATCGAATTCGGCAAGCATCTCTTCGTCGCTCAGTATGCGCTGTACTTTTTGGAAGAAACGGTAGTGAATATCGCGATACCAGGCGAGGGTATGTGAACGTCGCAACTGGCGAAAGTGTCCGTCGCCGAACCGTTTTGTTGCGGAGTAATAACCTCTCGAAGAATCCAGAAAATGTTTATGTATCGCATCCTGCAAAGTGGCAATAAAATACTTTAATTTTTGTTGGCGTGATTCGAGGGCTATGGTGTGACGATCGCTCTCGGTTATGCGGCGGACTCGTAACGCGCAATCGGTGGCATAGGACCTACTGGCTTCGTAATGAGAGAAGTAATGTATGTGTGTGTCTTCGACGCTTGAGTCCTCAGTTTGGCGGACTACCTTGAAGATCGCTTCATTGCAGACGGCGCATACTATCCAGAATCGATTCTTGCGTACATCTTCGTAGTCTGCCTGATCAGCACTGATCAGTTCTCCGAGAAGTAATGATTTTCCGTATTTCATAGGAGCGCAGCCGTAAGGATTTCTTTCAATCTAGCTAGAAGTTACTCATGACTTGCTACGGGATCAGTAAGAAGGTGTTACTATCCTCTGAGCCGTCTATTTGTAATCGGGCCTGGCCACAGCCCACTAACTCAAGTGGGAGTCTAATCGTAATTTGTTGCACAACTGGAAAGGATGGAAGCGTGGTTGCGAAATCCTGACTAAGAATGGACTGCGAACCAGACTGGCATGTGACTCGGATTATCAGCAAACTCTGAGTAACGAGGTTCTTCGCGCCGGACGCGAAGATCAAGATGCGTCGTTGGTTGCCAGCAGAAAGCGAAATATTGGTTGGAAGTGCAATCAGAGAATCGGCATCGAGAATGAGGAGTGGCCCGTTTGCCGTTCCATTCACTGACCAGAGGGCCGGTGCCGTCTGGCGTAAGGTGATGGTGGTGGTCCAGGTATTTGGAATGCTCTGTTGCGTTAGAGTGAACGGTACTTGAGTGCCTAATGGCGCGTTGTCAGGAACAATGAAGTCGATCGCGTACGAAGGTGAGGGTGAAGTCTGAATGCGAGTTACTGAAATCATCGATGCGGTGAGTGTGCCAATTGTTATCTGAAAACCAGCGAGAGAGTTGGGCCAAGTGCCGTCAGGATTTCGTTGTGCGTAGGTGTCGAGAATTGATGGCGATGGCATCTGAAAAATAACTCTCCCTAAAGAGCCCTGGGCAAGGAGTGTTCTTGTTGCCGCATCGTCTGTCTTAGCAGGCAGACTTTGAATACTGATAGTTGGAGTAGGTATAGGGCTGGGATTTGGCGATGGTGTCGGTGTAGGCGTCGGTGTTGGACTCGGCGCTGCTGTGAACGTTCCGGTGATCGAAGCCGTGTTGTTGGAGGGATCGGGGTCAGTAGTTGAGCTTGTAACAACGGTTGTGGTTGTCACGAGTCCTTGGGCGTTGATGTTTTTGGCGATGACAGAAAAGCTGGCCGATTCGTCGTAGGTGAATTGATTGATTGATATATGAACCGTGTTTCCGGAGATTTGAGCAGAGCCGAGAGTGTTAGCAGTGGATGTCGGAGTGAGTCCTTGCGGAAGGGTCAAGGTCGTTTCTAAGTCTTGCGCTAGTCCAGGTCCAAGATTGGTGATCGTAAAGCCGAAGATGCTATTCGAGCCGGCTGGGACCTGGGCGGGCGAAATGGTGTCCGGCAGTATTGTGAGGTTTGCATTCTGTTCGGTCATTTGCCCTGTGTTCGGATCGATCCAAAGAGGCAGGGTTGGCTTTGTGATTGGGGTTTCATTGCGCATCAGTTGACCGCGGATAGCGAATGGGTTGGTGGTATCTGGAACTGGTATTGAAAGGGTAAGTTGAGATTGAAAAGACGAGCTTTCGGAAAATCCCTTTGGGCCTATCGAAAAGCGAACGGCGTTCGGTATGGCGGAGTAGGTGCGCGTAATATCGATTGAGGCGGTGATTTGAATTGTGTTTGGTGCTGAGCCTGGGACCACTTTTAAACGAGCGGTCGAGGTCGCGGGTTCAGCATTTTCTATTGTGAGCGTGTAGTCTGAGGCTGTAGAGCTGGAGCTTTGAATACTTAACGCCCAAAGTCCCGCGCGCGTAAGTGTCAATATTTGGGCGCCGCCGCCCGCGACTGAAAATGATTGGGTGCGGCCGATCAAATCTACGGGCTGTAATTGAATGAATCCTACAAAGGTGTTGGGGCTTTGCAAATTAACACGCAGGCGGCGTGGCAGAGTATCGCTAGAGTTAATGATGATTGTGTCAATGTCAGACAGCGTTGCTCGACCCTGTATCTTTGATGGAATTGAGATGGTCGGTGCTGATTGAGTGGTTGAAGGAAAATCGGTTTGCTCGGCTAATAATAGATCGTCAACGATGCCGTTACCGTCATCATCGATCATGTTTATCGTCTCGGTCGCTGTAGGTTTGATTTGAGGATTGGAATCGTCGGCGTCTTTGTTAAGTGGGCTGAAGCCATCGCGGTCGGCATCTATACAAAACAAGTTCGATGATGGGAAACGTTGATTGATTCTGGTGCGAGCTTCGGAAGTCGCGGACCAGTGCCAGGCGTCGATTTCACAGAGCAAGTTTTGCCGTGCTCCTTCAGCGAGTGCTTCTATTAACAGATCGTTTTTAGCGTCCGGCGTTTGCGGGCTGGTTGGATTAGGACCAGTCGCGGGGTGAGCGGCGGCGTAATCTCGCAAATAGCGAAAGGATCTTAAGGTTGCTTCGACGCCATGTAGTTTGGTGTATCGGAGTAGTAAGCCTGCCCAGGCGTTATTGGCTGAGATGTTCGGACAACGATTTCCATTCTTGACGCATTCGGCCCAGGTCGCGCCTGTTGAATCCCAATCTAATGTGTATTCAGTGATTTTCTTTTGCAGCAGTGATTCTGCATCTGACTGAAGTGTGCCCGCGCGAGAGTGGTATTGAAGAAATGGAATAAGAAAAGAAGTCCATGCGTGGCTTGCATCAGGATAGCCGAGATTTAGGTACAGGATCCAAAGATCGAAGTTGTGAGAGAGCTCGTGTAAAAGAACAGGGCTGGGCATATCTTTATTCAAGTTTTGAATGGTCGAGCCGAGTTCGCTTTCAGATAGTTCCACGCCTTTGAAGTTTGAGCCTGCGTGGCCAGCCAGCGTTCCGGTGGGTATTACTGCTATTGTTAAAAGGCCACTCCCTTGCGGCTCGCCAGCGGTGATTTCCTTGAGAAAGACGTAGGTAAGATCAGTTAACTCAATTAAGCGACGTAGTTGGGTATTTGAGAGAGCTTCTGGTTGAGTCCAGGAGTTCGGCAGAGCAAAGCGGACGTTAAATCCATCATAGGCGGTGAGGTTAAAGGTAGTGCCTGCAAATGAAGTGTATTGAAATGGGTAGCCGTTAAGGGGTTGGTCCTGCAGCGGAAGTGGAGACGCCGTGTGTGAGAGGTTTGGTTGCTTGTTGGCAGCCTTGAGATGCAGCGGGGCGGAGGAAAGCACGATCTGCACGGTCAGTAAAATTGTACAGAGCAGAGCTAAAAAAGCCCGAATAAATTTAGGCACGGACACTCCTTGATTCTGCGCGTTGCTTTCAAGTCGAGCACGAATGTTTAAGGGTTACTGGCAGCCTTAATTCCGGTTTTGCGGGCAAACCATCGCTTCTCTCTATCGTTTTCTACGGCGAACCTTAAGCTTAGAAATCAAGTGGACCAGTGATGTACGACGATAGCCGAGTCGTAATGCGGCCCGAGTATGATTCCCCTCTAACCTGGTTGTTTCTTTAATTGCAGCGAGTTGAATGCGACGCACAAAGGACTGTAAGTGTTCGTTTGTTCCGATCGTGAAAAGCGCTGTTGGAAGCGGTACAGCTTTACTCAATTTGTTTTGAGTTCGGTTGCGACGGCCATTGAGCTTGAGAGTAGTAGTTCTTTTTAGCTTTCTGTGGAGAGTATGTAACGATGTTCGCTGATAACCGAGTCGGCGAGCAGCTTGATCGTAAGTGTTGCTAAGTGAGACTGCTTCTTCAATGGCAGCTAATTGAATGCGAGCAATAAACGAGTATAAGGTCTCATGACTGGCGATCGCGCAGGGTTGTAAGAGGCGTTGAGGCTGTAAGTTATTTCCGAGGTTTACGGGAGGGTTGGACGATGGTTGAGCTGTGCAGAAATCGCTTAACTTACAGCGGAAGGCATCGCATATTGCTTGAATATATTTGATATTAAGAGCCTTGGGTTTTTTGTTGAGATAACATTGTACGGTTCGTAACGATATTCTTTGTTGTGTTCTATGGTGGATGATGTCTCGGATTTCTTTTGCATTTGTAAGCCCGCGGTTGGTTTTGAGCCATTCTTTAAGACTCCAGGTTGAAGGCATTGGCTTCCTCTCCCAATTATTAAGATTCAAACAAAGCCGAACTAAGTAAGGTAGCGGAGCGATCGCTGAGCCGAGTTATGCACTCGTGATGCCATTAGGTCCTGTACTGCCTGCTTGTTGGTAAAGGCGTATTTGTGGCGGTTTATGGGGCCTGATATGTGAGGTGTTGCAAAAAGCAACGGTCGGATGCGGAGGGGGGCGATGCAAATTGCAGCAGTCGAGAATAACTAAACCGTTGTAGGGGTAACCTGAGCGCAGAGCCAGGGCTCTTAGGGTTGAAAGTCGATTTCGTTCCAGAAACGCTGGACTTCTTCTCGCGGCTCATGGTTTAGAGTTTCGTACCATTCGGGAATTGTCTTGATTCTTAATCTGACATTTTGCAGGACAGCCTCATCAATGCCTTTTGGACCTTCCCAAAAAAGAATTGTTGTTGTGGTAGTGAGCTTGTGTTCCGCAGAGTCTGCAAAGCGTCCTGCGACAAGTCTGGCGAGTTGTCGGCAGACGACAGGGTTTATCCTGTGGTCCGAGTCGAAAGCAATCAGAGCATTGTAGGGGCGCGCCGCTTCGATGATTTGCTCGTGAGAACAACTTACGCCACTGGTAGCGATAACCCGCGCTTTGGGTCGATGGTAAACGAAAGTCTCAGCTTTTAGGGCGCCCTCTGTGATTACGACTGTTTCGCCGGGGGGAAGATTTGCCGGCGAAAAAGTGAAGTGTATTGGTGTGCCGGAAGTCGTGCCGCGGGGGTCCCACCGGGAAGCGAGCCAGCGGTATTTTTTTTCGCCTGCGGGTATGTCAAGTTGGTGCAATCGGATCTGACATGCTTGTATGAGGCCATTGGGATTTATGTATGGGATTACGAGGATGGGCATTTTGTAGTTGTGTAGTTTCCAAATGTGAAGGTTGCCAGAGCGTTCCTGCCAGAAACCGGGAATTCCTATGACACCGGCACCGTAAAGTTTGGCGTAATCTGGAAAGGTGCGGCGGACATAGTTAGAGAGTGATCGGGCAAGGGCTGCGCGTCCATCCTGCGTCGGCGGCAGGGCGCCGAGGGTAAGTGCGTGTTGTTCACCGAGACCACGCGCATAAAGACCTGACGGACCAGAGACTAATTCCGTTGGGTATTTCGCGGCTGGAGAGAGGCGGATTAATTCAGTGAAGACGGCGTCGCGGATTTCCAGAGGTGCGATTGGTATTGGAGGCGTAGAAGGCATTCCTGACGGGATTGCAATCGGGTTGTTGATCGGAATTTCGGTGTGAATATGTATATTGCCTCCATTATTGGAGGTTCCTCGAGCTCCTTCCCTTTTGCGCATACAAATCGAAGTACGCTGATCTCGCGAAAAGCCACACCATGTCGTGCGGTTGCAAATTCTGCACGGCCGTTTCCTGCTGACTCGATCGAATCCGCCTGAGATTAAGGGAGGCCGTTGACGCTTGTTTCTAACCGTGGCAGGCATACGTGTAATACTAGCCGCTGAATCTTATGTTGGTAATTTGTCAAAAACACTTGGACCAACCGCAGGCACAGACGTCGCAGTTTGAGGCACGCATTAGTGGACCATTACACTCAGGACAATGACGCGGGGATGAATGGGAAATTGGATTAAGCTGAGGTTGCGCGTTCGTTGTATTGTTTGCGCGAGCTGAGTCGAGCTGGCCCATAAGTCTGCGTTGCATGATCAAAAGACATTCGGCTATTGCTTGCTCGGGCGATGTCAGGAGCCGTTGGTTAAACCAAACAGAATGAGTGCCAGTGGTGGTGTCGAGCATCCTCGCTACTTCGTTTACGTGGAAGGGGCCGCGAAGCATTTCTGATGCGAGCTTGCCAATGCTCGAAGAAATAGGTCCGGTTACGAAGACTTCTTGAATTCTTATTCGATCGTGGTTGACAGTGACATAGAGTTTTTGCCCGTCAAAGTCGATTTGCCATGTAGAGCCTACAAGCTCCTTTGGGCGATCCAGCCGGTCAGGAGGTTCGTAGACGGGCAGAGGTTCAGGCGGATGGGTGACAGTAGGATGCTGGTCTGCTGTTAATTTTGTGAGTACCTGGTCATTACGAGAGCCGTCACGATAGTAACTTACTGCTTTGCAGCCGAGGTTCCGCGCTAACATATAAAGGGCGTTTACCGATTCAAGCGTATCACCATCTGCGCCATTGCAGGTTTTTGACACGGAGTTGTCGACGTTACGTTGTGTCGCTGCTAATACCTGGACGTGCTGTTCTGCGCTAATGTCCATAGCAGTGATGAAGTGTGGTGGAAGCTCGGTAACGTGCTCGACAACGTATTGTGCAGCTCGTGCGATTGATGCTTCGTTAGTGTGATCCAGGTGCAAGCCGAGTGCGGAGGCTGCAAGCGGATGAACGTAGGTCCGTGTTCCGAGGCTATCTTTGCGAACGTAGGCCCATGAAAAGTTTGGTTCGACTCCGCTTGACGTTTCAGCAACAAGCGAAATGGTGCCGGTGGGAGCGCACGTCGTTGTTTCGTAATTACGTGGGGTCAACTGTGTGAGACTTGGTATTCGGATAGTGTTGTAAATAAAGTCTTCGTACGCAGAACGATTAGCTTCAAACTCCGGAAACGTTCCTTTCTCCGCGCCGAGCTGAAGACTTCGGTTCCAGGCTTCGTAGCGCACAAAGCCCATCACCTCGTCCATTAATGCGCAGGATTCGGGAGAGCCGTAAGTAATCTTGAGTTTGAGGCACAGGTCGGCAAAGCCCATTATGCCAAGGCCGATCGGGCGGGTGCGTTTTACAGTTTCTTCGATCGCTGGATAAGGCCAGGTGCAAGTGTCGATCACATCGTCAAGGAATTGGACGCTGAGGTGTACGACATGGCGCAAATGATTCCAGTTGAGGTTACGTGGCTCGATATGATCGGGATCGTGGAATTTACTCACATCGATCGAGCCGAGATTGCAGGAATTGTTGGAGTGTAAGAATTGTTCACCGCATGGGTTGCATGAGTAGATTGGTCCCATCGACGCCATCAAGTGATTGTGGCGGTTGACTTGATCAATAAAAGCGACTCCTGGTTCGGCATATTTATGTGCGCTTGCAACTATTCGATTCCAAATATCGGGAGCGTAGATTGTGCCGGGGCTGGGAGGCGGAATTCTTTCGTAAGCGGCAGTATCAGTTGTCAAAAAGGCTTCGCGATCGCAAAAAGTCAGAGTTGTGAGCTTGAAGTGAGAGCCTTTCGGATATTCGTCGCGGCGTACATAGAGTGCGTAATCGGTTTCGGTAACAGGATCGTAAATTGGTGATGTCCACGGCTGATTGTCAAACTCAAGTTGAAACCATTCGTTGTTGTCGACAGCCGCGAGAAACTTGTCAGTAAGGTTTACGGAAATATTGAAATTGACTAGAGAATGTTGATCGTTCTTGGCGTGAACGAAGCGAAGAATGTCAGGGTGAGTAACACGCATCATGCCCATATTCGCTCCGCGGCGAACGCCGCCTTGCTTGACGACCTCGGTTACCTCGTTGACGACATTCATGAAGGAAACCGGGCCGGATGCCGTGCCTTGACGACAACTGACAGTGGAGCCTTTGGGACGGAGAAATTCGTAGCTCATTCCAGTCCCTCCGCCCGTCTGATGTATTAAAGCGGTAGCTTTGGCATGGTCCATGATTCCTGCCAATGAATCCGGAATTGCGAGAACGAAACAGGCAGCGAGTTGTCCGTTGTCGCGACCGGCGTTAACCAGGCAAGGAGTGTTTGGAAGGAACTCGCGATTAAGCATGATTTCACTCATGCCTTGCTGGAAGACGGCGCGTTTGTTTTCGTCGGGTTCTGCTTTGGAGACGTGATCGATTACTCGGCTGACGATGTCTGCCCACTCTTCGATTGGAGTACCGTGAAGGTTTTTGACGGAGTACCGTTTGCGAGCGACCTTTTTGGCGTTGAATCCAAGGGGCGGGTACTTTGTGGAAGTTTGAGAGTTTTCCTCTGTTAGAGTTGACATAAGGTAAGAGCCTACCTAAACGGCTGAGAGTCTTGTCGACGAGGTTTGGTCGGGTTGTGGGCTCGAGCTAACCGCCTTTTTTCTCTCTACGTCATGATCGATAATGCTGACTGATCCATTACAGGTTGGATAATTTTCGCAGCCGAAGAATTGTTGATGATCGGTTCTCCGTTCGCGGAGAATTAGAGGTTGTCGACAGTTCGGACACTTGGGCCGTTGGTTAGCGAGAACCATCGCTTCTCCAGCGGTGCGCCGTAGCCGGCGTTTCCAATGACCTGTCATTCTCAGGTCACAAGACCATTTCTTTATCCGTTCACTTTGGTCGAGTATGAAAGTGGGATTTTTGCGGTCGTCAAAAATAGAGATATTAATGATGGCGTGATCGATCTTCGGATAAATGTGGGCGCTGAGATTCGTTTTCGGTACACGATAGATCCAATAGTAGCCATGTTGATTATCGTGGTGTCTTCGGTAATTAGGAGGAAGGTTGTATTCAATAGCGAAAAATACTGAGGGCAGCGACGTGTAGCCTTCGGCTGGTCGTTTGGTGTTGCTGTGTAGGTTGGATTCTAGGGCTACCATGGGGTTTCCTTTTAGTAACGTTGACGCATTCCCTCCTCAATGCGGCGGTCCATGTCTCTGGCGACGCCGGTAATAATGGTTGATAGTTCACGAAGGTGAGCGGCCTCGAGGTTCGCATCTTTGATTTGTCCTGCAGCGGTCGTCGTGCTGCTGTATTGGGCTTGGTTCGCCTTGAGTTCAAGCGCGTAGGCCTGATCGACGCCACTTCTTGCGATTGCAGCACCACGATTAGCTCCGCCAGCGGCTGTGCCTGCTCCAGCGTTGATGGCAGAAACATTGCCCGCGAGTTGTGTCTCGGTCGCAGCCTTCATATCGTCGCGGTACATATTTTGACTTTGTTCAACCTTGTGCGCCGTTGTGGTTTCGTTCTGAATCGTGGCGTTGGTGAATTCGTTATTGGCACGGTTTAGATTTCTGGTTCGATTTCCTGTCGCAACATTGCTAAAGATTGGATTGATTACGCCTGTTCCTGCGTAGGGGATTGTTGTAGTGGCGCTGCCCCAGATTTCCTGTTTGCGGGCTCGTGCCTCACTTGCGATTCTGACCGATTCAGCACTTTGCGAAACTGCGGACTGCGTGTTGGCCTGCTCGGCGCGGCGCCACATTTGACGGTTGCTGTCATTTACCTGGGCGTTAGTGGCAGCGATAGTGAAGTTTGCGCTCGATTGGGCCATGCCGCGCGCGGTCTGCGCGCCGCCCGCGATGGCCTGAAGGGTTGCTACTCTGTTTCCTTCGATGCTGGCGTGTCCTGAGATCTGGCGCGCGTTTGCTCCGAGGTTCGCGGCGTCCAGCGAGCCTTTAGCGCGAGTCAGTTCTGCTTGGTAGACCTCCTGGATGTTTTGATGCGTGATCGAATCAAGCGTGTGGATGAAAGGGTATTAACTTCATACCTGTGCCTGATTGCCAAGCGGCGGGGGGATCGATCGTATCTAGAGCAATCTATGGCAAGAATCGAACAGGCGGTGAATGATTCTCATGAGGAGATTGACGCATGGGTTTCGCAGGAGTTTAGTGAAGCCGATCCATTAGCAATCGCTGCTTAAAAAATAATGACTAAGCCAAGAGAACAAAAGTCAATCGCAAGGGTTTTTCTGTCGTCGCCGCTGGTGCTTGTGTTAACAGTCACGATCATCGTGGTGTTCGTAATGTCGTTTGCAGGATATATCAGGCGGGGCGGCTTTTGGACACCGGAGGTTGAAGCGCGAGTGTTCAATGACGGTGGGCGGGATCGGAACCAGTCGAGTGGTGTGAGTGGCAACCGAAGAAAATTTGCATTTCAGGGAGAAGTCTATAACCAAGCTGAACAAGTCAAAGAAAGCGCCGCTCTGACGCTAGGAGCGACATTGTTGGCGATAGAGAGGGCGCGTGAACAGAAACCATATCAAACGGTTGAGTCGTTGATTCGCGGTGTTGCGGAGCACGGTTTGTTGCCGCCTGGAATGACGCTGGATGGTAGCGCTTCCGTGGTCTCGAGATATGGGAATTACTACATACGCTATCGCGAACAGCCGCTCGGTGTGGAAGTGCTTTCTATTGGTAAGGGCGCTTTTGATGGAGTGGCAATCCTAGTGAGGTTGCCGGATGACGAGTTTTCTGAGAACGCCTTGACTTACTACATGATTTCAAAGGCGGGCTTGCAGGTGCCTGGCGGGTTCGCGCCGGTGGCCCAATTGATTAGTAGTGGTTGGCGACCTGAGACGTTAAAGGCTGCGGAGTCGTCCCAGGGTGAAAAGGAAAAAGATCGTCAGTGGCTGGCGGCGCGTGCTGCGAATTGAAAATGAAGATAGTACGAAATTGCGATGTCATTCGTTAAGCGAGTAGAAGAATTTGACGCCAGGTACGGCATTCCACGTCCTGCCGAAATGCAGGCGATGCCGGCATACCAAGCGTTTCTGCGCTTGATGGCGGCCGGGGTGACGATGTTGGTGCTGGCCGGTTGTGGAGCATTATCAGCATATCTGATCTGGCTATCGGCGGGATATTTGGAAGTGAGTACGCCGGTCAAACTCTACTTCGTAATTGCGATGCTGGCGTGTCTGCTTGTGGGTTGTATGGAGGCGCTTCAGGAGGCATTGCCATACTACCGGATCCAACAAAGGTTGACGTTTGGTACAGCGCGTTGGGCGGACGAGAGCTATTTGACAGGGTTTGCATTCAAGCTTTCAGAGATTGGGGGATTACCGCGTGGATCATTACGAATCGGTCAGTTGAGACGAGGCTATACGTTGGTGTTACCTGAGGAGGAATGGCTGCGGCATATAGCGATATTTGGCCCACCGGGATCGGGCAAGTCAAAAACGTTTTTAATGAACATGCTGCGAGATATTGCGGCTGGCGGATCGGCGATCGTACTTGATCCGAAGGGTGAGTTGTTCGAACAAACGGCTGGCGCGTTTCGGCAAGTGCTCAGGTTGGATTTGGTTAATCCCGCTCGTTCTGATCGCTGGAACTTTTTGCCGAAGTGTAAGGATCGTCCGGAGTTCGCGGGTCAGATGGCTGCGACGATGATTGGCTTGGAGGGAACAAAACATAACATTGCAGATCCGTTTTGGCAGGAATCAGAGTTGTTGTTATTGAAAGCGGTGCTTTTGCATTTGCCGGACATTGTGGCAGAGCCGACGCCTCCGATGATTTATGAATACTTGGCGTTGAGGAAGTTAGAGGCTATTGAGTCGGAAATGCTTAACTCAAGGAACAAGCATGTAAAGCTAGCCTGGGGCGCGTTCCAGAAGGCGCCGCCACAGACTCAAGGTAGTGTGATTACCGGTTTAATGAACAAGCTAGGTACGTTTCGGGAGGAAAACGCGCAAAAGGTCTGTGCGCCAATCACGGCAGCGGATCGTAGCGCCGGTGTGCGGCGGATTGAGTTTGGCAGATTAAGGGACTATGGAACGGTGATTTATATAGTGGTCGCTGAAGGTGACGCGACTCGCTATAAAAATCTTTTGGCGACCTTCATTGGCCAGGCTGTAAACGAATTACGAATTGATAACCCCGCTGAGGAAGTTGCGCCGGTTGGGTTTGTGCTCGACGAAGCTGCTAACGTGCCGTTGGTAGGGTTGAAGGAGATTGCAGGCGTTGGGCGAGGGCGAAAGATCGGCTTGATTCTTGGGTACCAGAATCTACCACAGGTGCATGATCAATACGGGCAAGAGGGTGGCAATGCGATTCTCGGGTCTATCGGCACGATGATCTTCCTTCCTGGATTAGATGATGTGACGACGCAGTTTGCTTCTCGTCGAATAGGCCAGACGACAGTGTGGAGTCATACGACGGTGGACGGTAAGGGTAAGAAGTTGGATAACGAGCGGCAGTCAGAGACTGGCCGAGCCCTAATGGATGCACCAGAAGTTCGTCAAATGGTAAAGCACAAACAATGCGTAGTGCTGATTGATACCTCGCCACCAATTAAGTGTGCCTATCCTCCTTACGCAGTCTTGAAGCAACGGGCTATTGCGTGTGAGTTTGGTGAGCCGAAGTTGGTGAGCCTGGAGGAAGCGGAAGCCGAGTATCTGAGAGTAACCGAGGCTTCGAGTGAGGTTGAAGCGATAGGCGACAAGGCGGATGGCGGATCGGATCTTGAGGCAGAGGCGCCGCGAGAGACGATAGATGGGGGATTGAATTACGAGTCTGAGAAAGTCATATCGGAGGTCTTGCCGAGTGCTGGAGAACGATCAGCAAAGGAGTCTGCCGGCCCGGAAGTGCGCAAGAGAAAAAATCGTGCTCCCGGAATTGAGCATAGGCAGGGGAAGTTGGTGTTTTATTCTGATCAAGCTGTGGAGAGGGAGTTGACGTCGAGTGCAAAGCAAGAGATACAAAAGCGAAGGCCGAAACTTATAGTTCATACTGACCAGGGGGATCGGATTGAAAGTGGCCAAATGGCTGGAGTCTTGAATAGTGGAGAGGCAGTAACGGCGCAGCACGATAATTTGAGATAGGACGGAATAAGGTGGTTCAGGAATGTTTGAAGGTGCCAGAAAGCAAAAATTCAAATTGACGTTCGTTATACTCGGCGTCTCGGTGATTGTTTTGGTGATTAGTTTTGCGTATGGGACCTGGGCCAAGGCCGAGCATGAGAAGGAACTGGTTCCGCAGTTGGGTGTTGCCAGTATGGTGAAGGCGCTTCGGCAGTTTCAGCGGCAAACTGGTCAGTTTCCGCATGACTTCATGGAGCTTGAGAAGCGAGGGATATGGAAGCATACGACACTACCGGATTTTGGGCCAAGCAAGAGCACTCTGACGCACCGAAACTATTACTACGTTTATGGGAAGTCGGATCCTTCGACGTGTAGTGTTTGGGCGATACCATCAGGGCCAAAACGGGAAGAAGCGTCCACGCATTTCCTTGTGATAAGGCGTGACGTGATTCAGACATGGAAAGGGCCGGCTTTGACGAAGATTGACATTGAGAGAATAGATTCCAACCCTACGGGAGACTTATTGAACATGCTAGGCATGACTGAACAGAAGACGATTGATCAACGCGCAGATAAGAAGTCAGTCAGATTATTTTGACACGCAGACGGCGGGTTCCTGTTTAGTCAAAGAGCAGTGGGGATTAAGATTGGACCAATTGAAGAGTTGAGCTTGTCCTGAGTCGTCAAGTGCAAACTCCGTCTTGGAATTGTTCGGGCTTGCGACCGTGGGTTCTTTTGCCTTCCTTTTTTTCCTTCAACCGAATCAGTTCTGCGTAGCGATTCGAAACCGATAGTGCGGTGGTGTGCTGGACATCGATCTCCATGACTTCTGCAATGCGTCGCCGGGTCGCCGCAATAAACGTAGCCTCCTGAAGAGTCGGAATTGCTAATGGCCAGCCCTTCACATAGAGCAAATGTTTCGGAATAGCGCTTTCGATTTCTTCGCGTTTCGCTGCTTTTATTTTTGCCTGTGGCAAGCGAGCGCGCTGAGTTTCAGTGAGGAGTTCAGGTGCGATGTCGGATAACCACTTGTTAGCCTGGAAGGAAAAGGTGGAGGAGATCTCGAGGTCGCACTGCTCACGATAAAGGTCATGGTTTCGGGGATCGCGTGTCGCAGCAAGTAGATCCGCTGCGGTTGCCATGATGCAGAAACAACTTGAGAATCGAGAGGAACCGAATTGGTAGGCACTCGGAATTGGTAATGCACTTGATTTGAGAATCTGAAATATCGTGTCTGTTTTGACTTCGACTATAGCGTTCCAGTCGACGGAGCGTTCAGGCATCGCCAGCTTCTTGCCGTCCAGATTTTTGTGCGGCATGGTACACAAGTCGAGGAGCCGACTCTTGATGAACTCAATGCACTTATTGAAGAAGCCAAAAGGGCGTCGAGGGACCCAGCCCAAACAGGTGTATCCTCAGATTTAGAATGATCGCCTTTCCGGGCAGTTCAAAAGAGCTAAACGTTTCTAACAAGGTATCAGGAGCCATCAACAACCTCACCTCACCTACACCAATAGGAGATCTGGATCCGCCAGTGCCTTGTAGGCAAATGCTTGGCTATTCGTTTTCTGAAACGTCGGAAAATAAGTGGAATTGTGGACTACTCGGGAATGGGTTTGGCGATCTGCCGAGCGTGTACTTGCGCCTCATCCCAAGTTCGGGGAAACGCACAAGACAGAATCGGGTCGAGAGTTACTTCGTTTTTCCCCACACGTTCAAATAGCTCAACAACTTCGGGTTTATACTCGCTCCAGTTTGATTGAAGGTAAACGAAAAGCAATAGTGGTAACGCATATGCGGGTTCGGCTCTCGTTTTGCCAAGACTATCGCTAAGGTTGTGCCCGAATGACTGGCTGAGTTTTCAACAACTCGTGCGACTGAACACAGAGTCTAGGGTGGCCATCAAGTTGGTCCACGCTCTGGAATTACTGCGTAGGGCGCAACGGTAAGCCTTCAACCTACTCCTCCAAACGCCGGGTTCAATCCGCGCATTCGTCTAACGCGCGTCCCGGTCATTCTAATTTCCTCCCGCTGAATTGCGGCTAGCGCATTCCCACCCCAACCACTTGCTGCAAGATAATCCTTTAGGTGGTGCTCTTCACTCAAGAATAATGGGCCAATAGTTTGGCTGACAAACATTGACAGCGACCCTCCGCAGGAATATATTTCTGGCTGTCCCACTACGATAGTCGACTCCCTCGTAGCGCCCAAGCATCGCTGCCTCAGAGTTGAGACTCACTTCTCCTGTTTGAACAGGTTCTGGTAATTAATGATTCGGAACATCCCATCCGCGTTGGAAATCATCTCATGTATTCCCTCTCTGAATTCTACTAACTCTTCCATGCGGCGATTGATATTCTGCGTCTTGACCGCCGTGATGGGCCTCGGCCTAACCATCCAGAATGGCTATGCCCAAGGTGGTGCCGGAACGGTTCGGGCCTTGGCGATTGATCCGTCCGCTCCTACCACGCTCTATGCCGGCGTCGCGCCTGACACATCAGTCGACGGTACCGGGGGCCTCTTCAAGAGCACCAACGGTGGGACCAATTGGACCATCGCCAATTCCGGCCTCACAAGCACAGACGTTGATGCCCTGGCGATTGATCCCTCCACGCCTGCAACTCTTTATGCCGGAACCTTTGGCGGCGGAGTTTTCAAGACCACCAACGGCGGAGCCAGTTGGACCGCAGTCAACTCTGGCCTCACGAACATACATGTTCAGGCCTTGGCGATTGATCCCTCCAATCCCGCCACGCTTTACGCCGGAACCTTTACCGGCGGGGTTTTTAAGAGCATCGACGGCGGAACCAGTTGGACCGCAGTCAACTCCGGCCTCTCGTTCACAGACGTCCGGGCGCTGACGATTGATCCCTCCACTCCCTCAACGCTCTATGCGGGAGGCTGTTGCGCTGGCGTTTTCAAGAGCACAAATGGAGGAGGCAGCTGGACTGCAGCAAACTCCGGCATCGATAACATGTTTGTTCTGACGCTGGCGATCGATCCATCCACTTCGGCCTCCCTCTATGCCGCCGGGACCAATGGCAGCGGAGTCTTCAAGAGCGTAAACGGAGGAGCAAGTTGGACCGGCGTCAATTCCGGCCTCACGAACCAATTTATTTATTCACTGGCCATTGATCCCTACATTCCCACCACCCTCTATGCCGGTACCGCTGGCGGCGTGTTCAAGAGCACTAATAGCGGAACCAGTTGGGCAGCCGTCAACTCCGGCCTCACGATACAGTCAGGTCTTAATTATAATAGAGTGACTGCCCTAGCCATTGATCCCTTTAGTCCTGCCATCCTGTATGCCGGAAACAATGGCGGCGGCGTGTTCAAGAGCGGCAACGGAGGAACGAGTTGGACCGCAGTCAACGTCGGCCTCACGAACATATATGTTTATTCTCTAGCCATTGATCCCTCTACTCCAAGCACCCTCTATGCTGGCACGGCTGGCGGCGTCTTCAAGAGCACGAACGGGGGAGCCAGTTGGAATGGAGTTACTTCCGGTCTCACAACCGCCGTTACTTCCTTGGCGATTGATCCCTCCACTCCTACCACGCTATATGCTGGGACCAATGGTGGCAACTCGTTAAGCGAGGGGGCGGTACCGGGTGCTGGAGTTTTCAAGAGTACCAACGGAGGAATCAGTTGGACCGCTGTGAACTCCGGCCTCACGGGCCCAGTCGCGCGAGCTCTGGCCATTGATCCATCCACTCCCTCGACGCTTTATGCTGGCACCACAGGTGCAGGCTTCGACGGCGGTGGCGTGTTCAAAAGCACCAACGGAGCAACCAGTTGGACCGCCGTCAACAACGGCCTTGGCCAGTCCCTATACGTCTATGCCTTGGCGATCGACCCCGCCACTCCCGCCACACTCTATAGCGGTGCCCGTCCTTTTCTCGGCGGGAACGGCGTTTTCAAGAGTACCAACGGAGCAACCAGCTGGAGTGCCATCGGTCCCACAAACACGCTCGTTTATTCCATTGCGGTCGATCCCTTCACTCCGGCGACGCTCTATGCCGGCACATGTGGCGGCATTGACTGTCCTGGTGGCGGCGCTTTCAAGAGCACCAACGGAGGCACCAGTTGGATTGCCATCAATTCCGGTCTCCCGAACACATATGTCTTTTCGCTGGCAATCGATCCCTTGACTTCCGCCACGCTTTACGCCGGAACCTACGGCGATGCCGGCATCCAAGGCGGCGTTTTCAAGAGCACCAACGGAGGCACCAGTTGGAGCGCCGTCAACTCCGGCCTCACCAAAACGGACGTGCGTTCGCTGGCGATTGATCCCTCCACTCCAGCTACGGTCTATGCTGGGACGAACGGCGCCGGTGTTTTCAAGAGCACCAATGGAGGAGCGAGTTGGGAACCTACTGGAATCGACTTCACCGCCCCTATGCCAACACCGACGTCAGTCGTCTTTTCAATTACGCCAACCACGCCGGCGTCGGCTCCTTCGGACCAAGATATCTTTGTGAGCGGCGCTAATTTCAAGCCGAATTTGTCCGTCGATATTTCTTCGCCCGGTGGCGGGGTAACGACGCTCAGTGGAGAGCAGATCCAGAACGTCACGGAAACCTCTTTCATAATGCGCGCCACATTGAACGTGCCCGGAAGCTGGAGCCTCAAAGTCAAGAATCCCGACAATCAACAATCAACATCATTTCCGTTTACTGTTGCAAGCGGAGGGCCGAATCCGTTCATAACTTCGATCAGCCCAAGCACACCAACCGCGACCGGCGCAAACCAGAACGTGATCGTAACCGGAGGCAACTTTCAGAACGGCCTAAGAGTAAACGCAACTTTTCCAAACGGGGGCATTGCAACGCTTCAAGGAACCGGACAGATCCAAAATGTCACGGCAATTTCGTTTATCATACGGATCACCCTGAACACGGAAGGCTCGTGGAAGATAAGCGTGATAAATCCCGATAGTTCGCAGTCAGCTCAATTCACATTTAATGTCAACGCCTCGGGTCCGCCGCCAACGGGCCTGCCAACGTCAGTCCTCTCGCCAGTCATCGGCCCTTTGCGCGTAACTACTTCCAATTTAGGAATCGCCGACAGTAAATGGGAGTTCAATCAGCATAAGACCGGCAGTCACACAGCGACCGGCGGTATTTCTTTATCGAACGATACATACGCTTGGGACGCCAATTTATACACTCCGACAAACTCAAACGCTGACGCCGGAAAGGCGGTGTTCGCGACGGCGGCGGGTCAGGTCGTCTCGTACGTTGGCACGCAGCCTGGTAGTGGTCCGGGAGCGGTCTTAATCGCTCATCCCAATGCTGCAAGCCCTGTATGGTTCAGCGGATATTTGCACATGACAAACGTCCGGGTAACGCTAAATCAGGCGGTCGATTCGATGACCTTGATTGGCGACGTGGGGCGAGCCGGTGTTAGCACCGAGTATTTGCAGTTTGTGGTTTATTCCGGAACAAATACGCGTGGCAACTTGCGATCGTTCAACGCAGCAATAACAGAGCGTGGAACAGGTGTGATTACGCCACCGGTAATCACTTCCATTGTGCCCAGCACGGTAAATGAATCGGACACTCCTCAACTTGTTACGATCAACGGAACTGACTTCGCCGCTGACTCGATTATTGAAGTTCGAGCGCCTAACGGATCGGCATTTTCGATCACTCCGGAAACGATCGCCTTAAGCGCAAATGCCCAAATTTTGAAGGTGACAGCCAACGCGATTACCGTTCGCGTCCCCTTTTTCTTCAGCGGCACATACGAATTTACGGTCATTAACCGGTCCACCGGAGCCAGATCAGCGGTCAGTTGCCCACAGCGTTGTGTCAATGTCACGGCTGTATCCAAGCGCGCACCGGTAATTCTGGTTCCGGGTATTATGGGAAGCAAAATCGCGAAAAGTAATGGAGAGGAGTTATTTCCGGCGCTCCCTGATTTTTTATCAGTACATCATCGACAGCTTAAAGACAATATAGTCAACACGTACGTTCCGATTCAACAGCGACAGGTTGTCGCTACGCAAGTCTTTCGTAGTATTGGATATGGTCCTCTTTCGTTGGATTTTTATGGGACTTTAATCGATTGGCTTACAAATGAGGGCTACACTCCTTACGTTGTAACTAGTCCGAGTCAACGCACATTAGCCGGATGCGATACAAACCAAACAGATGCCAACCTATTTTTATTTGCGTACGATTGGCGAAACAGCAATGCGATAAGTGCTGAAGACTTGAGAGATTTCGTTGGTTGCATAGCTAAAATTCGCTATCGCGACAATCCGATTCCCGCTGACTTTAAGGTTGATATTATCGCCCACAGCATGGGGGGGCTCGTTGCCAGGCGATATATTCTTGACGGCAATCACCACGTCGGCCGAATGGTAACTCTGGGTACTCCATGGCTCGGCGCCCCTAAATCGATTCCCGTTTTCGAAAATGGGCGATGGGACGGAGGCGTAAATCTGTTGATTGATCCACCGACCCTAAAAGAAATTGCACCCTTTATTAAAGGCGCTCAGGAGTTGATACCGAGTGCAGTCTATACAGACCATTTGGCGACAGTTGACCAGGGAAGTTATCCGTTAGGTGAGAACGGCTGGAGGGATTTTGACCCCGACCCTCGAGACATCCGGCAATATAATTTCGATCAACTTAGAGCGGCAATGAACTTCAGATATGCTAATCAACCCGGTAACGTAACAAACTCATTTCACAGTGCTGGAGGTCAAGACGACTGGCGAAACGATACCACGGGCGTTAGTTACTACAATTTTTTTGGCAGAAGTAGCGGTACAATTGGATCGGTAATTGCGCACAAAAACCTTATCGGTCAAACGTCTTTGCAAACCGTCCCGACCGAGGGCGACGGCACTGTTCCGGAATTAAGCGCACTCAGGACAAGCACGCGTGCCAGCTATTTGGGTACGGTGGTGACGAAGCCATTCTTATTAGTGAATCATCGCCAACTAACCTCAAACTCATTAGTTCTTTCTACTATCCGGTGTGTATTGATCCTAAACAATGCGAATAACTGCCTGAATTTATTGCCAACGGCTTTTGCTCCTACTCCCAGCATAAGTGCCGTTGTCGAACCGACTTACAATTTAACTGTGATCGGATCATCATCGGTCTTGATCAGCGACTCTTTTGGCAATACGACCGACCCTCTTAGTACTACGCTGGATGGCGGAATAGCCACTGTTCCAATAAACGTTACCGGCGACAACTACGTAAATGCGGTATTTCCGCTCGACCAAAATTATCAAGTTATTCTGAAAGCACCGGCAAATCCACTTTCGATCAAAATGACTAAGAGCGATGGTCAAACTATCAGTCAGGCTATCCGTTATGTCGATATAATCCTGCCTCCGAATGTTTCGGCATTACTCGAGATTACACCTCAAAGTGTAAGCATTTTAAAATACGACAGTGATGGAAACGGAACCTTTGATACTCAAGTCAATCCAACAATCAACGTAACCGGAACCCCGGCTCAGGACATCGAACCGCCGCAACTACATATAAACGAAACGGTGCAGAGCGGGAATTCACGGATCGATCTTGAGGCGACCGACGTAGGAACGGGCGTGCAAAAGATCATGTACTCGCTAAACGGCACAACGTTTCAACAATACTCCAATCCTTTAACTCTGAATGTTGCGACGACGCCGACGATCTACGCATTTGCCGATGATAACGTGTTCAATCGCTCCGGACTTGTAACACATGATTTGACTGCTTCAAATGTGGGCTTTAGTGTCACCGGACCAAGTTCTGCTCCTGCGGGTGGATCGGCGGCGGCGAGTTGGAATTCACCAGCAGGCCGTCCAGTTGACGACTGGATTGGACTTTTCACGATCGGGATGTTGAATTCCGTTTATCTCTCGAAGCAATATACCGGCGGTTCGAGCACGGGTAATTTGTCATTTACAATCCCAAATCAAGACGGAACGTATGAGTTTCGGTACTTACTCAACGACGGGTTTTCAAGTGTTGCAGCGAGCGGCCCCATAACAGTTGGGACGACAGCACCTCCGCTTCAACTGCTTTTGGAAGCATCTGGCCCGGCCTCAGATCAAGCGGCGGTACTACATTCGCTACTATTCCTAAGAGACCCATTGCCAGTAGTTAATGGAACCGACTTTCTTAATCTCGGAGTTGATCGGAACACGCGGGTGATTGTTTTTGTGATGAATCTTCAACTGGCTCAAGGCGAAACTTCTTCTTCGGTTGTAGTTACTTTAACTGATAGTAACAACCAAAGTTACGACGTGCCCGCCGAGGATGTACGGCTTGCACCTAACTTCAACTTTACACAGGTGATCTTCAGGTTACCAGATAATCTACCCGCTGGCACTTGTACCATCTTGATAAAAGCGCATGGCCAGGTCAGCAATCTCGGCACTATCAGAATTAGAATTTAAGTTCACCTAGCCTTCAAGGTCTAATCTCTCCGGACGAGAGTCGGATCCCCCTGTGAATGCCTTCAGTCGTTGTGCCCGACCAAAACGAAGGCCGCCCAATAAAAAGGTAAAATGGCGCCAAGGTTGGTCTTTCATTGTTTGCACAGTGGCGTCTCGCAATGCTGTTGCTTTGTCATGGGTGGAATGGGTTCCGCTCCGATTTGAGAGCATGATAGAACCTCCTCATTAACTGTGAGGTATTCGCTGAATTAACTTTCCACTGGCTGACCAGCATCGAATGAGTGCCGGCGATAAAGAATGCCCAGGACATCCCTACTACGCCTTCGCCTGGGCTTATAGTTTCGTTTGCAGTTTCGTAAGCCGACAGAACGGCCAAACGATCGGTTGCAGTATTACGGAATTCCAACTGTTATGGTCCTTTTTGCAAATCGTGTTGTGCGATCGTTACGCCTACGGTGGTTTGGTAGTCGACGCGTTCGCCGGGTTGTGGTGTTTGCGAAATGATGATGCCCGATTCAAGCGGTGCGTTATCGCGGCGAGCCAAAACTCGAGGGTTTAGATGAGCGGCTCGAAGTTTGGTTTCTGCGTTTTGGTACGTGAGACCGATCACTGTGGGTACAGTGGTTTGCGAGGGGCGAGATTGGCGCTCGCGTTTTACTGAAAGAGCCAGTTGTGAGAGGGCAATAGCTGGTAGAAGGACGAATACTATAAATGCCAGTGTCGCGAGTGTGGCTATTAGTAATCGTTGTTTCCCTCGTATCGAGTATCCGATTATAAGACCGAGTAGAAATCGCATATCGGGCGTTATGCCTTTCGAGATGAATTCAAAAGCAGCTATCCGCCTGATTTCACCCTCTCGGGTTTTGGAATAAGACGCACATTAGAGGACTAACAATGCGGCCAGTTCTTCCGCGCCTCCGCCTAGCTCTGCGGCATTCGTTCCGATTTGGTCAAGACTGCCGCCGGTAATAGGCGGGGAAATGTCGTTGGTTTTTGCGACGTCATTGGCGGAAGGCTGGCGGCCGGATTGGTCGTGGAGTTTATTGGCGGGAATGTTGGTCTGTTTCTGCCGATCGAGTTCCTGACGGCGTTGGTACTGGTCACCTTGGTCAAAGGAGGCGAGAGCTGCGTGGTCATTTGAACCAGTAGGAGCGGCGACGACAAGTTGATCATGAGTTTGCTGGTTTAAGTGTGAAGTGGGATCGGACAGATGTGTTAGTTGATGAGTGAGGACATGTTCGGAGTTGGCGCGTTCAATGCCATTAGCAAGGGTGTTAAAGAGATTGTTTGCTATGGCAGTGACTTCCTGTGCGCTTTGTCTGGTAGCGGCGAGATTGATGCCTTTGTCTGTCGCGGTATCGATCATGATTTGACTAATCTGTTCAACGTGTTCGTTAGTTCGGCCTGGGTCCAACAGTGCAGATAGTCCAGAATCGCGAACCGTATTGTTTAGGTAAGCGTTGATTTCGATCGCGGCTGGTCGCGCGATTTCCTTAAATGTTTCTAATCGTAGTTCGATGGCAACTTCGGTTCGTGCCAAATCGAGTTGAGCGGATCTCTCATCAAGAGCCCGTAGCGAAGATTGAAATCGCTGTTGCGTGTTTTCAAGATTTCCGCGCAATTGGACATAGCGGTCCAGGCTCGGTCCTGTAAGTTCAGCAATGGTTGTTTGCTCAACTGCCGTGCGTTGTTCAGCGGTTGTGGCAACAGGCTGAATGCGGACTTGTTGGGATCGTTCCAGGGCGTTTTTGTTTGCTTCGAGAATAACGTCTGCGGTGACGGAATCAAGTTGTTGCGTTTGTGCCTGACTAACGAGAGTCGCTTGATCGAGCTCGGCGTGATGAAGTGTTTCGATAATCTGACGGGCAGCCTCACTTCGCTCGTGCTGGCCGCTGTCGCTGGCAAATGTGTTTAGGGTCTGGCGAAATTGTTCATCGTAGGCAATTGAGGCCCTCTGTTCTCTGACGGGAGCCTCTGCAATTGCGATTTGTTCGGCAACGAAATTCGAGATTTCAGATTGGGCATGGTCAACCTCGAGCTCAATCGTCTGTGCGTCCGCAACGCGATCCATCACTTCGTTAGCCAGCGTTAAGAGGGGTTCAGGTACGGGTCTGCCGGCTACGTCGTCGCGAAGTTCCTGAGGCTCGAGCGATTGCCAGGCTGGGTCGCGAGCTTGCTCAAATGCTTGTTCACGTACGTCCTGAGGAATTAAATCCTTTACAGTCAAAGAAGCAGTCTTTTCGGGAGGCAACTCAGGGAGAGAGTGTTGTTGGACCATCATCTGAACTGTTTCACCAAGCGCCGTACGGGTAATTTCTTCGCGAGCAAGGGTGTAGCGATCAATCGTGGTTTGTGCGTGGCCGGGGAGAGGCAGTTGAATAGCGGCAGTTTCGTGCGCCCTTAATGATTGTTGGTTACGATCGAGTTCTGGGAAGGCGCCGAGATATTCGGCGCGAGTGTTCACTGCGTAGTCCCTTAGCAGTAGCGCGCGTTCGCGGTCCGCGCTGGTGAGAGTGTTTTGAATAAGACTGTACTCGGCAGTATTGGATTTGATGAGTTCGGTACTTTGCGGTTGAGGATCAAGGGCAAGTTTTACGAGTTCGCGAGTAGTTTGTTGTTGTTCACGATTGCGAAAAGGGTTATCGCTGCCTTGCGCAAGTTGCGCAAGGGTTTGTTCAACTTTATTGGCGCAGGCGGCAATGTGCGTATTCACGGCCTGGAACGCGGTACGCGCCCTTTCCTGTAACGTAGCAATGTGCTGAATACCCAGAGTGACTTCTTGTGCTTGGTAGAGGGCGGAAGCGGGTGCATCAAGGATCGCGCTCGGGTCCCTGATGACGGCCGCTTCCATCTCGCGCCACGTTTGAGCCTGTGCTTCCTGACGCAGTTCCGAAAGCTCAACGGCGGGCAGTCGAATAGTTGATGTGCGGGTGTCTACTTGAGTTTGGGTGTAGTTAACGATAGTCGTTACGGACTGCCCTGCGAGTGGGTACGATTCAGGTAGCTGAAGCTCTATTTCTCTAACATCAGGCGCGGCATTGGCTAATTTAACGTCAGCAGCGACTGTGATCATGTCGCCGATTGCTTGGAGGCGCTCGTCCGAAGAGGATTTAAGGTAATCGGCTACGTTTTCTTGTCGATGGTGATCAAAGTTATTGACGACATAGGCAATGGTTTGTACTTCGAGGTCCTTCAGTTCTGGAACGATGGTGGCTCGCTTCAGATTGTTTGCGCCGGTTTGGAGATTGCCGGCTGACACGATCTTTTGTGCTTCGAGCCAATCGGCGCGACCGTAGTACTCTCGATATAAAGAAGTCTTAGATGCTTCAGAGACTCGGTTTGCTGAAGAGGTTGTTTTGAGAGGCTCAGGAGTAAGTTGCGTGCCCTGTTCCTTCGCGTTGAGGATTGCATACCGTTGAGTAATCGCGTGTCTATGAAGGTAGTCTCTTTCGTATTGAGCAAGCCGAGTATGCGCCTTGTGTAGATCGAAATTGTTTTTAGTAACGAGCTGGTCAGCCGGAGTTCTGAGGCTCCTGTAAAAGTGGTTGACGGCGGTAACGGTTTGCCGAGACTCAAGGTTAGTGAGCAATGTGGCGAGGGTTGGTGAAGGAGTCAGCTTACCTTCGGCCAGCAGCTTGACGCGTTCCTCCTTTTCCTTTCCAAAGACAGCCATTGAGTAAAGGATGTCGCGCATTTCTGCGCGGTCCGCTGCAGAGGCGGCGGGCGAGGGTCGGGCAGAAAGAAATACTTCACGCATTTCCATGACACTGAGAGGTTGACGGACAGGAGCGGCGACGTTTGCGGGATCTGCTCGATGATTGATCTGCTGTTGGTGATTTTCATAGTTTTCAAGTTTGATTTGTGAGCTGGTTTGTATGATTTCCTCCGGCGTCTTGGCAGCGGCCAGACGGTCTGCGTAATTCCGGAAGGTTGGGTTGTAGGCAAGCTGTTGGGTGGTGTGGTCCTTTAGTCGAAAGTCAATGTATTCCGAGATAAATCGGCTTACGTCCGCACGCTCCTGGGCGAAACCGGAGAGAGGATGAGAGTTATGTAGACTGGACCAAGTGTTGGTATTGAGCCGACATTCCACCGCGGTTGACATTAAGACTTGATATTCACGAGGGTTGTCTACTGGAACGCGAATAGTTGAATTGCTTCCAAGAGAGACGTAAACAGGGGACGGAGGGAGGTCCGTCGAGATTTGTTGTTCGTGATCAAGACCAAAGCGGTTGCGAGTGGTATCGATTTGTGTAGAGGTTTTGTCGATGTCTTGTAGTTTGCTGGTCAGGGCTTCGCGTGTCTCGCTGGTGTCTGCGACATGTTGACCGCACAGATGAGTGCATACTTCGCGATAAGCAGCGAGATGAGCGTTATTGATTGCTTGATTGCGTTCAATCTGAGGATTGATCAAGAGCTGGCTCAGGTTGTGTCTGGCTGCGCGTTCAGCGGCCTGGTTGGCATGTGCGATCTTGGCGTATGCTGAAGTTGCTACGGGATCACCGGTGAGTTCAGGATACTCGGAGATTTGATAATTCAACTTCAGATACTCATCGGCGGCTCGGCCAATCTCTTCTGGATCTAACTCCTCGTCTTCGTAAACTTCCAAGAGCAATTCGTTGTAGTTTTCTTCTGCGACTGTGATCGCTCTATCTTCTAATCCGCCTATATCGAAAGTTTCAGTAATGAGGGTTTGTTCTTTCGACAGATCGTGCTGTTCGAACTGAGCGATCTGCATATCTTCCCAACTCTGCCAGTCAAAGTTTTGAGGCAGGTAGTCGTAGGGGTGATTTGGAAAGAGACCATCTTCGTGAATTGGGACTTCGTCTCTGAGGGCTTGTCCTAATTCGGTCTTTTGGGATGAGTAGTACTCTGCGTAAAGGTTGAGCAACTGTTGCTCATCCGGGTCACGCTCCATTGAAAAGTTCTCGACAAATGTTTGAGCTTCTTCTCGAGTTGCAAACCCATTATCGGGGCCGAAAGCGGAATAGCCTCCCGTGAAAGGTTCGAGAGGGTAATACCTGCCGTGAAGTTCTTCAATGCCTTGGACCAAAGGCAAATCGACTCCCCCAGGCGATTGAGCCTGGTACTGAAGGTGTTCAACATCGACGCCCTGGCTGCTCAACTTTTTTTCAAGGGGTAAGATCTTGGCCCACAACTCATTGGAGCGTTGAGTATCGGCTTGGCCGTTGGTAGGGACGGTGCGCTTGATGTCAAGATTATTAAAACGACCGAAAAGCCCGTTATTCTCACGAACCAACCATTCTTGTTCAACTTTAGAGTTGTCGCGGCATTGAGTAACAAGGGATTGCTTTCGCGCTTGAAACTCAGGTGTTGCGCGGATGGCCTCGGCGTATTTGACGGCTTCTACGGCAAGATCGCGGGAGGTCTGCTCTGCGGCTGCATAATTCTGAAGAACTGTCTCGCAAGTCTGTTTGCTGGAGGCGAGACGCGATTGAATCTGATCGAGTGCCTGAGCGAGTTCCTGCCTAGTGGGGTTTAGTCCGGTAATGATCGCGTTTAGTTGATGGCCAGCTCGCTCGATATTGTTGATGGTGGTGATCTCGGCACGTGTGGGAAGTTTCTGGCCGGCGTGGGATTGCAGCCACGCGAGCCGTTCTTCCTTTTGGGAGGTCAAGATGCGTTGGTAGTCGCCCTTTTGCAATTCTCCTTGTGAGCGAAGCCTGTCTGGATTAACACGATAATTCTCTTTCGCAAACTGGATGGCCTCGCGGGTGAAACCTCTTGTTGCTTCAACGTATTCGACGCGGACAAGGAGTCGGAGAGAGGAAATGGCGTTGAGTTGGTCGACTCGAGATACAGGTTCGCTGCTCTGCGGTCGGCCAGCGCGTGCGAATGTTTCGCTTACTCGCGTGGTGAGGTTGAGTTGTTCAAGCTCTCGATTACTTTCGAAGAGCGGATTGAGAATTGCGCTCTTGCTGACGCCGCGCTCAAGTTGTACGTCGACTGCTGGCAATACACGGTCTAGCAGATCGGATTGCGTTTCAAAGCTCAGAGTATCGGGAACCTGTGGGGGCAAAGCCGCTAGATTGATTCGGTCGTAAGAAGCATCGAAGGTGACGGCGGTGCTGTTCTCTCGTTCCGCTCCAAAGTGATCTCCCTCCGGTGTGGCGTAGTCAAGAGAGTCGGCGATCGCAGCCTCGTACATTTCCGCATAGATTTGGGTTTCATCGGGTGTCAGATCTGTTCGTTCAAGGTTGGGGTCGAAGGTGAAGCCGGCGAGCTCGCCAAGAGTAGCAAGACCATAGGAGCGTGAATTTAAGTGATCGAAGTAGAAAGATGTTTGGGGCTCGAGTTGGATTTCGCGAAGGTCGCTTTGCAGGGTTGAAACGAGACTGGCTTCAAGTTCGGCGCGATTTTCTGCTGCGAGGGTGAGAGTGTATTCATGTACTTGTTCGGGCGTGGGCTCTGCGTTCGGTTCGGGCAAAGGTTCGGCCCACCGAGCAGTCTCGGCGAGAACCTGATCAATGACTTCGGCCTTTTGTTCGTTGGTTCGATAAGCGCCTGCTTCGTCCTGACGGATTTCCGTGTAGATATGATTGAAAACGGTAAGCCGGCCATCGGAGTCTATCCATTGACCGCACGCCTTATTGGCTATTTCAAAGAGTAACTTGCCCTTTTCTTCGGCTAGCTTTGGATCGTCGATGAAGCGACGAACAAAATTGATGGCGTGAGCTTCAGTGCCGATGGTGACTTTGGTTTCGTCGCGCGGTCGGGCATCCGGGTCCCTGGGTATTGAGAGTACATTTTCGGTGAGGGTGGCGCCGCGTTCGAATGCCTCGCGGACAAATTGGTCCAGGTCGTTTAGGCGGCTTGCGTGTTCGGCTCTGGTGAGTCCTTCAGGAATATTGTAGAGAGCGGTGAGGTCATCCGCCATGGGGTCGATTGCGAGAAGCTCAGCGTGGGCCTGTTCGGCGCGGGCTGATAAGGCAGTCGGCTGCTGACGTGCGGTTGTGGCTGGTAACGGTTTGGGCCTTTCCGGACTTGGAAGATTCAGTTCCAGTTCTTCTCGTTGGAGCGTGTGGTCTGGATGGCGCTCATTATGGATGAGGAGTTCGATCGTAGCTTTAACAACATCGCCGTGGCAGAGTTCAGGAGCGCAACTGCACGCGAGTTTGATTGGCTCACCGCTAGCAATCCGCTCTTTCAGTTCGTGGATGAACTTAAAAACTGGACCTTCGCCCTTTTCAATCTGGTCGGAGAGCCAATTGTTGAAGTGGCTGACCGCATCTTCGTGAGTTTGCACTTTATATGGGGCGCGGGTGCCATCACGGTCGGACCATTGGTTGCCGAGTGTGGTTCCTCGACCGATATAAACATAAGTATTGTCTTTTGGACCGGTGTAGGTATGGCGATTAACTACCGCAACGTTTTCGAGTTCGGCGGCGGCGGATAGTCTGAGTCTGGCCCGAAGGACTTTCATGCAGTTTTGCTTCTCCGAAACATGTTCAGGCTATCGGGCCAAATGAAGTCTCGCCCTGGGCCATGCCGGGACGTTTGCAATCAGTGTGCTCAAGACCAAAGTGCAATTTATGGGGTTTTTTCGAGGTTGATGGCGATTTGAGCGGAGAAGGTGTTGGCCGCTGCCGACATGACCACTAAAAAACCTCGGCGGCTGCCGACAGGCGAAGGACGGTTAATGGAGCAAGTCATCAATCTGCGGGATTTCTCTGACGGGTTCCGCATGGGATGGCGGCGTGGCGGTTGGTTGGCGGTCCACTTTCGGTGTCTGTGTTTGGGATGACTTGGAAAGAGGAAAAGAGCCATCCTTGTTTGGCTGACGATCCACGGTATGCTCGGCGATTCGCTGTACCTCCGTGCGATGGAGGGGTTCGCCAGGAGTAGGCTTTCCGGAAGATGGTTCTGGCGCTTTGGCTGTTTCTCTGGAGTGTGAGTAGGCGGCGATATCAGCTCGATGTACGAGCGTTTCGAGTCTCATCCGTTCTAACGGGTCAGGGTGACGAACCGCATAGAGCTCAAGTTGAATAACCTGTTTTGGATTAAACGAAGGTTCCGGGATAGGTTGGTTGAAACTCTGAAGCTGTTCGCGGTGAAAATCGGCCATGCTCTTGGTAAGTTCGTGACAGTGATTGGCGCGCGTTACTTCGTCCTTAAGTCGTTCGTGTTCGGAATCTATCGCCTTGGTTGTTTCGATTCTCAAGTGCGCATGTTCTTTGGATTCGGTAAGGCGTTGAGCGAGCCAAATGAGGGGGTGACGCGGGCGCCGGAAATCAAAGAGACGTGCGGTCTGTTCATCTCCCCTAAGATCCTTTATCGGGACAGCGGTAAAGCGCTTGTGTGCGGTAAATGAGTCGAGTTTTCCAACGGCTTGTTGGAGGGCAATTTCGCTAAGGGTTTCACGGCCAATTGCGCGTGCGGCTCTCGTGGTCAAAGAAGGTCTTTTGTCGTCGGCGAGGCGTTCTTCGTAACGTGCTTCCAGGATGAAAGCATGTTTCAACATGGCGGGATCGGAGAGCAGTGTTCCATGGTCGATGAGCTGAGTTATTTCGGCGCGGGAAAGGATCTTTTCATGACGTTCACCATTGCGTTTGATAAGCCGATCATGTTCTTTCAGATGAATGTCGGAAAGGATGGCGGTCATGCGTCCGGCATCTGTGACGGCGGTGGTTAGTTCCTGTCTGCGGTTCTCAATTTTCTCTACTACGAGTTCTCTGATCGTCTTCAGGTTTGTGACCATCGTGGCGGCTTCACGCCTACTGGAAGGACTCAGGTGGAGGGTAGTGATTTTGAGTGGGGTGCCAAAAATACGAGCTTGCTTTTCGTGCTCGCTGATGCGGCGGTCCAATTCGACAAGGGAGTATTTCTTCTGATTAATTTCCCATCGTGTTTGGTGGCGAGTGCGCTCGAATTGGTGAGCACGTTCTTGCCGTGCAGCCTGTTCGGATCTGGCTACGAGTAAGTGGCCGTCGAGACGCGCAATATCCTTGTCGCTTCGAGTGGGTTCAGCTCGTTCGGTGGCGAGACTTTCGCGAATATCTTCGAGGGTGCGGACACGAGCAGGATTGCGGTTAGCAATGGCCTGGTCCTGAAGTTTATTGATTTCACTATTTCTTAAAAGAGGAACCGGCAGCGGAGTGTGTTCTGCTTGACAGCGTAGCTGAATCTCTTGTGCGTGGGGACGAAATTGAGCATGTTCTTTTTCAGCCGCGGCCAACTGAGCTTCAAGTTTGTGAACGGTTTTGGAAACTATAATTTGATGGTCGCCGATGCCTTTTGCGTGCCGTTGAAGTTCCGAATCGTAACGGGTTTGTCTGAGTTGCTGGCGCTGGTCAGGGTTGAGTTCTTGCGCTTGTCGGAGGGTGGCACTGGCGTTAGCGTCGGCACGTCGGCGAATGTCGAATTCTGAAATCTGCCGAGTGTAACCGTGGGTTTCATCGTAAACGCGAAAGCGACGTTTATCTCCGTGTTGACGGGTACTGTTTAGGTCCGACCGCAAGCGATCAACTTCCGCTCGCGCGACCATTGATCGTCCCAGGATAAAGCGCTCGCGCCACAGTGATGCTGAGACGTGCCGTGGTTTTTGGAAATCATCCTGTCCTTCAACTCTTTCTCGGGAAGTGGGACGGCTTTGGTCTACTGAAGGAGCGGTTATGATGATAGTGGGATCTTGCTGATTAGAGTGGATAGGATCTCGTTCGTTGTCGCTTTTGAGGGGTGAAGAAGGATCAATTATTGGCTCCGAAATAGTTAACTGAATGGATTGGATCGGATTGGGGTCGGGAACATTAATCGGAGTTGGGATAGAAGTGTCAGTGAGATCCTGTTTAAGCTGTTCGTGCGTTAATTCTATTTCGCCGGTTGGATTGGTAACGTGCCCGAGAGTGGGTTGACGATCGTGAGTTTTCGGAGACTGAGTTTCGCGGAGTGTTTCTTCAAGGCCAGGGGTTTCCCTGGTTGATTCCTCGTGATCGTGGCTCACCGGTTTCTGGACTCGCTGTGAAACTAATTGTCTTTGTTTTTCGATTCCAGTGCTGACGGCCTCGGCGATCTTTCCAGGGACGGATTCTTTCTCATTTGAAGGTCCTTTAGTGTGATGGACTAAGAGTGTGCGCGGTAGGTGTTTAATGCGACTGCGCCTCTTATTAAGACTACTCAAACCGTCGCGGCAGATAGCCAGATGCGCATGGGGAATGTCGGTATTAAGATGAATGCCGGCAATCCAATAAAGCTCGGTAAAGTTAACTTCCTTTTCGATTACCTTCACCGCTTCGCGAATGATTTCTTTGAACGCGTCATAGCGTTCCTGCCTGGTTTGGCCGAGTTCTTCATAGTGTCCCATCTCGGGGGATATAACGATGTGGATAACGTCTTCTTTTTGCGCCTTAGTGTCGGTCGGAATTTGGAGGATGCGATTGGCTTCGCCGTACGTAAGCTTGTCTTCCGTATATGAGAAGAGAGGGCGCGGCTCATTTTTCCCGAGTCCTTCTTTTTCGGGATTCCTTTTGGACTCGGCAATATAGCGGGTAACACCGCTGGCGCCGGTGCTCGAGGTTGGTTTAATGCTGACTACGACATTTGCCATTGATCGAGTTACGAGTGTGTCGCAACGGAGTCACTTCGGTTACTCGGAAGGCGTCCACAGGATAGGTTTGAAAGGAGCGGGGTAATCAAGTTCGAGGGACATCTGTTGGAGTAACTCAAGTGCATCTAAGCGGGCTTCATCTCGGCGGGTTGTGGCTTCCTCTTTGTGGTTGTTTTTGAACTCCGTCACGAGAAAGCGTTCTGCGATGTATTGAGCGAAGTGGAGTACGGCCCAGGTATTGATAAAGGTCTGTCCAGAGAGCATGTAATGAGCGACTGCAAAAGCTCTCAATGCGGATAACTCTTCTTTCATAGAGGCGAGTTCCACGGTCAGAGTTTGAAGATAAACGGTTCCTAAATCGGGTTGAGAAGGGGACACTACCAGGGCGTTTGTGTTAGCGCAGTTTTGGGGGTCATTGAGTCTGTTGATTTGGGAAACAATTGTACTCAGAGTTTCCTTCATTGGTCCGAGCTGTTCGGCGAGGATCTGTTGGTCGAACGTACCTGTTCGGACGTCACCTGCACCTGCGTCTGCGGGTTGTCGGGACAGGCGAAACGTTACCGCCCAGTCATGGACAATGTCGCGCAATAGCAAGGCTGGTTTGATGTGCCTACGCGTGGCAATTTCATGGAAGAGCTTATCGTCTGCAACCCAGAGCTTTGTTGCTACTGGTTTCTTTGACTGCCTCTTTGGGTTAGCAACGGGTGCTTTCGAACGGGTCTGTTTCGAGGATGATTTTGATGGCATTAGTCGGTGCTCCTGAAGTCGGTGATCTCGGGGGTCTTATGGAAGCCCGGCGAGTTACTGCGCAAATGTTGTTCCCGAAAGAGATAGGAAAAGGGGGTCAGGCGAAGTGGGAAGAAAAGTTACGAGCTAAATTATTGATAAAAAAGTTGGCAAGGCCGAAAGTTACCGTGAAAATAAAAGTTACGACGCAAACGGTTGTAAATAAAGGCTTTGTCACCAAAAGCAAAACGAGGAGTGAAAAGTTACGAAAGTTTACGCGTAACCAACAGTAAACACGAAGGTTATAGCCACGGATCACGGAGGAAGCGCAAAATCTTGTCAGCGGAATAAGAAGGCCTCTTATAAATATCCCTGAGGTCAGATATATGGGACCTGAAGTGAAGACTGTAGGGTAGTCAGGGGAAGGACTGCAGAATGAAGATCGATGCAGGATGCAACAGTGACTACGTGAGGGTACTGATGCAAAAAGAGTCAGTGAAGGACCAGTGAGGAGGTCAAGCAGGTGAGATATTAAGACGCATTACCAGCTAATAAATGGAGCCGCGTGAGTCTGACACTATTACCAAAACGTCGCATGAAAAGACGGCTGGCAAAAGCATCACTCAATTGGGATTTGTGCATAGAAGCGATATATGAACGCCTACCCTTAACCCAACCAGAAAATTGAGCATAGTCGTCCACATTAGCATCAGTCTGACGAACAACTGCTCTTAAGGATGGATGGTCCTGAATCTGTTTCCAAAGGTCATTAATAGGCCGAAGTGGAGCCTGATTCGAGTCAACTGCGGTTATCAAGTCAGCTACAAGATGGGCAGTGTGTTGGGCTTCGAGAGCGAGAAAATGTGCTATGGCAGACCGCGCAATATTGCAGGCATGAATGTCTTCCTGGCGGATGGTTCCGTTGCTTGTATATGGACTCATGATGAACCTCTGAAGGGCAGCACAAAAAGTAGGAAAAGCAACTCAATGCGGTCTGTCTAAAACCTGTGTTCGTGAGGCCGGGAAGTAAGGCGCAGGTGAGTTCCAAAAGGAAAGAAAATGGATGGCATGGTCTTTGTAGTTGTGCTGTGAAGCGCGTGAAAGGAGCGCTCCTGACGACATGCCTAAACGACCAAAAGAGACACAACCAAAACTGGATCTGCGAGAGGATGAACCAAAGGAAATAACAGTTACAGTCCGAACATCAGTCTATGAGACCATTTGCGAATACGCCGAATTTCATAAAGAGACGAGGGGAACGAAACCGACTCAGAGTAGGGTGGTCGACTTCGGAATGGAAGACTTCTTCAAGAGTGATGAAGGATTTCAAACATACCGAATGAAGAAGGAAAAAAGCGGCAAGGGGGTCAGACAGTCGGCTGTTGGTGAAGGCAGAAAAGCGGGTGGTCCTGGTAATGCAAACCGTCTTCAGCAGGGTCGGGAAACGAGCCTGTAAGGCGAGTGAACCGAATCAAATGAGAGTGCCGCCGAAAGGGGTAGTAGTTCGGCGGTGCTTTCATTTGTGTATCTATGAGGTATCACAATAAGGAAGAAAAAGAGGACATGATAGGGAGCTAAAAGAAGAATAGAAGTCGGGCGTTTGATAAAAGCTATTATGACCGGGAGCGCCGAGTGAGGCGCTGGTTTGAGGAGGTCATAATAACCTTTTATCAGATGACTGTCCTTGTTGAGGCGCGTGGCTTTGGAAGCGCCTCGACCCTTGTGTTCGAGGACGGTCGTAGATGCTTTTCCTGCGGCGTCCGAGAACTGAAAAGGGTTTGGCGGAAAGCGGATTATGTGGATGTGGTTTCCCGGCGACTGAGGGTGTTCTTCGAGGTTGTGGGTATGGAGGAGTGGAGTGTTGGACGAACTCTTAAGATAGCAGAGGGGTTATAACGGAAGTCGATAATTTGACGTTGCTGTCTGGGAAGTTCGTTGGTGACGTGGTTGCAATCAAAGAGGGTTACGACATGGAATTGTTGAGGCTCTTTTTCGGTTGCGGTGACGTAACCAAGGATGAAACCCGGAACCTCTTTGAGGCCGGCAAGGCTATCTTGCGCATCCTGGCTGTTGTTGAAGGGAGTGGTTGTTTGGATGATCATTAGGGTCTCCATTCATGGTTGTGAATATCGATTGATGCGGTCAACACAAAGAACTTATTAATTAACTTGTCTCCAGGACCATCCGGCGTTAGACGCACAAAAGTCGATCGCAACTTGAATCGTTACTATGATTCCTTCCGTGCCGTCGGGTTCAATTAATTGTGCCATGGGTGTTCTCCGTTTTGGGGTTTAGTTACGCCCACATAGAGTTGAGTTTTGCGGCGTCGGGTAGAGTTGCGAACTCGCAGCCAGGTAGGTCGCAGTCGTATGTCTGGTGACCGATGTATGAGCGATTGATTTCGGTCAGAACTGGGAGTTCGACGGTGTAGTTCTCAGGGATTTCGAGCGCGAAGTTTCCAGTGATTTCGATGTGCGCTCCAGGCAAAGGAAGGGTTGTGTTTGGACGACATATAAGCGTTCCGGACACGTCTTCAATCACGAAATGGGGAAACGGTTGTGAGTACGTGACTCGTACTGCGCCAGCGATGGTGACTTTCGTGTTGTGATGCAATTTTGGGTTTGTATTAAGGTCGATGATACGCATTGATTTGTGCGTCTCCCGGCAAAGGTTGTGGAAGGTTGTGTGATTCCGAGCGGTCAAAGGAATTCGCGTTCGTTGTGCTAGAAGGTGAGGGTGCCAGTTGCATCAATCATGTTATGTAAGGGGAGCGGGTGGGATTGACTGTAGGCGCTTGCGATGGTGGCAAGGTTGTGATCCTCGTCTAATGCTTCGTGATAAGCATCCCACGTTATAGCGTAGAGTATTTCGTCGTATTCGGAGACGCTTGAGGCACTGTCATAGAGGGCCTTGAATCGGAGCGCGGTTCCTTCAGGAAGGTTGAGCTGCAGTTCGAGAAGTTCGAGGTCATGGAGGCGGATAATGTCGAAGAGTTCAGCGCTGTTTTCGAGAAACCAGGCGTAACCGGCATCTCCGATTTGGCCTGTATGTGATTGTTGGGTGGCGGGTGTGCGTGAAGCCGACATGGTTTGCCTCCAGAGAGTTGAAATATCAATTCGTGCAGTCGAACAACATCCTGTTCTGAGGAAGAACAAAGTGCTTGGGATAGACCAAGTATTGGTGGTAAGTGGAGGCGTATTGAGCGTCGAATGATCCTACGCTGGCAGGGATGAACGACCAAGAAAATGGGACCATGCATTGATCGTTTCGATCCGGGTCCGCGCATATAAGAGGCAATTCTGCGTTCCGCCTGAAGTTCCGTCCCACATGGCCAAAAGAAGTGAATTATCGGGTCCAGGTCCGCGTCGAAGTGCCGAATCGATCATGCGTTCATTCCGGATTTGCATCTTGTATGCGGAATAGGGGCCGGATGAACAAACTATGATATTTGCTGCCTTGCTAAGGTACTCGTGGTAGGCGCGTTGAGACGCTGATGGCCACTGCGATTCCTGACCATGGAAAGGTATGCAAGCGACGTATGGAATACCCAAATGGAGACATGCTTGGACAATAGCAGTGTCCCATCCCAAAGCCATTCCGGAAACAGCCCCTCGTGGGTTCAGGGCCGACAACCAATCGATAGCAATCTGTTTTAGAAGGCGTTGGGCTCGGTCAGAGAATCCACCGCATTTTTGTGGACGATGACCGGTAGCAACGACGATCCGATTTTGGAAAGTAGGCGTGATCTGATCGGGTGTTCTGATGTGTTCGAGAATCATTCTGACAGCCTCGGAAGGAAAAGTAATCAATCAGTTTTTGCAATCCAGACTGAATGCTATTTGAGGTCGTAAACAGTTACTCGAAGTCCATGATTGCAAAGCTCGGATTCGATGATCCGGGCGATCTGGTTCCAATCACCGCGGGCTAAGCCAGCTCCCATTCGCGGCATGTGAATTGAGGCGTTGTGGGTGAGGGCGAGTTCCCTTACAGCCGTCAATCCTTTCCGAATGGCGTCGTAGCGTATTGGCGGGATTCGGCGGCGCCGCGTATATATGCCCGATTGGCCTATGAGATTGGCTACGCAAAGACCTGTTTCAACCTTGACGAATTGAACATTGCCAAGGGCAAAAGGAAGACGTTCATTACCGGCCGCCCAGCTACGATACGCGCGTTCTGGTTCGGACCAGCGGCGTGAAAGGGCTTTGACGAAGCCTGCGTTCCATAAGCCGAGATCGTTACAGCAATGGGTGATTATTCGATTGCCCGTTCCGATGGGTTTGGTCGCATCGCCATTGATGTAGTTGAGTGGCATCGGTGAGTCTCCTGACCGTTCGTGTTTCAGGAGCATGCGGTCGGGTTGAATCCCGTTTTGGTTAGCGAGATTGTTGATTTGAGTTGGCGGGGCAGACTCATGGCAACTTGGGTAGCCCCGCCTTCACCTTCCCGCCGGGAGGCTCGACGGGAGGGTGATTACTGGATGGGTTTAATTCGTGTAGAAGCCACTGCGTTAGCAGGGGTCGTTGATGTTCGGCAGAGGCTGTGGGCCGGGAAAAATATTTGTCGAGAAGTTGGTTTCCCGGTTGAGGAGGACTAGGCCATGTGGCCTGAACTGTTTTGCGAGGAACAGATGGTTTGAGGGATGGGCCGATCGCGCCCAGCGTGGCTGACTCACTCACGCGACCGCCTACCAAAGCGCGCCGATCTAGCTCGTTTCTTCACTGAGCCGCGATGCCGAACGGAAAGCTATCCTCAGTCATATTTTCTACACAAAGGCGGTAAACCCGTTGTGGTGGCACCAAACCTCGTTTGGACTTAGATAATTGCTAGTAGGATCATGAATAGTTAGTTGGGCTCTGTAGCGTCGCAACAGGTCTCTGCCGGTCGCTATCTCTCTCGCGCTGAGAAAGCTCTTTTCAGCGAGTTGATGTCCAAGCTCGGCGTCGTATTTATTGAAGCCGGCAGAATCGCGTTTACGGGCGCCGTCGCACGCATTTGCGAGGTATCTAAGACCCTGGATTACGGCGTCGCGTAGCGGGTGTAAGGTGGTTGTTTAGACGTTCGATGCTTTCGGCGAGGATGATGGGTCTGACGTGACCGAGCTCGGCAATCATGCGAGCAATGGTGTCGGCTGCTTCCTGTTCCGGATCCCCGTTGTGTCCTTTGATCCACTCGTAAGTCACTTCGTGTTGTTGGGCAGCATTATCGAGCCTGGTCCAACAGTCGAGATTTGATTTACGTCTGAAGTTTCCCTTCATCGTTTCCACGACGTAACGTGAATCGGATCGAAGGATCACTCGGCACGGTTGGTTAAGTGCTTCGAGTCCGCATGCTGCTGCGGCAATTTCTGCCTTCTGATTCGTGCCTGGCCCGATGTATTCGGCTACGGCTCGGCGATGGCCATCGTAATTAAGGATGGCGGCGGCAGCCGCGCGAGTTTGGGCTTGCCCGTTGCCGAGGCAGGCGCCGTCGACAGTGATCTTGACGATTTTGTTCATGGCGCGTCGTGAGGGTTGGGGGGCCTCGTGGCGGTAAGTGCCCGCGCGCCCCCGCGCCTCCATCAGCGACCGATACGAATCTTCCCTAACCGACATACCCGGTCTGCAATCCGTATGGGCCTTCTTTGGTGTATGAGAGTAATCAAGTAGACGAGAATCGTGGTCCTGTGTCGGGCGTATTCGATTTGTCGCTGTTAGTAACAGTTGGGCGATCTATTTGGCTGGATCGCCCAAGTGTATTTTCAGGTTTGGCGTACCCGTTTTCAGTACGGGATATCGTCATCTGAGAGGTCGGAGGGTCCGCCGGGGTTGGTCGGGACGCCGGTCGGCTCGCCTGCGTCTTCGTTCTTGCGCCTCGGAAGGAACTGAAACTCGCACCGGTGAAGGACGAGGTTGACTCGGGCCTTGCCGTCGTCGCCAATCCAGGGTTTAGGCTCTTTAAGCCGGCCTTCGACGTAGATGAGATCGCCTTGTTTGACGTGATTGGTGATGATTTCCGCGGAGTTGCCGAAGAAGTCGGCTTTGTACCAAACTGCGCTGTCGGTCCGATTCTCACCGGAACCGCTGCGGTCGTTAGCACAGACTGAGAGAGTGGTGACCGGAGTACCATCATTCAAGTAGCGAAGAGCGGGGTCCTGGCCTACGTTTCCGACGACAATTGATTTGTTCATGTTTAAGTTTCTCCTTCGAGTGTTAGCTTTAGCTTGGTGACAGAGGTTCCAATTCACCCGTGAGGGCGAACTGGCTGTAACACTTCCTGCGGTCAGCCTAAATTCCTATTTGTGGTTCTGGTGAAAGGCTGGCTGAGAGGATGCGAGCATGGTTGCAACACGGGAGTTGTTGTTGCGTGTGAGTTGCTGTGGTTGGCCCACTCCAGTTGATTGTTTCAATTCTTCCCAAAGGGTAGCCGTGTCGGCAGCGGTGAGTAGGTGGATCATGTTGTCGGCTTTGTTTGGTGTTCCGGTTTTGCGGTCCACGTAGAATGCAAAGCGGTAGTACATTCTTTTGGCTTGACTGGAATTGCGAATCCTCCTGCTCAGGCCATTGACTATGCGTGCGTAAACGTCTGGACGCTTTTGGCGAAAGAGTTTTCGTACGCGCTCTCGTTCCTGGGGTGGAAGGGTGTGCAGCGTGATCGCCAATGTGCGGAGGTCGGGCACTCGAATCTTCTCGGCCATAGCGATCACGGGTATTGCCGGCATGAAGGTGCGAAATCTGCCGTCTCGTTGCTCTGTGATTGTGAGTGCAGTTGATTCAATGTTGGCGCGTTTGCACCCGTACAAGGTGTTGAGAGCAGTGAACATTTTTATGTTGATGGTTTTTTGCGAGCGAGCTTGGTAAGCCTCTTTGATGACGTCGATCAGTGTTCTGAGATCCGAGGCTTTCGCGATCCGGTTGTGGAATTGACGAAAGATGGTTGAGCGATTCATGCAGCGAAGAATGAAGTCGCGTTGCATGTTCTGTAGGAGTATGTCCAGTACTTCCCGAACGTACTGACGCTGTTCGCGATTCGGATCGACCGAAACCGTGTAGGTGTACTCAAAAAGCGAGACGCGATTGCGGACGGGCTTGTTTGGGTGGCATGTACCATTCGGGTATTGGCAAGTTGGTTCCTGTCTCATTCCGAGTGATCTCATGGTGCGGGAGACGCGGAGTGACTTATCAGTGGGGTCCCCATACAGTCGATTGAGGCTGAGTTCGACGAAACGCTCCAGAGTTTCGAGGTGTTCGCCGTCGCAGAATAAAGCGAGGAGATCTCGGGCGATGGGTTTTGCGTCGGCGGGAAGGTATTCTTCGGTGACATCTTCCTCAAGAGTTCCCTCCACAACGAATCTTTCTCCATCGCTCATGTGCAAGGAAACGATTCCATCTTCGCTGTATTGTTCGGTGACGCGTTCGTGAGAGTCTTGGAGTGATTCCAGTTGGTCGTCTGAGTATTGTCCGGACTCTGCCAGGCGTGTCAGATGGGATTGAAACTGAGCCTCGTCGTCGTAGACGATTCCGGAGGAATGCGCTGGAGAGAGTTTGCCGCAAATCGACTTCAATTCAGAGACGAATACTGGCAGTCGGTCTTCGATGGACATGACCTCCCAATAGCGTTGTTCAAATAGTTCTCGTCGCTCGGTTGGCGAGAGCTTCTCTTGTCGGGGAAGAAGTTCAAAGACCTCGGGTTCGTCGAACAGGCGGTCTTCGTTTGTCGCCGTGATGGCGGTCAGTTCTCTGGCGATCGATGCAAGTTCCGTGAGTACCTCTTGAATGATCGTAGCTTTGAATTCAGCTAACTTCTGGGCATCCGCATCAGAGGTTTGAGCCCGTTGGGCCAAAGCGGAATTGTTGCGCAACACTTGTGCATAGCGCTTCGCGATTTCGTCGTATGCCCATGAGGCCCAGATTTGGAGGGAGCGGGGATCCGGTTCGACGCCGGCGCATACAGCTTGCATGATGACGCGAACGAATTCCTTCGCGTTAGCGATGTTGTTGAGTCGTTTTTGGGCGTATGGGATGGAGAGGATTTTGTGTTGCTGCTCAGCTTCGTCTGCCGGTCCGAGATCTATTTCAACGCGGCCAATTACGCGACCTCCGATTAGTTGATTTGACTCAAGATTAATGCGGGTGAGATTGCCGGTGAAGAGCTTCTGGTTGTTCGTCGCAGAGATATCGGAATTAACGCGGCGGTTGGCGAACTTCTCAAGGTGAGTATTGAAGTCGAAGTTAGGACTCCCGGTATCAGCGGGGTGGAATAGAAGATAGAGCGACGTTGGAGCGTAGAGATTTAGAAATTGTGTTTGCACGCGTTCCCTCCAAATGCAAAGCCGAACGACAAAAAAGTGGTAAAGCAGTCGTTTTGCAGTCCGACTAAATCCAGCTTTAATTTTTGGTATTGCGTCGTTTGGCAAGTGAGCGAAACGCTGGAGGAAGCAGGCTCTTCAATTCTTGGTTGCAGACTAGCCGCGAAGCCGAAGGCGAGACGGTTTAAAGACTAGCAAGGGTTCGCGCGCTAGGCGGTGCTTTTTAAGAGGGAGGTTTAGCAACCGGAGGGGATCGCGCCAACGCGCTTCGAGTGTCATGTGTCAGCGAAAAGGTATTCGATCGCGTTCTTGATAATCGTCCTGTGGCAGAGCTGCGGTGCGCAAGCGGCCACAGCAGATAAAAAGTTGGAAAGACCCGGAACGCCCCACTCTGTAGTTCTATCAGCTAATAACCATTGGGCCACAAAAATTATTTTGAAAAAATCATAAACTGAAATCCTACACAACGCATCAAAGGCACTGTTTCGGTAAGCGCCACACACTGGCGAACAAGTTAACTTGATACTGAAAGGATTCGAAATGTCGACCCGAAAGAGCCCTGCTAAAACGGATGAACCTGCGTCATCCAAGAAAGGTACGGCCAGAAAGAACTCAACGGCCGTTAAGAAAACGTCAACACCACGACGATGGAGCGTCGCACAACAGATCGCATTTCTCGCTGTCTTAATTCCCGTTCTCGGGGGTTGTGCCACGGCGGTTTTCGCTAACTGGGATAAGCTAACGGCGCCGCTTCCCGCACAAACCGAAGTTCCGGTAATCGATGTGGTGACCAAGAATCGGATCGAATACGTCAAGGAGAGTCAGGAGCGTATCGAGACGAAGATTGAAGCCACTAATCAGAGTGTGACGGACGGAGTCACCGCTTCGTGGAACTCCAACAAAGTTTCAAAGAGAAAGAAAGCTCAGAACGCGGCTGACGGCGAGAAATTAGTTGCTCAGATTAAACTCCAACGGCTCAAGGTTAACGAAGCGTACGCCGAATGGACGAAAGCCGTTGGGGCTAAAGATGAAACAAAGGCGGACCTTATGAAGGTGCGGGTGGCCAACGAAGTTTTAGCACTTCAACGACTCGTCGACCGCCAACTGCAAAAAACCGGGCTCAAAGATTTCGTGCCGCCGCCCGACTTCACAATACACCAGCAAGACCAGCCGAAAAGTATCGAAGAGGCTCAGGCCCCTAAAGGAACGGCCGGTTAAGTGCTTGCGGCTTTTCTGCCTTTCGATGCAGGATAGCGCGCATGTTCGCTGAGGCAAAACAACGACGCGAGTTGCGGAAGAGAGTCGAGGAAGCGCGCGCACTCGAAGCTCCGCACTTGAGCTGGGGTGAACCGGACTTCGACGCCAGGTCTGAGGAGTTTCTTAAAGCCCGAAGGAAGGTTCGAATGGCGGAGCACGAGCTTGATCTCTTTGAGACAGATGTGCTCCGCGAGCGCGCCCGACAGTACGGTGTCGACGAACCTACTGACGCTTCGTGTTGGGCCGACGATAGTGAGGCCGTATCATCCCCGGAAGAAGTCACGTTTTGGCTCACGCGCAAAGGCCAAGGAAAACTCCGCGCAAGTATTCGGGAGCAGCAACAGAAGAACTGGCAGTTTTGGATCTATCTGATAACCGCGCTCACAGGCTTGGGTGGCACGATCATCGGCATCATCTCAGCGTTGAAGACGTGATGATCACCTGGCCAGTAACCACGACAACCTCAACCAATTATAGTTGTATCCCGCTTCGTTGGTTCATTCTACATGTGCTAAAAACTCCAGACGTAAGGTCGATTTGTCTTCCTCTATGTAACTTTGAACTTTGAGTCTGGTTTAAGCCGCCACTGATTTTTCTTCTCTGTGGAAGAGGTACAGGTCAGGAGCAAGTTTAACGTACGCGGAGTTTTAGTTTGGTGGAGTGCCAGGATTGAAGGAGGTTTCTATACGAATACAAGAGTCCCTTCAAATTGGGCCAACAGGCGGCTGTTGAGTTTTTCCGCGAGCGCTTCCTGCTTGTTTGCTTCGTCGTGATGATTGTTGTTCCGTGCTGTCGCTGCTGCTGCTTTAACTTGTAGGTACTCACTAAGTAATTGAATGCTGTGTGCGGTTTTTAGGATGTTGTCAGCGTGAGTGTCTTCAATGCTGATTATTACCCTGGCGTTGATCGTGGGTTCATCGAGTGTGGAATGAACGGCGGCTGGAGCGTTGTTCGAATCGGGTTCAATCGTGAGCGTGACGTGTTTAAATCCCTGTTGCAGTTCGCAGACGTGGACGACAGCTTGATCTGTTTCAGTTTGAGTCCAGTGATAGTTGTTGACGCAACGCAGTTTTGATTCTGCATACTCGATCGCCTGTGTAGTGGACCAATGTGCAGGTACACAGATCCCAAGTTTAGTTAGGTTGTAGTGGGTAATACTCGGTCCGTTGGGAGAGACGGACGATACAGCGAATTTCATGATAATGAGTTCAACTTGGGTATCGCGATCCTGCGGCGTGGATTCTGGGCCATGCCTGGATGCGTGAGGTGTATGTTGCCGTCAGGCTGTGAGTTGTGCAAGAGAAATTTTGAAAGATTTTAGTAGCAAATTGACCTTGCAAGATACCCTGCGGCCTCTTGGGCTTTTGTCGAAAATCTCGGGCGGTTTGATCAAAAGTGGAGGGTTGTCAAACTCGCATTGACTTCATTCATAGTGAGCGTGAAAGCGTATCTTCAATGTGCACTTCGTGCGTGTATTACAGCTTCATTGACTGTTTGAGGGTTTGAGGCGTGCCGCTCATTTATCGTGAAGCGAAGCACTTTGGATTCTTTCGAGCCATTGATTGACGCGAGTTGGATGACCATCATCCCAGTGGTCAAATCTTTGGTCTGAGGATGGGTAGTCAGGCCGCTCAAGGGTCGCGTATCCACGGGCGTATAGCTTTGGGCTACCGTAGTAGTCAGCTTCGTAGACCTCGACGTGTAGTACTCGTCTCTCGGTATGACTGGGAAGACAGCCATTTGGAGGTTGTGTCTGGTACCAAACCGTCGGGAACGTACCGCTTGCAACGATCTTGATTGAAACGGGTTGAGCACTCATGACGTGAAGTTGCTGTTTTTATGAAGAGAACGAGAATCCGAGTTGCGGGATAAGTGAGGGTGTAGAGGGTTGCGAAGAGTGCGATTGTGTAGGAATCGCATTTTGTTTTTTGATCTTGCCAAGACGTCGAGTTGCTTCAATGATTTTTTGAAAGAGGGAAACGATTACACCTTGGCCGATTAGCTCGCCGGAGAGAGTCTTCGATTCGGGGGACAAGACATAAGTTTCCGGTATTTTGTGAAGCCTGCGAATTTCGTTTAAGGTTAGCCAGCGCCAACAATCGGGACGTGAACGGTGTTTGACCACGGCCCCTGTCCCTTGACCTGCCATATATCGCTTGCTGATGCACGGAACCGATGTACTTTCGTCGGACAGTTGTGCGGAGGCAAAGCCATTGCCTTTCGCAAGCTGTGTGTCCCAATGATTAATAAGCCAGGATTTGGTTTCGGCTGTGAAGTATTGATCTTGCAGCATTGACTCATCGTCACGAATGCTCGCAAACGTTTCCGTTGAGGGTAAAGGATCCGGCCATTGGTAGTTTGATCCGGAATGCGCAACGATTACTGCGCGACGCCGAGCTGTCAATTCACCGTAGTCTCTCGGGTCGAGGACTCTTGCTTCTACGGTGTAACCAGCGCGTTTCAAGAAGTGTTGCATCATGTATCCTGCTCCGCTTGTGAGATAGCCTGGCGCTTCCTCGATTATCACGGTTGCGGGGTTCAGCTTACGGATTATGAGTGCGGCCCAGATGGTGAGGTCAGAAAGTTCGTGGGCTTCAGGTGGAAGTGAGCGATCACGTTTCGCTCCTGTTATTTTGTCTTTGGTACGTGCGATCGAGTACGGTTCGCAGGCTAATCCTAAGGTTAAAAGCTCAACCGCGGGAAGTTGATCAAGGGGTGTGTTTTCAACGCTGAGATTGAACATCTGAGCGTCATGATTGTTTTCGTACACTTCGGCATACCGTGGATTTACTTCGACTGCGAAGGCGGGGTTGTAGCCCGCGAGTCTTGCTGCTTCAGTTAGCAATCCGGCTCCTGAGTAGATACTCCCTTCTTTACCGTTTCGGCATCGTGTCTGACGCAAAATATCAGTGTGCGACGGCGTCAGGGTACTTACGCCTACAGCTATATGTACCTGTAGAGTAGTGACTGTTCCGAACGCTTCGGCGAGAGCGGAACTGTTTAGATCGAGTACCGGAATTTGCCCGCGACGTTTGCTTGACACGACTCGAGGGCCGTGTTCCGCAAGGCGGATTACTACCTGTCCTTTTGTGAATTCAACTTCAATACGGGTGGCTGGTGCAAAGCCGGCGTGGGCTAAGTACTTTCCCTGAAGCCAAACACGTGGGGCGTCTTTGTTCTGGCCGATTGTGGTGGTTGATATGCGTGGAAAGGTATTCATCGCCACCTTGATTACCGCTCTTTATATCAGCAGAAGTCGGTTTCAAGGCCGGGCGGTATTGGAAATTCTGCGAGGCAGGAGCGGCATTCGAGTCGTTCTTCGGTTTCCGGATCCTCGTAATAGATTGTGGAGCTTCCCTCGATTAGAAGTACACCGTTTTTAAGGCTGACAACCTCTCGCCAGGTAGTTTGATTTGATAAATATCGAAAGCCCTGTCCATTGTCGGTTACTTTCTTGCCATTGTAATTGCAGTGGGGACAGCGAAGAGTTTTAACCGGTTTAGGTGAGTAGCAAAAAGTTGTCTTGACTTGTATCCAATCGTTTTCTGCGCGAGTGCATAGCTCATTGAGTTCTTCTGGTTCCAAATCCATGGAGTCGCAAATGAGCGTGCGTACGGCTTCCGTTAAAGCGCCGGCGGCGAGAATTTCAGCAATGAATCGTGGGTATTGGATATCGTTTCGTTCCCACAGACATGAGTCGTTTGATGGTTTCATGATCGTTGGTCAGCAATAGGATTAGATTCGAACGTAGCGGCGAATCGTTCTGCGCGTTCAGCACTGGGCTCTGCATGTTGTGGAAGCATTGAGCGTCCGAGCTGTGCGCGTTTTGCGTGGACTGCTTCGTGATAGATGGAAATGCCATCAGCGTTTGGGCCTAGTTCTATGTAGCGGGGAGGAACGTACGTGCCTAAGGTTTCGGTTAGGCGTTCAGCTTCAGCATCAGCGAGTTCTCGGTAACGAGCCCGCCAGAGATTGTTGGGTCGATCCGTATAGAGGATGGGTATGTGATCAATTCCCGGAACGGTGTTCAGTAGTCGAGCACTTAGTAAATAGTTCAAAGTCGAATTCTTCACTCTGCCCGAAGGACGCGGACCAGTATTCGCCAGTTAGCTGATATTCATCGTCAGTGTGGCTTTTGCACGCATTAGATTTCAAACCGCAAAGACCGCATGATGAGAGATTCGGCTCACTAATAGTCTGCATTGTTGTCAGTCCTTTTCATTTGGCCGGTCTTTCAGATCGATCCAGCAATTTGCACATCGAACACGGTGCGGGTTTAGTGGGCTTGGTTCTACGTGTTCATGTGCAGTCAGGGCTTCGCATTCCTTTTGTAGTTCACCGAGCGCTGTGATGCAGCCACCGATCAAAAGATCGAGGTAGCGTTTACGGTCTTCCAGCACGGGTGGATGGTCCTGAAGGCCAAACAAAGGGCCAGCGGAATCCATTAACGCCCACTCTGCTTCTCTGTGAAGATGTTCTGCTGTGAGTGTCGGGGAATGGCCTTCGGGAAGATCTGTGTAGCCGTGTTCGCGGTGTGCTGTGTCACAGGCGGCGTAGTAGGCACGAAGTTTGTTCTTGATGTATTCCGGTTCGTCTTCGCCGTGAAGTAGGCAGAAGTTAAAGTCCTTGGGAGAAAGGATTGGTTTGCCGGCCAGCTTTTCGCCGCGACGTGAATCGAGCTTTGTGACTGCGTGTCCTTCGCAGACGAAGTTGAAGCTGTCGAAGATCGGTTTGATGTAGGTGTCTTCCCGCTCTTTGATTGTTTGCGCTACTGCCAGTGTTTCGCAGACAGCCAATGCTAACTTTGCGTTCTCTTTACACCACTGTTTGAATTCATCGAGAGTTGGTAGCTGCATTTAGCCTCCATTCATTCCTTGTTGGCGTGGTGTGGGTTCGTGACAGTCTTGCTGACTGATCACGCTAGCGTTCGATTTAGATCGTAAGAGGTTGTGAGCGTCTCAGCTTGTCGGAGTATTCTCGAAGCGATCGTGTAGCTTGATCGGGTACAGGGTGCCGGTGGCTTCGCGGAATCGCGAGTCGGAGCTGTCGAGAATGCAACCGCCATAGCTGGCTTGTCGGGTCTCACCTTCGGGTTCGGCGTGAATGTATTCGCCGGCGCCACGAATCGCACGCCGCACGATTCTGATTACAGGAATGCCTGCTATGTCAGATGCATCGAGGTGGCCATTTATACAGGGCACAGCGACGGTGTCAAAACGAAAGCTGACGGTGTTTAGAGGACTTATTGAATCGTCTTTGGGTTTGTAGATTCGTGCGGTGATGTACTTCGGAATCGGACGTTGCATAAGTCTGTCAATTTTCCATTCGACTTGACTGTCGTGGCTGATGGTGCAGAGTAGAAGTGCGTCTTCCGGGCGTTGTTCACCTTCAGTGAGTGCGGCCCAGACCGTGTTTGCGAACAGATCTTTGTACTCGTAAACCAGCAGAAAGACACATTCGCGGCGGGCGCGCTGTACGGCTTCAGCAACGATATTCTCGCGGAGTTGAGTTGTGTTTATGTTGCTCATGAGTGTCCTGTGAAGTAGTGGTGATGAATCGTCCCATTTCACCGAAAATGAAAATAACTTGTCCAAGTTACCTAACAAACAAGCGTCACGTTACCGCTCTCATCCTGATAGGTAGTCTGACCATGGCGCGGGCGATTGTGGTAGGCGTAACTAAAATGAGACCTTGCCCAATCCTTGCCTTTATCAGTGAGGCGTATCGAGGAGTTACGGCCGCGACCACCATTCAGGAAATAGACGAAGGCATCGCGTTCGAGACCGAGGTACGATCGGCGCTCGCCTTTGCGGATGCTAATGCCCTTAAAACCGCTCTTAGCAGCGAGGAGCAAGTCTTTCATCATTTCCAATTGGTTGCGCGTCATGATGGTTCATCTTGAGAGAGCTGTAATTCGGAAAATTCACCTGCCGCTCTTTTATGGTCCTGACCTCACTACTGGTGTGGAATCTTAGCTGGCTCGTGGATGATGGTGATTGTAGGAGCGGCGCAAGTGAGTGTCGTTCAGATGCGTGTAAATGGCAGTAGTTGCAATGTCGGCGTGGCCTAGTAGGGCCTGAACATGTTTGAGTTCGGCACCGTGTTGAAGAAGGTGGGTGGCGAAGGTATGTCGAAGAGTATGCGGTGAAATAGGATCAATACCAGCGGCTATTCCGTATTCTGTGATCAAGGTCCAGAGAAACTGTCTCGTTAATGGAGTTTGCTGATTGAGAAATAGATGTGAGTTCGAGGTGGTGGAGCGAGATGATTTTGTAGCGACATAATGTTCGATCCGAAGTGCAGCACTTCTCCCGAATGGGACGATGCGCTCTTTTCTGCCTTTGCCAAAACAAGTAATGAGGCCGTTGCGAAGATCTAGATCGCTGTGACGCAACGCTATAAGTTCCGTAACACGCAGACCAGCGGCGTACATCAGTTCGAGGATCGCGAGATCACGCAAGCCTTCTGGGTGAGTGAGGTCAGGGGTGGCGAAGAGTAATTGGACTTCGGCTTCGCTGAGATACTTCGGGAGATAGGAGCGCGGTGGCGGAGTGTTGAGGTCGTCTGTGGGGGGTATGTCTATATAGTCGTCCAGGGCCAAAAATGCATAGAAGCCTCGGACAGTGCTTGCTATTCGACGAATCGTGGATGAGGATAAGCCGGCCTTGCATTGCTGAGCGATAAACTGTCGAAGGTCGTGAGGCTGTAAGTCTTCTATTTGTTGTTGTGCTTGGTAGGCAAAGTGTGTGAGTCGCGCGAGGTCATTGGCGTAGTTGGTTGTTGTATTGGTAGTAAGCCCTTTCTCGACGGTGAGGTAGTGCAGAAACAGTTTTGTTAGAGGTGGTCCTTTCCGCATGGTAGTCAGTTGAGGGTGGCGCTGATTTCAACAATAGGGTACTGAGTGAGAGTGAGGGTGTGGATAAGGGATAGGCGTTGTTCTAGATCTGGATGTCTTGTGCGATCAGTGTTGTTGAGTGTGGTGTACGCAACCATTCGTTGCAGGATTAATGCGTATTGCTGAGATGGCAGGTGCAAGTAATTCAGGGTTGCGGTTGCAACTGCGTCGTAGAAGAGTTCGAAGGCTCTGAGTGTCTGAAGATC
>Ga0134124_10000177_pt1 | contig 59427 bp, 61 predicted proteins | sample KB304_FD_96880 | JGI IMG/M metagenome (GOLD analysis project Ga0134124, IMG submission 96880) | Terrestrial soil microbial communities without Nitrogen fertilizer from Kellogg Biological Station, Michigan, USA - KB3-0-4 | ecosystem: Environmental > Terrestrial > Soil > Unclassified ...
CGGCCCGCACTGGAACGGCCGCAGCCCGGAGGAGCAGAAAGAGTTCGTCGCGCTCTTCGCGGATCTGCTCGACCGCGCCTACCTGTCGAAGATCGACCTGTACCAGGGAGAGAAGGTCCGCTACACGAACGAGGCCGTGAACGGCGACGAGGCGACGGTGAAGACGGCGCTGATCACCCCGCGCGGCACGTCGGTCCCGGTCGACTACCGCATGCACCTCACCAACGGGCGCTGGCTCGTCTACGACGTGATCATCGAGGGCGTCAGCCTGGTCTCGAACTACCGCCAGCAGTTCAACAAGGTCGTGGTGACCGAGTCCTACCCCACCCTCGTCCAGAAGATGCGGGCCAAGCAGGCCGAGCCCGCGGCCAGCAGCCGCCGTTAGCCGTCGCCGGCGTCGACCCCGTCGGCGGGCAGGACGATGGTCGGCTCGATGCGGCGCTGGCGGTAGAGCAACGCCGTCCGGCCCAGCACCTGGGCCAGATGCGCGTTCGTGCGTCGCGCCAGCTCCTCGGCCGTCGTGTGCCGGTCCTCGGGCGCGTTCTCGCCCACGCGGATCTTGATCAGCTCGTGCGACTCAAGCTGAGCGTTGGCCTGCCCCACCACGGCCTCGCTCACGCCCTCGTGGCCGACGTGGAGCGTCGCCGCCAGGCGCTGGCCGAGCGCGCGCAGATAGCGCCGTTGCTTGCCCGTCACGAGCGCCATGATACGGCTCTCTTGACAACTCCGGCCGGCGAGCTTACAAACCGTTCAAATTCGAACGATGCCGACACGCTACCCGGGTAGTCCGGCCGAGACGGCCGCCCTCGACGCGTACATCAAGCTGATGCGGGCGGCGGAGGCGGTCACCGCGCGGGTGGACGGGGTGATGGCGGAGGCGGGGCTCACGATCGGGCAGTTCGGTGTGCTCGAGGCCCTCCTGCACCACGGGCCGCTCTGTCAGCGCGACCTCGGCGCGAAGCTCCTGCGTAGCGACGGCAACACCGCGGTCGTCGTGGCCAACCTGGTCCGCCGCGGCCTGGTCGAGCAGGAGCGCCGGCGTGACGACCGGCGGTTCGTCATGGTCTCGCTGAATGGACAGGGACGGCGGCTGATCACGGAGATCTTTCCCCGCCACGTGGCGGGGCTCGTGCGCGAGATGGGCAAGCTGGGTCGCGCCGAGCTGCAGGAGCTGGGCCGCCTCTGCCGGCGGCTCGGCCTCGGCGAGGACGGCAGCGAACGGAAAGGAGACGTGCGATGGAGCACCACACCACGCGCTTCGGCTCGCTCGGCCACTACGAGAAGGGCGGCGTCGAGGTCATCAACGACGACGCGCGCAACTACGTCTTCTCGAACATCTTCGAGGTCGCCTCGAAGTCCAAGCCATTCGAGAAGGTCGCTGTCGGCAAGAACATCGAGTACGTGATCGAGGCCATCCGTGTGGAGGGCACCTCGGGCTGGCGTACCCCCGGCCAGGACGAGTTCGCGCTCGTCATGGACGGCGAGGTCGAGATCCGCCTGCTGAAGCTCGACAGCCCCGGCGTGGTACCGGCCGGGACCCAGGGCTCGATCGGTCTGTCCGGCACACCCGGCGGCAAGAAGATGGGGGTCGTGAAGGCGCGGCGTGGCCACATGACGCTGCTGCCGGTCGGCGCCGCCTACCAGTTCCACGCGGCGCGGCCCGGCGTGGTCCTGCTCCAGACCCTGGCCGGCGCCGACACGATCCAGCGCTGGGCGGAGATCTGCCAGACGTCTCCGCGGCCGAAGAACTGAAGGAGGCCACGACGCCATGAGCCAGACCACCGACACCCTGCCCGAGGTCGGATCGATCGAGCCCAACCGGCACGGCTACCGGACCTTCACGCTGGGCGGCTTCGGCTTCAGTCGTGACGACTACTTCGCGCACGTGACGTGGCCCAAGGGCCACCACATGCTGCCGGTCGACGCGTTCCTGCGCGCGCTCCAGCGCGACATCGCCTGGGGGTTCTTCTACGGCACCGTCAACTTCGACGCGGTCGTCGGCACCGTGAACCACTACGGCTCCGTCGACCTCTTCGCCGGCCGGTTCAACGAGCACTACCGCAAGGCCAAGCTGGATCACAGCGAGCGGTTCACGACGCCGCTGATCCAGCGCGTCTTCGAGGCCATGCTGGACGACTGGACGAACGCGGGGTTCGATCCGTTCGCCAGCCCCCAGGAGACCGGCAGCGCGTTCGGCCCCAAGAACGGCAGCAACAAGGAGGCGATCACCCGCCACCGCGTCACCGCCAAGCGGATGATCGGCGCGCCCGGCGACGAGCCGACGCGCAGCGACGAGACCGGCTTCCCCGTAAACCGCCACTTCCGCGACGTCCCCCAGGACAAGCCCCAGGTCATGGCCGAGCCGGGCTTCGAGGACGAGGTGGTCAGCTTCAACCTGTTCGCCTACCTCTCCCGCTCCGACGTGACCTGGAACCCGTCGATCGTCTCCGTCTGCAAGGCGAGCCTCTACTGCCCGACGACGGAGGAGTACATCCTGCCGGTCATCCACGGCAACGACCGCGTCGAGTGGTTCGTGCAGCTCAGCGACGAGATCCAGTGGGAGGTCGAGGACCGCGAGACCGGCGCCGTGCGCGCGCGGGTGACGATGAAGGCGGGCGACGTCGCCGCCATGCCCGCGGACATCCGTCACCGCGGGTTCTCGCCGAAGCGCTCGATGCTGCTCGTGTGGGAGAACGCCTCGGCGGGACTGCCGGAGCTCTATGCGAGCGGCAAGATGCCGCCCACGCCTGTTCAGTTCTAGAGCACAGGAGGAATCGATGGCCGACGACAACGTGGTCGCTCGCCGAGACTTCTTACGGGTGGCGTCGGGTGCGGCTGCGGTCGTCGGCGTCGCCGGGCTCCGCCCGGGGCCGGCGCGCGCGCAGGGGCGCCCGATCAAGATCGGGTACGTGAGCCCGCAGACGGGGCCACTGGCCGGCTTCGGCGAGGCGGACAGCTTCGTGATCGGCGGCGTGCGCAAGGCGATCGGCAAGGGCCTCGCCATGCACGGCACCACCCACCCCGTCGAGGTCCTCGTCCGCGACAGCCAGTCGGACCCCAACCGCGCGGCCGAGGTCGCCTCCCGGCTGATCCTCTCCGACAAGGTCGACCTCATGCTGGTGGCCAGCACGCCGGAGACGACCAACCCCGTCTCCGACCAGTGCGAGGTGAACGGCACGCCGGCGATCTCCTCCGTGTGCCCGTGGCAGCCGTGGTTCTTCGCCCGCGGTGGCAAGCCGGACGTCGGCTTCAAGTCGACCTACCACTTCTTCTGGGGACTGGAAGACGTCATCGGCGTCTTCATCGACATGTGGAACTCCGTCGAGACCAACAAGGTCGTGGGCGCGCTCTGGCCCAACGACGGCGACGGCAACGCCTGGGGCGACAAGGAGCGCGGCTTCCCGCCCGCGCTGACCAAGGCCGGCTACAAGGTCATCGACCCCGGGCGCTATCCCAACCTCTCCGACGACTTCTCGGCGCAGATCGCCACGTTCAAGAAGGAGAAGGTGGAGATCGTCACCGGCGTGCCGATCCCGCCGGACTGGACCACGTTCTGGAAGCAGGCGGCCCAGCAGGGCTTCCGCCCCAAGGTGGCCAGCGTCGGCAAGGCGCTGCTCTTCCCGCGCTCGGTCGAGGCGCTGGGCGAGCTCGGCGACGGCATGTCGACCGAGGTGTGGTGGACGCCGCAGCATCCCTTCAAGTCGTCGCTCACCGGGGCCACGGCGGCCGCCTTCGCGGCCGAGTACACGCGCGAGGCGAAGAAGCAGTGGACGCAGCCGCTCGGCTTCATCCACGCGCTGTTCGAGGTCGGCGTCGACGCGCTCAAGCGCTCTTCGAGCCTCGACGACAAGAGCGCGGTCCTCGCCGCCATCAAGGCCACCAATCTCAACACGATCGTCGGGCCGATCAGCTGGGCCAAGGGGCCGGTGCCGAACGTGACGAAGACGCCGCTGGTCGGCGGCCAGTGGGTGCACGGCAAGGGCGGGCGCTTCGACGTCACGATCGTGAGCAACCGCAGCGCGCCGAACATCCCCGTCGCCGGCAAGCTGCGTCCGCTCAAGCAGGCCTGAGTCCGACGGCCCTCCTCGCGCTCCAGGAGGTCTCGCGGGCCTTCGGCTCGCTCCAGGTCCTCGACCGTCTCACGCTCGCGGTCGGTGAGCGTGAGGCGGTCGGCGTCATCGGACCGAACGGCGCCGGCAAGACGACGGCGCTCAACGTGATGGCCGGGCGCCTGCGTCCCGACCGCGGCGCCGTCGTCTTCGACGGGCGCGACGTCACCGCGATGCCGGCGCACGCGCGCTGCCGCGCCGGTATCGCGCTCACCCACCAGATCCCCCACCCGTTCGAGGCGATGACGGTCTTCGAGAACGTCCTCGTCGGCGCCACCCACGGGGCCGCCCGGCCCGAGCGTGAGGCGTACGTGGCCAGCCTGGCGACGCTCGAGCAGACCGGCCTCGCGGCCAGGGCCAACACGCGCGCGGGCGCGCTCACCCTGCTCGAGCGCAAGCGCCTGGAGCTGGCGCGGGCCCTGGCCACGCAGCCCCGCGTGCTCCTGCTCGACGAGATCGCCGGCGGCCTCACCGAGCCCGAGGTGCAGGCGCTGGTCGGCGTCGTCCGCCGGATCCGCGAGCAGGGCGTGGCCATCGTCTGGATCGAGCACATCGTCCACGCCCTGCGCTCGGTGGTCGATCGCCTCGTGGCCATCGACTTCGGCCGCAGCCTGATGGACGGCACGCCGGATACCGTGATGGCGAGCCCCGAGGTGCAGCGCGTCTACCTCGGCATCGAGCCATGACGCTGCTCGGCGTCCACGCGCTGTCGGCGTTCTACGGCGATTTCCAGGCGCTCTTCGGCATCTCGCTCGAGGTGGCCGAGGGTGAGACGGTGGCCGTCATCGGCGCCAACGGCGCCGGCAAGAGCACGTTCCTGCGCGCGCTGGCCGGCGCCGTGCCGGTGCCCCCCGATGCCGTGGTGTTCGATGGCCGGCCCGTCGGCGGCCACCCGGCGCACGCCCTGGTCGATCTCGGCATCGTGCTGGTGCCCGAGGGCCGGAAGATCTTTCCGAGCCTGTCGGTGGAGGAAAACCTCCTCGTCGGGGCCTATCGGGGGCGCCGAGGTCCGTGGACGCTCGACCGCGTCTACCGGCTGTTCCCGGTCCTCGGCGAGCGACGGACACAGCCGGGCACGAATCTCTCCGGCGGCGAGCAGCAGATGCTGGCCATCGGCCGCGGATTGATGGCCAATCCGCGCCTGCTGCTCGTGGACGAGATCTCGCTGGGCCTGGCCCCCCTCGTCGTCCAGCATCTCTACCGGACGCTGGAGGCCGTGAAGGCCGAGGGGACGACGCTGCTCGTGGTCGAGCAGGACGTGAGCCGCGTGCTCGCCGTGGCCCAGCGCGTCTACTGCTTCCGCAAGGGCAGCGTCTCCCTGCACGACGTGCCCGCGCGCCTCACCCGCGAACAGATCGCGGCCGCCTACTTCGGAGCCTGAGCCGTGGCCTGGCTCGACACGATCGTGCAGGGCATCCTGCTGGGCGGTCTCTACGCGCTCTTCGCCACCGGGCTCTCGCTGATCTTCGGCGTCATGCGCCTGGTGAACCTCGCCCACGGCGACTTCAGCATCCTGGCCGCGTTCATCGCGGTCGTCGCCGTGCAGGTCCTGGATCTCAACCCGCTGCTCGCGCTGATCCTGGTCGTGCCGGTCATGGCCGTGCTCGGCTACGGGCTCCAGCGCCTCGTGCTGAATCGGCTGCTCGGGCGCGGGATCCTGCCGGCCGTCCTCGTGACGTTCGGATTGTCGATCGTGATCCAGAATGGCCTGCTCGAGACGTTCTCGGCGGACTCGCGCCGGCTGAACCCGGGCGGCATCGAGACGGCGAGCCTGCCGCTCGGGGGCGGACTCGCCGTGGGCTGGTTTCCGTTGCTCACGTTCGGCGTGGCCGTCCTGCTCCTCGTCGGCCTCCAGCTCTTGATCGGCCGCACGGCCCTCGGCCGCGCCTTCCGCGCGGCCTCCGACGACGGCGGGACCGCGGCGCTCATGGGCATCGACAACGGCCGGCTCTACGGCCTGGCGATGGCGCTGTCGCTGGCCATCGTCGCCGTCGCCGGTATCTTCCTCGGCATCCGGACCACCTTCACCTTCTCGAGCGGTCCCGACCGCCTGCTCTTCGCGTTCGAGGCGGTCATCATCGGGGGGCTCGGCTCGCTCTGGGGGACGCTGGTCGGCGGCGTGATCCTCGGGGTCGCGCAGACGACGGGCGCTCGCCTGTCGCCGGGCTGGGGCGTGCTGGCCGGCCATCTCGTGTTCCTGGCGGTGTTGCTCTTGCGGCCGGCCGGACTGTTCTCGAAACCGCGGCGCCTCGATTCATGACGAGGGGCCGGTCCCCGGAGCGCGCATGACGGTCATCGTCGAACGCACCACCCCCGCCAGTCGCGCCGGCGCCGTCGTCGCCGTGCTGCTCATCGCGGCGCTCATCGCGCTGCCGTGGACGCGAGATGCCGGGCTCATGCGCGTGATCGTCGAGTTCATCGCGCTGCTGACGCTCGCGCAGATGTGGAACCTGCTGGCCGGCTACGCCGGCCTCGTGTCGATCGGCCAGCAGGCCTACGTCGGTCTGGGCGGCTACGCGCTCATGGTGCTGGCCGACGATCTCGGCGTGAACCCGTTCCTGGCCGTGCCCCTGGCCGGCCTGGTGGCCACGGCGTTCGCGCTGCCCACCGCCGCCCTCGTCTTCCGGTTCTCCGGCGGCTACTTCGCGGTCGGCACCTGGGCGGTCGCCGAGGTCTATCGCCTGCTGATCGCCAACACCGGCGCGCTCGGCCGCGGAACCGGGCGCACGCTGAAGGCCGTATTCCCGCTGGCCCGCGAGACGCGCGAGCTGGCAACGTACGCGCTCGCCCTCGCCCTCGGCGTGACGACGATCGTCGCCATCTATCTCTACCTGCGCTCGCGCCTGGGCCTCGGGCTGATGGCCGTGCGCGACAGCGAGCCGGCCTCGCAGAGCCTCGGCGTCGACGTGTTCCGCACGAAGCTCGCGGTCTACCTGATCGCCGCGTTCGGGACGGGCACGACCGGCGCATTGATCTACCTCAACCTGCTGCGGATCTCGCCGGATGCGGCGTTCTCCATCAACTGGACCGCCTACACCATCTTCATCGTGGTGATCGGTGGCCTCGGCACTCTCGAAGGCCCGATCGTCGGCACCGTCGTGTTCTTCCTGCTGCGCGAGCTGCTGGCCGACTACGGAAGCTGGTACATGATCCTGCTCGGCACGCTGGCGGTCGTGGCGATGATGCGCTACCCGCAGGGGCTGTGGGGGCTCGTCGTGGACCGCTGGGATCTGCGCTTCTTCCCGGTGCAGCGACTGGTCCGCGGTGTCGGCAACGTATCGGTTCGGGAGCGTTGACGATCCCGATGGACTCCCGGTACCGTAGCGCCATGGCCTCGGCACTCGAACGGGAAGCGACGACCCGGCGCTGGCGACGCGTCGAGTACGAGCGGCTCGTCGATCTCGGCGTCTTCGTGGGGGAGCGTCTGGAGCTGCTCGATGGCGTGCTCGTCGTGCGGGAGCCTCAGGGCAGCCCTCACGCCGCCATCGTCACGCAGGTCGGCCAGGTCCTGGCCGCGGCCTTCGGCGGCGGATGGCACCCACGCCTGCACTCCCCTCTGGCGCTTGGCGAGCACTCGGAGCCCGAGCCCGACGTCGCCGTCGTGCCCGGCAAACCACAGGACTACATCGCCGCCCATCCCTCCACGGCGGCGCTGGTGGTCGAGGTCGCCGACTCCAGCTTGCGGCTGGACCGTCGCTTCAAGGCCGCGGTCTACGCGCGGGCCGGCCTGCGCGAGTACTGGATCGTGAACCTCGTCGATCGTGTCCTCGAAGTGCATCGCGAGCCGGAGCCGGCCAGCGATGGCACGGATGACTGGCTCTATCGCTCGGTCGACGTCCTGCGCCCGCCCCTGCCCGTGACGCCGTTGGCGGCGCCCGGCGCCCGGATCCTCATCGCCGACCTGCTCCCCTGACGCAGGCGCGGGCGTCCCAGAAGCTCACCGGACGATCAAGGACCTGTCCCCGTCGCCCTCCGATCACGTCTTGGATTGCAGGATGACACCGGCGGCGAGCAGCTTTTCGATCTCTGCCTCGTCGACGCCGGCCTCGCGAAGCACCTCCACCGTGTGCTCGCCGAGCTCCGGTGCCATGGTGGCCGGCACCTTCTCCTGGCCGGCGATCTGCAGCGGACTGCTCACCGTGAGCGAGGCGCCCGCGCGCGAATCGTCGATCGGTACCAGCGCGCCGCTGGCCCGCATCTGCGGATCGTGGGGGATCTCGTCCACCGTCCCGACGACGCCGAAGGCGATGCCGGCGGCCTCCAGCACCCGCCGCCACTCCGCCCAGTCGCGCTCGGCGAACACCGCGTCGAGGACGGCGATCAGCGCGCGCACGTTGGCGCGGCGAGCCGGAGGCGTGGCGAAGCGCGGGTCGGCGAAGAGGTCCGGCCGGCCGATGGCCGTGGTGAAGTCCTGCCAGCGCCGGCCGTCGGGCGTGAGCGCGATGAGGAACCAGCGGCCGTCGCGACAGCGGTAGAGGTTGCCGAGCGCGTCCACCGCCTCCTCGCGCGGCGGCCGCACCACGGTGCGGGCGCCGCAGAGAATGCCCTGGGCCGCGATCGCGTTCAGCCACAGCCCGTTGGCGAGAAGCGACGTCGACACCATCGCGCCACGCCCTGTGCGCTCGCGCTGGTAGAGCGCGGCCATGATCGCGCCAAAGAGCGCCGTCCCGGTCGGATGGTCGCCCATGCCGGGCAGCGAGCGCGCGGGCGGCGCGTCCGGCGACGGGCGCACGAGATCCATCAGACCCGTGCGCGCCCACAGCGCCGTGCTGTCGAAGCCCGGCCGGCTCGCCTCGTCGCCCGTCTCGCCGTACGCGGTGATCGAGCCGTAGATCAGCCGTGGGTTGAGCGGCGAGAGATCCTCCCAGCGGACGCCCAGGCGGGCCCGCCCGTCGAGCGGCACGTTGGTGACGAACACGTCGGCGCGCTTCACCAGGTGGTGCAGCACGCGCCGGCCGTCCTCCGCGCGCAGGTCGATGGCGACGCCGCGCTTGTTCCGGTTGTCGACGATCCACGGGAAGTTGTACGGGCTCGGTGGATACCCGGCGTTGCGCACGCGGTAGGTATCGCCGCCCGGCGGCTCGACCTTGATGACGTCGGCGCCGAAATCGGCCATGGCCGTGGTGGCCACCGGCCCGGCGATGAAGCTGGCCGCGTCGATGACGCGGATGCCCTCCAGCAGGCGCGGCTCGGATCCCATAGGTCGCGAGTATAGTCGCCCGCGTCAGGCCACGCCGAAGTTGAACACGCCGAAGATCATCTCGGCGCGCCACGCCGGTGGCGTTCCCAACCACATCCGCGTCACGTAGCGGCTGGCGGTGATCCCGAGGGCGGCGAGATACTGCACGGCCGCGGCGTTCCCCTCGGGGAGACCGGGCCCGCGCGACGGCCGCTTCGCCATCGACGCGGCCCACCGCAGCAGCGCCAGGCCGCTGGCGGCATCGCGCGCGATCGTCGGACCGCCGCCCCACGGGCAGGCCAGGTGGAACCCGGCGACCTGGCCGCCGCACGTGGCGACCCAGCCCGATGTCGCCAGCGACGTGACGAATCCGCTCCGGTCCTGGCCGCTCGCCTCGCGGTCGAGCGCGAGCACAGCGCTCAGATGGCCCGCGTGCATGGGCTCGACCGTCGCGGCGGGGTCGGGACCGGTCGTCGGCCACGTGAACGAGCCGTAGCGCTCGCCGGCCGTGAAGCCGAGGCGCTCGTACACCGGGCGCCCCGCATCGGTCGCGAGCAGCAGCACCGCGCCGGCCGAACGAGTGCGCAGCCACTCGATCGAAGTCTCGGTGAGGCGCGCGCCCAGACCGGTGCGCTGGTACTCGGGCCGCACGACGATGCCGTGCACCCACCCGGTGGGCGACGCGCCCGGGAAGATCGTGGCGCCGCCGGTTCCGGCGATCTCACCGCCGACCTCCGCGACGAACAGCGCGCTGTCAGCGCGGGCGCCGTAGAACTCGAACAGCACACGGCGGTCGCGCCAGCCGACGGCGTCGTTCGCGGCCAGGGCGCCGTCGAGGTCGGCCGGGCGGAGGGGGCGGATCGTGACGGCGCTGGCCGGTGCGGGCGATGCGATGTCGCGGGCCTCCAGGGTGGTCTCGGTCGCGAGTATAATCGCCCGCGCGAAAGGAGACCGAGCGATATGCGCACGCACATCGAGGGCGGCTGGGTCGTGGCCTTCAACGGCAAGAGCCACGAGGTCTACGAGGCGGGCAGCGTCGTCTTCGAGGACGACCGCATCGTCCACGCCGGTGCCGCCTACACGGGCCCGGCCGACGCCCGCATCGCCGCCCGCGGCAAGCTCGTCTCGCCCGGCTTCATCAATACCCACGTGCACACGGCCGGCAACGCCGGCGACTACCTGCTGCTGGACATGGCCAGGAACGACTACCGGACGTCCAACTACATGAGCTTCGCCGCGCCGCTCAAGGGCAAGATGACGCCGCCGCCCGCCCCGGCCGTGGCGGCCCTGCGCGCGTACGTGTTCCTGCACGCGCTGAAGAACGGCACGACGACCATCATCGACGTCGGCGGCCTGCGCGGCGACTGGGACGGCTACGCCAGGCTGGTGGACGAGCTCGGCGTGCGCGTGTACGGCAGCCCGCCGTTTCGCGACCGCGACACGTTCATGGACGCCAAGGGCCGGTTGACCTACGACGAGGACGTGGCGGTGGGACGCGAGCGGCTGAAGGAAGCCGTCGGCTTCGTGAAGAGCTTCGACAAGACCGCCAACGGGCGGCTGCGCGGCATGCTGAACGCCGCCCAGGTGGAGACGTGCACCGAGCGGTTGCTGCGCGAGGGCCGGGACGCCGCGCGCGAGCTCGACGTGCCCATCCACACGCACGCCGGTGGCAACCTGATCGAGTTCCAGCAGATCATGGGCGAGTACCGCAAGACGCCCATCCAGTTCCTGGCCGACATCGGCTTCCTCGACGACCGCGCCCTCATCGGCCACGGCGTCTTCCGCGCCGGCCACCCGTGGACCGGCCATCCCTTCGGCGACGACATCGAGGTGATGGCCGAGCGCGGCGCCACCCTCGGCCACTGCCCGTACAAGTACGCGAAGATGGCGATGACCCTGCTGTCGTTCCAGCGCTACCTCGACGCCGGCGTCACCATCTCGCTGGGCACCGACACCTTCCCCCTCGACATCGTCTCCGAGCTGCGCTGGGCGTCCATCCTGGCCAAGACCACCGACGGCAACTACCAGGCCGGCCAGCACCGCGACGTCTTCAACGCCGCCACGCTGGGCGGCTGCCGCTTCATCCGTCGCGACGATCTCGGGCGTCTGGCGCCGGGCGCCAAGGCGGACATCCTCCTGATCGACCTCGACCACGTCGGAGGCGGGATGTACGCCGACCCGATCAAGGCGCTGGTGGACGCCGCCAGCGGCCGCGACGTGCACACGGTGATCGTGGACGGCAAGACGCTGGTACAGGACGGCCGCCTCACGCGCGTGGACGAGGCCGAGGTGTACGCCAAGGCCCGTGAGGCGACGCGGCACTACTGGGGTAACGTGGCGAACTGGCGCTGGGACGGGGCCGGGGTCGATCGAATCATCCCGCCGGCGTTTCCCGTACATCAGGCATGATCACCATGCGACTCCCGGCGTACCTGGCCACGGCGATCGCCCTCGTTCTCTGCCTGGCCGTCGCTCCACCTGTCCCGTCGCAAGACGCCCGCAAGAGCGGCGCCGTCCAGCCCCAATCGCTCCTCGGCGAGTGGTGGGGTGAGATGACCGGGGGCGAATATGCCTGGAAGGTCTACCTGACCCTGAAGACCGTCCAGGATGGATCGAAGCTGCTCGGCGCTGTGTACGTCGTCGTGCCGTCGACGGGCAGCACGACGGCCTACGGCAACCGCGGCAACCGCGACAACCCGGTCACCGCCGCACTCGAGGGCGATCGGCTCAGCTTCGCCGTCGTCAATGGACCCGAGTTCCAGGTCACGGTCTCCGACAAGACCATGGTGGGCACGTTTCGAGGAATACGGATCTCCGGCGCCGTCACGCTGACCAAGCGAAAGTAGATCTCCAAGAGCGCTCCACCGGTGTTGCTCATCCTGCTGCTGATCGCCGGCGTCGTCGTATGGAGCGCCTTCGAACGGGCGGGCTCGGGCCACGCGCAACCCCACTCTCAAGGCGCTCTACCGGGCAACAGCCATCGCCGTCGTCCTCAGTCCAGGCGGCCTTGCAGGAGGACACGGCGTGGCTCTGGTTCCAGCAGTGCTGGCCATGGCCGTTGACCGTTCGACGCTCTTGTTCAATCTGTCCTCGTTCGTGCTGGTATCTCTGCGCTCGTTCTTCGTGTTCCTCGTCTGGCCTCCACACTCTGGATGAGACGTCACTCCCGCAGCGCGCGGAGCGGTAGCGACCGCGGGACGACGGCCATGAAGGCCGGGTGGGCGGCGGGCTCGCGGATGTGCTGGGCCAGTCACGTATAGTCAGACCACCGCCCGGGCGGGGCGTCTAGCAGCGGCCGCCGAGCGCGGCCGCGAAGCCTTGCAGCAGCGGATGCGGGCTCCTGCGCGTCGAGCGGGCCTGCGGCAGGAATAGTGTGGCCACGAAGAAGGGATGCTCGGGCAGCTCGACGAGCCGGACCTCGCCCTCGTCGCCGATTCCACTCACGCAGAGGCCGGCGGCCCGCAGACGCGCCAGGTAGTCCGGGTTCACGCCGTAGTTGCAGTAGTACTCCTCCACCGCGGACGCGACACCGTACAGCCCGGCGGCCCGGGTCTGGGGCAGCAGGCGCACCGACTGCCGCTGTCCCACCAGTGAGCACGCCAGCGCGGTGATCACGAGCCGATCGGCGTCGGGGCTCGTCTCGGCGTGGTCGGCGTCTCGGAACCCGAGAACGTTGCGCGCGAACTCGACGATCGCGTGCTGGAACCCGCCTCAGGTCCCGACCAGGGGCACGCCGCGCTCGCGAGCGTAGCGAATGGCTGCCAGGGCGCCGTCCATGCTGCGATAGGGGCTGGCCGGGGCGATCCAGAGCCCGGCGTAGTCGCGCAGACGGCGCTCGGCCGGCTCGGGCACCTCATCGGTCGGCACCCACTCGAACGAAAGCGTCAGGTGGTCGAGGGCGTCGTTGGTGAGGCGGTGCGTGGGATTCCGCGGATCGAAGTCGCCGACGACGCCGACCGCCGCCACGATCATGTCTCTAGCACGACCGGCGCGCCCGGCCGTTGCGCAGCAGGGCGCCCGGCAGGGCGTCATCGGCGGCGACGGCGTCGCGGCCGCCGCGCCGGACGAGCGTGCCGTTGACGATCACCGCCTCGATGCCGCTCGCGTCCGCGACCAGACGATCCGCACCGGCCGGCAGGTCGTACACCCGGCGCAGGGGGCCGGCGCCGACGCTCGCCGGGTCGAAGACCACGACGTCGGCGGCGAGGCCGGGGGCCAGACGGCCGCGGTCGCTGATCCCGAACACCTCGGCCGGGCGCGACGTCAGCATGCGGATCGCCTCCGGCAGCGCGATCGCCTGCTTGTCCCGCACCCACCGGCCCAGCAGGTAGGTCGCGAAGCACGCGTCGCAGAGCTGACTGGCGTGCGCGCCCGCGTCGGAGAGCCCGAGCACGGTGCCCCGCTCGCGCAAGAGCTCCACGACCTCGTCCTCGTCGTGGTTGAAGACCGCCATCCGGAAGCGCGCCTCGAGCTTCGTCGCCAGCGCCAGATCGAGGGCCAGGTCGATCGGGTGCACGCCGCGCTCGGCGGCGACCTCGCTCACCGTGCGCTCCTCGAGAGCCGGCTCGCTCGGACACCAGGAGATCCAGGTGCGCGCCCAGCTCGCCCCGGCGAATACGGCCCCTGACCGCGGCCGGTCGAAGCTCTCCTTGAAGGCGCGTCGGAATTCTGGATCGGCGTAGAGACGTGCCTTGCCGGCCTCGTCCGCCGCCGCCACCGACCGGAACACCGACATGCCCTCGAAGAGGAATGGCGCCTTGAACTGGAGCTCGAAATTGAGCGTCCGGCACGTCACCTGCGGCACCACCTGCACGCCCCGCTGCACCAGCTCGCGCGACCGCTCGAGCAGGCCGCGATGCGAGCCGGGCCCCATCATGCCCGCCAGGAGCGCCGTCCACGTCACCGGCCGCCCGGTCGCCCGGGCGATCGCCTCGAACTCCGGGAAGAAGAGATCGCGGCCGACGGTGGCTTGCACGATGCCGCGCCCCGCGTCGCCGAGAGCCCCGGCCAGCGCCTGGATCTCACCGAGGTCGGCGGCACGGCTGGGCACCGGCTTGCCGCCATAGCCGATGTGCGTCGACGCCTTCGAGGTCGCGAAGCCCAGCGCCCCGGCGTCGATCGCCTCCCGGACGAGCGCTCGCATACGCGCGATCTCCTCGGCGGTCGCCGTCCGCTCGGTGGCCGCCTCGCCCATCACGTAGAGCCGCAGCGGCGTGTGGCCGAGGAGGACGGCCACGTTCAGCGCGGTGCCGCGCTGCTCGACGGCGTCGAGGTACTGCGGAAACGTCTCGAACGGCCAGGCCTCGCCCAGGCCCGCCTCGAGCGCGGCCAGGCTCATCCCCTCGACCTTCTCGAGCGTGCGCATGATGAGCCCGCGATGCTCGGGCCGGGTCGGCGCAACGCCGAAGCCGCAGTTGCCCATCACGACCGTCGTCACGCCGTGCCATGGCGAGATCGTGAGCATGCGGTCCCACATCACCTGGGCGTCGTAGTGGGTGTGGACGTCGATGAAGCCGGGCGCCACCACCAGCCCGTCCGCGTCGATCACCTGCCCGGCGTCGCCCGGCACCTCGCCGAGCGCGACGATGGTGCCACCTCGGATGCCGAGGTCGCCCCGCACCCCCTCACGGCCGGTGCCATCGACGAGCGTGCCGCCCCTGATCACGAGATCGAAATTCGTCATCGCGCTCGATCCTCCAGGCCCGGGCGCCGGTCCTGACTTCGCCGGGGGGAGTGTACAGAAACCGCGCTGCCCATGCCGGGCTGTCGCGGCGGCGGCGGGAGACCGTGTCCCAGCGCGGCTCATTACGGGATCGAAGAACGCGCGCTAAGTACGTAGTCTCCTTTAGTCTTTGGATCGCCCACCGTCCCCACAGGCCCTAGTCGGGGAACGCAAAAGTGTCTCGTTTTGACCAGCGCAGCCTGGGTGGCCTTGCTAGCGTTGATGAGCCTGCACCTTGGCCTTTCGGGCTAACGCTGGGCGAGCGTTGAGACCCAGGTGAATCTGGCTTGTTGCTGGTTCACCGAAAGGCCGGTCACGTCAGGCGGCGATGCTCGCCCTCTCCGTCCTTGCGGCGATTGACCCTTTCCCCAAGAGGAGAACCGGCATCGAGACGATTCAATCGACGACCGCCCCGTTGGCCGCGCGGCTCGTGGAAGCAGCCGGTTTACGGGACGCGTGCGACCTGGACCTGCTGCTCTTCTTTTCGCGGCATCCTCGCGTCGTCCTCACCAGTGAGCAGCTCGCCACCTACGTCGGCTATGAGCTCCAGCAGGTCGCGCGCGCGCTCGAGCTGCTGCTCGGCGCCGGCCTCGTGAAACGGACGCTGAACCAGGGCGCCCCCGGCCGGATGTACGTCCTCGAAGTCGATCACGCCGAGGACTGGCTGGAACCTCTGCGCCGCGTGTGCGCGACGCCCGACGGACGGAACGCGGTGAAGGTGCTGCTGAAGCAGCGACAGTCGCAGAACGGCGACCCGAGTCCCCGTCGCCCTTCCGGCGCACGACCATCGTGACGATGGCAGGAGATTGACCATGGCCGAACGAGACCTCGTCAAGACCGGTGTCGAAGGGCTGGACGACATCCTTTCCGGCGGCCTCCTGCGGGGCAGCGTCGTGCTGGTCGAGGGCTCGGCCGGGACGGGCAAGACGACCCTGGGGGTGGAGTTCATCTATCGGGGCGCGATCGAGTTCGACGAACCCGGGTTGATCGTCCTCTTCGAGGTGTCCCCCGACAAGCTCGTCCGCGATGCGGCGCTCTTCGGCTGGGACTTGCCCGAGCTCGAGCGGCGGGGCCGCCTCAAGATCGTCTTCACGACGCGCCAGGTCTTCCAGCAGGAGGTCCAGCAGGCCGACAGCCTCCTCCTCGACGAGGCGGCGGCCATTGGGGCCCGCCGGATCTTCGTCGACGGCCTCGTGCGGCGGACCACCGGAGACAGCGACACCGGACGGAACACGCCCGAGGCGTTCCACCTCCTCGCCGAAGGACTGCAGCGCGAGCGGCTCACGGCGATGCTCGGCGTGGAAGTGGCCGCCTCCGACATCAGGCTGGGCGCCTCGGTGCCCGAGGAGTTCATCGCCGACACGGTCATCCAGCTCAGGGTCGAAGCGGTGGAGCGCGCGGTGCAGCGATCGATCGAGATCGTGAAGGCCCGCGGCCAGGATTACCGGATGGGCCGGCACTCGTTCTCGATCGTGGACGGGAAAGGGATCGAGGTCTACCGTCGGGTCCAGGCCCCCCGGGACCGGTTGCGGGACGAGGCGGCGGCCTTCGACCCCTCGACGCGCGTCTCGACCGGCGTTCCCGGGCTCGATGAGCTGATGAGCGGCGGGTTGTTCCTCGGCAGCACGACGCTCGTGGTCGGCATCACGGGCTCCGGGAAGAGCGTGATGGCGCTGCAGTACGTGGCCGAAGGCGCCCGCCGGGGGGAGCGGAGCATCATGCTCACGCTCGATGAGCCGCGGGCCCAGGTGCTGCGAAACGCCGCCAGCATCGGAATCGATCTGACGCCGTCGATCGAGAAGGATGTCGTGCGACTCGTCTACGACCGACCGCAGGAGATCGAGATCGACCGCCACTTCCTGCAGCTCGAGAAGATCGTGAAGGAGTTTCAGCCCCGGCGCGCCGTCATCGACAGCCTGTCGACCTACGGCTCGAGCCTGGGGCCGACCGGCCGGAGCTTTCGCGACTTCTTCCACGCGGTCGTGGCGCTCATGAAGGAGCACCAGGTCACGACGATCTACAACCACGAGAACCCCGAGCTGCTCGGGATGTCGTCGGTCATGGGCCCCTACGGCGTGAGCTCGCTGGTCGACAACGTGATCCTCCTCAACTGGGTCGAGCTCGCCGACACGTTCAGGCAGGCGCTGACGATCGCGAAGATGCGCGCGAACGCGTTCGACCGGACGACGCGCGAGTGCGAGATCGTGAACGGCACGGGCATGCGAGTGCTGCCGCGGGAAATCCCGCCCGGCGCCACCCGCCGGCTCGCGTTCTGGGAATACTCGAGCCTGGTGGCGCGATCGCCCGAGCGCCACGCCCAGCCGAGCCGCTGGGGGGATGCCCCTCGGTGAAGGACCCGGACGTCACGGTCTTTCAGCTCGATCGAGGCCGGACGGCCCTCGAGAAGTACGCCGTGGTCAACCATCTGACCGTCCAGGTCTACGACGCCGATGGACGGCCGCTGGCTGGGGCCGTGAATCGCACACCGCTGTTCGACCTCTTCTCGCGGGGTCGTGGCCCGGGGCTGTTTGCCCGGTGCGCGCGAGCGTGCCTGGACCAGTTGGAGCCGGGCTCGCCGGTCGTCATCGAAGAGCAGTACGGGCTCGCGGCGATCGGCACCACGCTGGTTCGCGCCGGGGAGATCGCGGGGGCCGCGATCGCCGGCTACGCGCTGACCACACATCTCAGCTACCGCGAAGTCATGCGACTCGCCCGCGACTACCGGCTCCCGTTCGACGAGATCTGGGCCGTGGTGCGCAAGGAGCTGCCGGAGTCACGCTCCCGGCTGCCGCTGCGCGGCGAGCTGCTGGGAATCCTCGGCAACACACTGTTGAGCGAGCATTACCGCTCCCGGCAGCTCGAGGAGACCTCACGCCGACTCGCCGAGGCGGCCGAGGCCAAGGACCGGTTCCTGGCCGTGCTCTCCCACGAGCTCCGGACCCCGCTCACCGCGATCCTGGGATACGCCTCGCTCGTCCGCAGAGGCAAGCTGGATGCGGCCGGAGTGCGTGACGCGCTGGAGGTCATCGAGCGCAACGCGAAACTACAGACGCAGCTCATCGAGGATCTCCTCGACGTTTCCCGGATCATTTCGGGGTCGCTACGCCTCGAGATCCGGCCGATCGCGCTGGGACCGGTGATCGAGGCGGCGGTCGCCAACGCCCGCCCCGGGGCTCACACGAAGCGGATTCGCCTCGATCTCGTGCTCCCTCCGGCGACGGCGATGATCTCCGGGGATCCGGTCCGCATCCAGCAAATCGTGTCGAACCTCCTCGTCAACGCGGTCAAGTTCACGCCCGCGGAGGGCCAGGTCGAGGTGCGGTTGGAGAGGAACGGACCCGAGACGCACATCATCGTCCGCGATACCGGCGTCGGCGTCCGTCGGGAGTTCCTGCCCTACGTCTTCGACCGCTTCCGCCAGGACGACGCCACCGAGGCGCGATCACACGGCGGTCTCGGTCTCGGCCTCGCGATCGTGCGCCACCTGGTCACCTTGCACAACGGCTCCATTCGCGTGGAGAGCCCCGGGCAGGGCCAGGGCTCGACGTTCACCGTCACCCTGCCCGCCCTGGTCAGCCCCCAGGCGCCACCGCTCGAGCCGGGACCCCCGACCGCCGGAAGCTCCACGGTCCTCGATCATCCACCGACGCTCACCGGCTTGCGCGTGCTGGTGGTGGACGACGATGCGGACGCGCGCGCCCTGTTCACCAGGGTGCTCGAACAGTGCGACGCGCGAGTGAGGGCCGTGGCGTCGGCGACGACGGCGCTGACGACCCTCGAAAGCTGGAAGCCGGACGTGCTGGTCAGCGACATTGCCATGCCGGAGGAGAGTGGCTACGTCCTGATGCGCAGGATCCGATGCCTCACGCCCGAGCACGGCGGCACCATCCCGGCCCTGGCGGTGACGGCGTACGCGGGTGCGGACGACGTCGAGCTTGCGCTGTCGGCAGGCTTTCAAGCCCACGTCACCAAGCCGGTTCAGCCCGTCGAGCTCGCGCTGGCGGTCGCCGGTCTGGCCCGAGGAATCCCGGTCGATGGCCGGTAACGATCACGACGGCGCACCAGCGGCAGAGCTGTTCGATCTGCTGTGGGAGACCCTCGCCGACGTTCTGGGCACCGCGGCCACCGCCACCCTCCTGCGTCGCGCGATCAAGCAGACCGCCGCCCGCACCGCATGGTCCGAGCCGGTCATCGTGGCCCGCAACGGCCTGGACTACACCTACCGTCTTCCTGAAGCATGGAAGCAGCCCGCCAACGACGAGGCGGTCGACGTGCTCCGGATCGTCGCCGGTGAGCTGCGCGTGCTCCTCATCGAGCTGACCGGCCCCGTCGTGGTCGCCCGGCTCGGACAGCTGGCCGCCCTCCGCAAGTGGGGGATCGACTTCAGCGACGAGGCGCGACATGGCTGATCGGGCGGCACCCCTGGAGCGGCTAGGTACCGGATCCAGCCCGCTGGACACGATTCTGGGCGGTGGCCTTCCGGCCCGATCGGTCACCGTCATCGCCGGCGAGCCCGGCTCGGGAAAGACCGTCTTCACGCTCCAGGCGCTGTTCCACCACGCCCGGCAGGGGAAGAAGTGCCTCTACTTCAGCACGCTCTCCGAGCCGGCGCTCAAGACCGTCCGCTACGTACAGGCCTTCTCGTTCTTCGACGCCCGCCTGATCGAGGATCGTCTCGTCTTCATCGATCTCGGCTCGGCCCTCCGTAACGGCGGGCCCGAGAAGGCCCTGCAGCCGTTGATCGATCGCGTCGAGCGCGAGGGCGCCGATTTCGTGGCCATCGACAGCTTCAAGGCCATCCACGACCTCCTGCCCGGCAGCGCCGGCAGCCGGATGTTCGTCTACGACCTCGCCGTCGGGATGGCGGCGTGGGGGGCGACGACGCTCCTGGTCGGCGAGTACACCGCCGAGGAGATCGGGACCGCGCCGGAGTTCGCCATCGCCGACGGCATCGTCCAGCTCACCAATGCGCGCCAGGAGCTGACGGCGACTCGGCAGTTTGAAGTCTTGAAGCTGCGCGGCGCCGACTACGTCACCGGGCGCCACTTCTTCGACATCGGCCCCGCCGGGATCACGTTCTACCCGCGCGTGCGGGGACCGGCCATCGCCGACGATCCGTTGATCGACCTCACGGACCGGGTCACCACCGGTGTCCCGGGACTCGACGCCCTGCTGCGCGGTGGCCTGCCGCGGGCGAGCACGACCATCGTCGAGGGCGGCACCGGCACGGGCAAGACGCTCGTGGGGCTGCACTTCCTTCTCGAGGGCGCGCGCCGTGGCGAGCCCGGGATCCTGTTCACCCTGGAGGAGACGCCGGGGCAGATCCGAGCCGTCACCAAGACCTTCGGCTGGGACGTGGCCCGGCTGGAAGCCCAGGACCGTCTGGTCATCAACTACACCTCCCCGGTCGAGCTCCTGACCGATCGTTTCCTCGACGAGGCGCTCCGGCTGATCGCACAGACCGGGGCCCGCCGGGTGGTGCTCGACAGTATCACCAGCATGTCGCTCGGCGTCGTGTCGCAGCGTCGGTTTCGCGAGCTGGTCTACGCCCTGACCAAGCACGTCCGGGCCGCCGGTGTCACGCTCCTGATGACCATGGAGGTCACGGAGCTGCTCGGCACCGGGCAGCTCACCGGCCACGGCGTGTCGTCGATCGCCGACAACCTGATCGTGCTGCGCTACGTCGAGGTGCAGGCGCATCTGGAGCGGGCGGTGCTGGTCCTCAAGTCGCGGGGGACCGGCCACACCACCGAGCTCCGACGCTTCGTGATCGACGACCATGGGGCGCACGTCGAAACGCAGTTCCAGGATCTGCGCGGAGTGCTCACGGGGATCCCGCAGCCCGAGCGCACAGCGAGGCGTCCCGTCTCGCCGCGCTCGTCGCGGAAGAAGAGTCGCCGGCGGTGAGGCCGCTTCCGCCGGACGCCGCTCACCCCGTGGGGTCGGTCGCCCGCACGCTCTACGACATCGCGCAGGGCTTCGACTGGCCTCTCGACCCCGAGCCGCGATTGCGGCGCGCGCTCCGGCTGCTCCGCCGTATCGTGCCGTATGACCGCTGCGGGCTCCTCGACACGCCGGCCGTCGGCGCGCCGCGGCTCGTGGTCGAGCCCGACGCCGCCGTCGAGCGCGAGTCGCTGCGCCGGATACTGACGCGATTCTTGAGCCTCCTCACCGACGACGCGCAGCGGGAGCCCGGGCGACCCTCCGATCTGGGGCTCGCCCCGCTCTGGGCCTCGCCCTCGCACCTTGCGGTCCCCCTCGTCGGGCTCGACCGGGTGTTGGGCGTGCTCTGTGTTCGAGGTACCGACGTCTACACGGATGACCACCTCCGACTCCTGTCGGTCGTCGCCGCCCAGATCGCCGCCTATCTCACCGCCTGCCGGCTCCGCGACCAGGAGGCGCAGATCGTGACCGAGCACGAGGCGGCCCGGGCGGCTGCCGACGCGGAGAGCCGCGGCAAGGATGAGCTCCTGGTGATGCTGGCCAGTGAGCTGGGCAAGCCGCTGACGCCGATCCGGTTCGCCATGCTGACGATTCGGAGCCAGGCCGAGCGCGATCCCGCCGTGCAGCGAGCCCGAGACCTGGTGGTGCGGCAGGTCGAGTCCCTGAGTCGACTGCTCGGCAACCTGCTGGACGTGACTCGCCTGGGGCGCGAAAAGCTCGATCTGCAGAAGGAGTCGCTCACGCTGCAGACGATCGTCACCGGGGCTCTCGAGGCCACGCTGCGCTTTGCCGACGCCCGGCGACATCGGGTGTCGGTGTCGCTGCCCGAGGAGCCGCTCTCGCTCCAGGCCGATTCCACCAGGCTCACGCAGGTCGTTGTCAACCTGCTCGACAACGCCGCAAAGTTCACACCACCCGGCGGCGAGATCGCGGTGAGCGGGTGTCGCGAGCACAGCGAGATCGTGCTGCGCGTACGCGACACCGGCGTGGGAATCTCGCCCGAGATGTTGCCTCGCGTCTTCGATCTCTGCGCGCAAGCCGATCGGTTTCTGCCCCACGTCGAGGAAGGCCTCGGCGTCGGTCTCACGCTGGCCCGCATCCTGGTCGAGCTTCACGGGGGGAGCATCAGCGCTCGCAGCGAGGGTCGCGGCCGGGGGAGCGAGTTCGTGGTGCGCTTGCCGATCGGCGCGCCGATCGGACGCCCGGACGGATCGGAGACTACGTGAGATCGCGCGCGACGACGTGCCCTTCCACCGGACAGACCTCGCGCAGCCGGATGCTCATCGCGTCCCGAGCTTGATGTCCGGCGCGCCGGCCATGAAGGCCAGGCGGGCGTTGGGGTCGCCAATGTGCTCGGCGAGTCGCGCGTACAGATCGGCGGGGCTCGCAGCCGCGCGTGACTCCTTGTCGACCCGCACTCGAGCCACCGGCCCGATGTGCTCGGCCAATCGCCGCGCCGCCTGGGCCAGCATGGTGGGCGTCAACGTCCCGGGTTGGCCGGCTCGCAACACGTCGCGCAGCCCGTCGAGGAATCGGGCTCGATGCATGGCTGGCACGTGCGTCGCCAGCGACATGCAAAGCTGATTGACGTCGAGGGACTGCTCGGCCGCCTTCGCGACGACGACGCACGCGCCGGGCCCGACGTGCTCGGACAGCGCCGCCGTCAACCGATCGAGCACCGCGGCGTTGAAGCGTGGCCGGGGCTGGTCCACGCGCGCGCTCAGCGCCGCTCGATCAGCTGCATGGTCTTCTCGAGGCTGCGGCGCATCCGGTTGAACGCCCGTCCCAGGCGCGCCACCTCGTCGCGGCCCTGCTCGGCAAACTCGGCCACCAGGAGATCGCCGGTGCTCACGTGGTCGGCGGTACGCGCCATTCTCGAGATCGGGCGCACGATGAGCCGGCTCAGCATGACGTTCAGGGTCAGGAAGAGCACGACGAACACCGCCACGAGCGAGCCCATGAAGGCCGCGAAGGCCCGGCGGGCGTTGCGGATCGGCAGGTCCATCGGCACCGAGACGATCTGGGCGCCGACGATCTCGTTCAGATGCCAGCCGAAGCCGTGGAGAGGGCCGTAGGTCTTGACCATCAACGCCGGAGCCGCCGCCGGCGTGCTGTGACAGGTGAGGCAGACGGGGTTGCCGATCTTGATCGGCCGGGCCACGTAGAGCGCGCTGCCCGTCGGCGTCAGCCGCTGGCCGCTCAGCTCGCCGGCCGAGGTGCCCTGCCGGAATTGCTGGATGAGGTCGTTCTCCCACTCGACGGCGGTATTGCGCGGGTTGGTCGGGTTGAGCGTGGCCTCCCGGTACGTGAAGTCGGGGTACTTCGTCCGCAGCGTGTTCAACGTCTCGGTGGCGGCGCCGTCTCCATCATCAGGCCGGCACTCCGGACCACCTCGTCTTGCGCGTTACGCCGGAGGAGCTGGTACGAGGTGTAGCCGGACACCGCCAGGCCGACCACGAAGACGCCGAGCAGGACCAGATTGAACTTCAGCCGCAAGCCCATGAAGGCTCACGGCCGGTTGCGTCGCCAGCGAGCGACTTCTAGAATCCGGGGCACATCGGCCCGGAGCGACAGGAAGGAGACCACCATGGGACGACATCCCGTCTTCACCCGACGGCAATTCCTGGCGACGGGCGCCGCGGGGGCGGCGGCCCTGGCCGCCGGCAGCGAGGCATTGGCCCAGGCGCCGGCGCCCGCCCAGAAGTTCCACGTCAAACCGGTACCGCGCGAGATCTTCATCGACCACGGGATCAACCAGGAGACGCGTCTCGAGACGCTCCGGGGCTACCTGACCCCGGGCAGTCACTTCTTCGTCCGTCAGCACGCCACGACGCCGGCCCTCGACCTCGGTACCTGGCGGCTGCGCATCGAGGGCAACGGCGTCGAGCGTCCCGTCGAGCTCAGCTTCGACGACCTGCTACGCCTGCCCTCGCGCTCGGTCATCGCCTTTGTCGAGTGCGCCGGCAATGGGCGGGGGTTCTTCAAGGAGCTCATGGGCAAGGTGGCCTCGGGGACGCAGTGGCACTTCGGCGGCATCGGGGTCGCGGAGTGGACGGGTGTCCCCCTCGGGGCGGTCCTCGAGCTGGCCCGGGTCCGGCGCGACACCCCGCGCGACATCCTGAACGTGCTCGTGGAGGGTCTCGACTCGGTGAAGGTCAACCGGCCGATGTCCCTCACGAAGGCGTTCGAGGACGACACGCTGCTGGCGTACGCCTTCAACGGGGAGCCCGTGCCCCCGGACCACGGCTTCCCGGTGCGGGCGATCGTCCCGGGCTGGGTCGGCATCAACAACATCAAGTGGGTGGGTCGGATCGAGGTGCGGAACAGCGTGATCGACGTGCCGACCACGACGAAGACGTACGTCATGGAGGGTCCTGACTACCCGAGCAAGCCGGTCCTGCGTGAGCAGACGATCAAGAGCGCCGTGGCCTTGCCGTGGGGCGCGATGCTGCCGGCCGGCCGGCAGCGTGTGCGCGGCTTCGCCTGGTCGCCGGTCGGCCGGATCAGCCGCGTCGACTACAGCCTCGACCGCGGGGCCACCTGGCAGCCGGCCGCGCTGCGCGAGCCCAACATCGCGCGCGCGTGGGCCCGGTGGGACTTCGAGTGGGACGCCCGCCCGGGCGATCACGTGATCCTGACGCGGGCAGCCGACGACCGGGGGAACACCCAGCCGTCCAGCATCTTCTGGAACGCCCAGGGTTACGGCTACAACGTTCCGGTGCCGCACCCGGTGAAGGTCACCTGAGCGCGGCGCGATCAGCGTGAAGATACCGATCGAGTCTCGGCCGTAGGCCGCCCCTATCCCGCCGGCGTTCCCCGGACCGCCGGCGCGCTGACCACCGGCGGCACCCGCCCGCTCCACGGCTGCGCGGCCTCGAACGCGGCGGCGGCCCGCAGGACGGCCGACTCCCCACGTCGCTTGCCGACGATCTGCAGCCCCACCGGCAGCCCGGCGCGCGTGAAGCCGCACGGGATCGAGATCGCGGGCAGGCCGAGCACCGAAAACGCGTAGGTCAGGTGCGAGCGCTGCATGGCCTTGCCGACCGGTTTGCCGTTGACCTCCAGGATGTGCGGGTGCTCGATCGGGAACGGCGGCACGGCCATGGTCGGCGTGAGCCAGACCTCGCAGGTCTCGAAGAACTCGCGCACCCGATGCCACTGGCGCGTGCGGCGAAGCTCGCCCTCGGCGATCTCGCGCGGAGATAGCGCCAGCCCGGCCTCCGTGTTCTCCACCAATCCGGCCTGCAGCACCGCGCGGTGCTCGGCCAGCTTATCGGCGTGGCGGGCGACCATCAGCAGGCCGCGCGTGAGGCGCACGATCTCCGGCACGTCGCTCATGTCCGGGCAGGCCGCCTCCACACGGGCGCCGAGCGCGCGGAAGGCGCCCACCGCCTGCTCGAAGATCGCGCGCACCTCGTCGTCGACGAGCACCAGGCCGCCGAGGTCCACCGTCCACGCCATGCGCCAGCCCTTCACCGACGGCGCCCGGGTGGCGGCCGCTAGCTGACGGGTATCGACCTCGTAGGATAGCGGCGCCCGGTCGTCGGGCCCCGCCATGACCGACAGCATCAGCGCAGTGTCGGCGACCGTCCGGGCCATCGGTCCCTCGACCGAGTACGAGTCCCACGCCAGCGCCGAGGGATACCGTGGAATGAGGCCGGGCGTGGTGCGAAAGCCGACGACGCCGCAGAACGAGGCGGGGCCGCGGAGGGAGCCGCCCAGGTCCGTGCCCTCGGCGAGCGGACACATGCCGGTGGCCAGCGCAGCCGCCGAGCCGCCGCTGGAGCCACCGGCGGTCCGCGCGAGGTCCCACGGGTTTCGCGTCGCGCCGAACACCGAGTTGACGGTGTTGGGACCGAAGGCGAACTCCGGCGTGTTCGTCTTGCCGAGCACGATGGCGCCGGCGGCGCGCAGGCGCTGCACCACCAGCGCATCCTCGTCGGGGACGTGATCCTCGAAGAGCTTGGACCCCTGCGTGGTCCGGATGCCGGCCGTCGGCGTGACGTCCTTGATGGCGACGGGCACGCCGAACAGCGGCGGCAGCGCGGCGCCACGCTTGAGGGCCGCCGTGGCGCGGCGCGCGTTCCACAGCGCGGCGTCCCGGACGAGCGTGACGATGGCGTTCACGGCCGGGTTGACCGCGTCGATGCGAGCCAGCAGCGCCTGCATGACTTCCAGTGGCGACGTCCGGCGGGCCCGGTAGAGCTTCACCAGCTCCCCGGCCGGCGTGAAGGTGAGATCGCGGCCTGGCATGTCGTCCTCCGCGCGACGATAGTACCGCGGCCGGCGGCCTACTTGAGGCTGCCGGCCGTCAGCCCGCCGACGAGGTAGCGCTCGACCAGGGCGAACAGCACGACGACCGGCACGATGGCGATCACCGACGCGGCGAACAGCGAGTTCCAGTGCTGCACGTAGGCGGTGACGTAGGTGGTGATGCCGACGGTGAGCGGCTTCATGGCCGGATCGGTCATCAGGGTCAGGGCCACGATGTACTCGTTCCACGCCGCGATGAAGGCGAAGATGGCCGCGGTGACGATGCCGGGCAGTGAGAGCGGCAGCACGATCCCGACCAGCGTGCGCAGCCGGCCGCAGCCGTCGACGGCGGCCGCCTCCTCGATCTCGCGGGGGATCGAGGCGAAGAACGCGCGGAGGATCCAGACGGCGAAGGCCAGGTTGAAGGCGGCGTTGGTGAGGATCAGCGCCGCGTAGGTATTGATGAGGTCGAGCTCGAAGAACTCCCGGTAGAGCCCGACCACCAGCGCCGTCGGCGCGAACATCTGGGTGACGAGCACCAGGAACAGGAAGGCCGCGCGCCCGCGGAACCGGTGGCGCGCCGTGTAGTACGCGGCGGGGACGGCGGCCACCACCACGAGCGCGGTCGACGCCAGCGCGACCACGAGCGACACCGTCAGCCAGCCCTGGAAGGCCGGGTCGCGGAGCACGTCGAGGAAGTTGCCGGGCTGCCACACGGCCGGGAGCAGCCGCGGCGGCGTCGTCCGCAGCTCGCCGGCCGGCTTGAACGCGGTGAGGAGCATCACGAGGTAGGGCGAAACCAGCACGAGCGCGAGCCCCTGCCCGGCCCCGGCCAGCAGCAGGCGGCGCAACCGCTCAGGCCTCCTGCTCGCGCCAGCGGACGGCGCGCAGGTAGACGAACACGGCCAGCAGGATCGCCAGGACGTTGACGACGCCGAGCGCGGCCGAGAGCCCGACGTCGCGCAGCGAGCTCTTGAAGGCGATCTTGTACATGTAGGTGATCATCGTGTCGTGACCGAACCCCGGGTTGCGGTCGTTCAGCGTCCACACGATCGGGAACGAGTTGAAGACGTAGATCACGTTCAGCACGGTCGCCACCAGCAGCGCCGGCCGCAGCAGCGGCACCGTCACCGACCGGTAGGTCCGCAGCCCCGACGCCCCGTCCACGCGCGCCGCCTCGTACACCTCGCCAGGGATCGTCTGCAGGCCGGCCAGCAGCACGTACGTCGTGAACGGCAGCGAGACGAAGACGCCGACGGCGATCATCGCCCCCATCACCGTCGCATCGTCGCCCAGCCAGTCGACCGGCTGTCGAAGGACGCCGAGCGAGACCAGCGCGTGGTTGAGGACGCCGAAGTAGTAGTCGTAGATCCACACGAACAGCTTGGAGGTCATGATGAGCGAGGCCGCCCACGGCACGATCAGCGCCCAGCGGACGACCCGGCGGCCCGGGAACTCGAGGTTGAGGAACTGCGCGAGCCCCAGCGAGATCACCAGCGTGATCGCGACGACCACCGCGACCCAGACCACGGTGTTGGCGACGACGGTGGGCAGGGCCTCCTGCTCGGCCAGGCGCACGTAGTTTCGCCAGCCGACGGAGCCCTGGTAGAGACCGGTGATCGAGTACCGGCCGAGCGAGGCCCGGACGAGCTGCAGGGCCGGGTACAGGACGACGGCGGCGATGAGCGCCAGGCTCGGCCCGAGCCAGAGCAGCGCCCGCCAGCCGCCCGAGCGCGTCAGGGCGTCAGCGGCCGCTCTCCGCGGCCGTCGCGTTCTTCTGGAGCCGGCCGAGCACCTCGCGAGGATCGCCACCGGGCTGCACGGCCAGCCCGATATTCTGCTGCACGTCGAGCTTGACCTTGTCCCAGGCCGGATCGGTCGTCGGCGCCAGCCGCGCGTTCGGCAGCGCGGCCAGGTAGGGTGCGAGCTTGGGGTTCCCGCTCATCTCCTTGAGGCCGGACTTCGTGACCGGCAGGAAGCCCTCGGCGGCGATCCAGCGGGTGATGTTCTCGGGCTGATAGTAGAGGTCGAGGAATTTCTTGATGGACTCCTGGTTGCCCTTCTTCTTGAAGGCCATCAGGTAGTCCTCGACGCCGAGCGTGACGCTGGTCCCGGTGTTGGTCGGCATCTCGCCCACGCCGTAGTCCACCTTGCCCTCGGCGTCGAGCTGGGCGGCGAGCGGGCTGAAGCCCATCACCATGCCGACCTTGCCGTCCTTGAAGAGCTGGAAGGCCCCGTCGGTACGGTTCGTCTTGCCGGGGTTCACCTGGGTGACCTTGTGCTTGTTGGCGAGGTCGGCCAGGAACGAGAGCGTCTGCACGTTGCGGTCGCTGTCGATGGTCCACCGATCGGCCGACTTCCACTCGCCGCCGTTGTTCCACATCCAGATCGACCACTCGGCCTGCGCCTCCTCCGGGCCCAGCGGCAGCGCGTACCCGATGGTCCCGCCGCCGAGCGCCTGGACCTTCTTCGCCGCCTGCACGAACTCGTCCCACGTCCTCGGCGGACCGGCCAGGCCGGCCTTGGCCAGCAGCGCCCGGTTGTAGAAGAACGCGCGCGCGCTCGACAGGATCGGCATGCCGTACAGCTTGCCGCGATACTCCCCGCCCCGGGCGAAGGCCTCGAGGAAATCGTCCTTCGTCTTGGGCGAGACGACCTCGTCGGCGGTGTAGAGCAGGCCGTCCTTGGCGTAGCTGGAGAACGAGTTGAGGTTCAGCACGTCGGGCGGCTGGTTGTTCTGCAGCATCGTGGAGACTTGCTGATCGATCGAGTTCCAGTCGATCACCTGCAGGTCGACCTTCACGCCCGTCTGCTTCGTGTAGGTCTCGGCCAGCGACTGCCAGAACGGGCGCGTGTGGTCCTTGCTGTAGTCCGCGATCACGACCTTGATGCCGGCGCCCGAGCCGCGATCGCAGCCGGCCAGGCCGAGCACGGCGCACATCACCACGGCCAGCGTGACCCGGCCAAGTCTCATCGAGCCAGCTCCTTGCGCAGGGCCTCGGCCAGGCGCTCGTAGTGCTCGCGTCGGTTGTAGAGCTGCGCGGAGATGCGGACCAGGCGACGCGGTGCCGCCGGCCAGCTCATCACCGGCACCTCGATGCGCCAGTCCTCGAACAGGCGCGGCTGCAGCGGATCGGGGCGGCGCCAGCCGACCTCGGCGGTGCCGTCGGGCAGCCGCACGGCGGCCAGCGAGCCGATCATCTCGTCCGGGCACGGCGGCGGCGTGCCGGCCGCCGCGCACAGCAGGCGCCGCGCCTCCAGGGCCAGCGCGCGGTTGCGCGCCATCAGCGCGGGCCAGCCGCCCTCCACCAGCGTGGGGAGGTACTCGATCGCCTTCGGAACCGTGAGCCAGGCGGTGGGATCGCTGGTGCCCGTCCAGTCGAACTCCAGCCGGAAGCGCGAGCGGCCCGGCCGCACCGCGGTGGCGCCGTGGCTGATCGTCAGCGGCCGCACGTCCGCCTGGCGATCGCGGCGCGTCCACAGGAACGCCGAGCCCTTCGGTGCGCAGAGCCACTTGTGGCAGTTGCCGCTGTAGTAGGTGGCGCCGAGCGCGGCCAGGTTCAGCGGAACCATGCCGGGGGCGTGGGCGCCGTCGACCAGCACGTCCACACCGCGCGCGCCGAGCTCGGCGATCAGCCGCTCGATCGGCAGGATGAGCGCGGTCGGGCTCGTGATGTGATCGAGCAAGGCCAGCCGCGTCCGCGGGGTGACCTTCGCCAGCACGGCCTCCACGACCTCGTCGGGCGAGCCGATGGGGAACGGCACCGTGACGATGACCACGCGCGCGCCGGCCCGCTCGGCCACGAAGTTCAGCGTGTTGCGGCAGGCCCCGTAGACGTGGTCGGTGGTCAGCAGCTCGTCGCCGGCGGCGAAGACGCGCGAGCGCAGCACGGCGTTGACGCCGCTGGTCGCGTTGGTGACGAAGGCGAGATCGTCAGCGTCGGCGCCGAGGAAGGCCGCCAGCGCCGCCCGCGCGACGTCGAGCCGGTCGTCGAGCTCGCGCGAGAGGAAGCGCACGGGTTCGGCTTCCATCTCGGCGCGCAGCGCCGCCTGATGGCGCAGCACCTCCGTCGGGCAGGCGCCGAACGAGCCGTGGTTGAGGAAGACGAGGCCGCGCTCGAGCGACCAGAGCCCCGCGAGGTCCTCGCTCACGCGTTCCGGTACGCGGCCAGCACGGCCTGGGCCATGTCGCGCGTCTTGGCCCCGCCGCCCTGGTCGGGCGTCAGCGTCGTGCCGTCGCGGTACACGCGCCCCACCGCGCCCTGCAGCCGCTCGGCCTCGGCCCCGAAGCCGACGTGATCGAGCATCATCGCCGCCGACAGGATCGTCGCCGTCGGGTTGGCGATGCCGCGGCCGGCGATGTCCGGCGCGGAGCCGTGCACCGACTCGAAGTACGCCCAGCCGCTGCCGAAGCACCCCGACGGCGCCAGCCCCAGCCCGCCCGCGGTCTCGGCCGCGAGATCGGACAGGATGTCGCCGTAGAGGTTCATGCAGACCACGACGTCCATCGACTTCGGGAAGCGCACGAGCCGCCGGGCGGCGTCGTCGACGTGGAAGTGCTCGAAGGCCAGCCCGGCCGCCTTCACCACGCCCTCGACCGTCTCCTGGAACAACCCGTCGGTCTTCGGGAGCACGTTGGACTTCGTCACGCACGTGACCTTGCCCGGCTTGCCCTTCGCCTGGCGCTTGCGGGCCAGCTCGACGGCGAAGCGCGCGATGCGCTCGGCGCCGCGCGGCGTGGCGATCTTCACGGCGAAGCGGCCGTCGGTGCCGTAGTGCGTGATCTTGCGCCCGGTCCGGTCGCTCAGCTCGGGCATGAGCCGCACGACATCGGCCAGGTCGCCCTCGCGCCCCGGATACATCCCCTCGCTGTTCTCGCGCAGCAAGATGTAGTCGATGCCGTCGGGATCGGCCAGCGGCGAGTGCATGCCGGGGTAGTAGCGGATCGGCCGCACGCCGGCGAACGCGTCCATCTCCCAGCGCAGCCACGAGACCACCGGCGACGACGAGGGCCCCGCGGCGCCGAACAGCACGCCGTCGGCCTCGCGGGCCGCGCGCTTCGTCTCGTCGGGGAGCGGCGTGCCGTAGCTCTTCGTGGCGGCGGCGCCCTGCGGCGGCGTGAGAATCTTGAGCGGCAGGCCGGTGCCGATCAGCAGCTCGCAGGTGGCGTCGACGACCTCGATCCCGATGCCCTCGCCCGGTAGCGCGACGATGGTCTTCATCGACCCACTCCCCTCACAGGTCCTTGACGTCGACGGCCCGGCCGCTGGAGTAGCTCTTGGCGACCGCGTCGGTGAACTCCATGTAGCGCACGCCGTCCTCGAAGTTGGTATGCGTGATCTTCTCGCGCCCGCGGATGGCGTTGACGAACTCCTCCTCGACCCTCCAGCCGATGCGCTGGTCGGCCGGGATGACGATCTCGGCGAGGGCGCTGTCGCCGCGCCGGGCGCCCGAGAGCCGCTTGGCATCGACCTCGACGTGCAGCGTGCCGTCGCTGCCGAAGATCCACGCCTCCGGCGTCGGCGCGAACGCGGTGAGCGAGCTGAAGCGCATGTGGCCGACGGCGTTGTCCTTGAACGTGGCCAGGATGTCGATGTGGTCCGGCACCTTGACCTCGTGCCAGGCCCCGGTCTCGTCCTTCCGCTTCGCCTTGGCGATCTTGGTCATGGCCGTCACGCGCTTGGCGGGGCCGAGCCAGCGCATCATCGCCTCGTACCAGATGCCCATGTTCAGAATGTTGTTGCCGCTCAGGTTGATGTTCTGGCGCCAGTGCATCGCGTCGCCGAGCTCGGCGAAGCGCCCCTGCTGGGTGCCCTGCACCTCGACGGCGTGCACCTCACCCGCGTAGCCCTCGGCCAGCAGCTTCTCGAGGACGCGGTCGACCTCCAGCGTGTGGGGCGCCGGCACGAGCTGGGCGATGAGCTGGGGCGCCTTGCGGGAGGCCTCCAGCATCTGGCGCCCCTCGGCGGCGTTCATCGCCATGCGCGCCTCGCACAGCACGTGCTTGCCGGCGGTCAGCGCGGCCACGGTCAGCTCGCAGTGCATGTAGGGCCAGGTGCCGATGCAGATGGCGTCGATGTCCTTGGCGTCCATCAGCCGGCGCCAGTCGTCCTCGACGCGCGCGATGCCGAACTCCTTGGCCACGCGCTCGCCCGACTCCTTCGACCGGTTGGCCACCGCCACCAGCTCGACGCCCGGCTGCGCCTTGAGCTTGGGAATGTGATGCTTGCGGGTATTGGCGCCGGCCCCCACGAACCCCACGCGGATCGCTTTGTCAGCCATGGCGGGATGGTATCACCACGCCGGGGCCCGCCGGGCGGGTGATATGATTCGGTTGCACGACGCCGCGCCACTGGGGGACTCATGCCGACCGCTCGTATCGCCTCCGCCACCGGCCCCATCGATCTCCACTACGAGGACACCGGCCAGGGCTTCCCGCTGATCTGGTGCCACGAGTACGGCGGCGACTACCGCTCCTGGGAGCAGCAGGTGCGGTACTTCTCGCGCCGCTACCGCGTGGTGACCTGGAACTACCGCGGCTATCCGCCCTCGGAGGTCCCCAAGGACGGCGACGCCTACTCCGTCGAGATCCTGGTGGAGGACCTGCGCGCCCTCATGCAGCACCTGGGCATCCGGCGGGCGCACATCGGCGGGCTCTCGCTGGGCGGCGGCGTGACGGTGAACTTCGGCATCCGCCATCCCGACCTGGCCGCCAGCCTCATCATCTGCGGCGCCGGCAGCGGCAGCGACAACCCCGAGGAGTTCGTCAAGAATGCGGCGCGCCAGGCCGACCTCTACGAGCGTGAGGGCGCGGAGGCCAAGGCGCGGAACTTCGCCGCCAACCCGGCCCGCCGCGGCTTCGCCGAGAAGGACCCGCGGGGCCACGCGGAGTTCATGCGCAACGTGCTCGACCACTCCGGCGTCGGCTCGGCCCTGATGGCGCGCGGAATACAGATGAAGCGCAAGACCATCTACCAGCTCGAGCCCGAGCTGAGGAAGATCAGCGCCCCGGCGCTCGTCGTCGTGGGCGACCAGGACGAGCCGTGCCTGGGGCCCGCCCTCTTCATGAAGAAGCACATCCCGCACGCCGGCCTCGTCGTCGTGCCGATGACCGGCCACACGGTCAACATCGAGGAGCCGGGGCTGTTCAATCAGTTCGTGGCGGAGTTCCTCACCTCGGTCGAGAACGGACGCTACGGAACCTGGAAAGGAGCCGCCCGATGAGCCAGTACACGCTCGATCAGTTCTTCGCCGACACGCGCGCGACCATCAAGGCCAAGGGCGTGCCCTCCGGCCTGGCCGAGATCCGCGACCACCTGGAGAAGCTGCTGCACAATCCCGCGCTGCTCAAGCAGCATCTCGGTGATCCGGTCCCCTACACCACCCGCACCACCATCGGGCACGATCCCGAGACCGACATCCACGTGCTCGTCCACGGCCGCGAGAAGGCCGGCAACTCCGCGATCCACGACCACGGCCCCTGCTGGGTCATCTACGGCAACTACAAGAACCCTACGCGGATGCGCCGCTGGCGCCGGCTCGACGACGGCAGCAAGCCCGGCCACGCCGAGGTCGAGCTGCAGAAGGAGTTCCTCAACGAGCCGGGCCAGGCCGCCGTGTTCGCCGTCGGCGACATCCACTCGATCGAGTTCGGCGACGACACCTTCTTCATCCGGGTGACCGGCGGCGACGTCGAGACCAAGAAGACGCTGAAGTTCGACAAGGACAAGAAGACGGTCGAGGTCGCCGACCGGGCGATGAACCAGCGCTGACGGGACGCCAGGGGACGTCGACGTGAAGGGCAAGTAGGCGGCGCCGCCCAGATATGACCGAGCCGGCGCTCGACCCTCGTGAGGCCGCGGCCGCCCGTCTCCGGACAGCATTCGAGATGTTCGAGACCGGCGTCGCGATGATGCGGCAGACGCTTCGCCGCACGCACCTCGACCTCACCGAGCCCGAGATCGAGGCCCGGGTGCGAGCCTGGCTGGCGGAGCGGCCCGGCGCCCCGTTCGGCGATGCCGTGGGGCGGCCCGTGACCTGGCCCCGCCGCTCCGAGTGAACGGCCTCGAAGCCATCCTCCGTGCGGTTGCCCTCGACCTGGCCGACTTCCGCCTGCGATGGGCCCTGGTCGGTGGCCTCGCTGTCTCAGCGCGGACCGAACCGCGCTTCACCCGTGACGTCGATCTCGTCATCGCGGTCCGCGGCGATCGGGATGCGGAGCAAGCCGTTCACGCGCTCCAGGGGCGAGGTTACCGCGTCCACGCGCTCGTCGAGCAAGAAGCCGCCGGACGGCTTGCCACCGCCCGCCTCGTGCCAAGGGGCGAGGACGAATCGGGGGTCGTGCTCGACATTCTCTTCGCGTCGTCGGGAATCGAGCCTGAGATCGCGGAATCGGCGGAGGTACTCGAGATCCTGCCCGGGCTGCACGTGCCAGTCGCCAGTGTCGGTCATCTCCTGGCGCTGAAGCTGCTCTCGCGGGACGATCGCACCCGCCCGCAAGACCACGTCGATCTGGTCCAGCTGTTACGCGTAGCGCGGCCCGGCGATATCGTGGCGGCCCGCCATGCCGTCGCCTTGATCCACTCGCGCGGCTTCCAGCGCGATCGGGATCTTCCCCGGGACCTGGAGCAGCTCGTCGCCGGCCAGCGCTGAGGCGCCGGCTACCACCCTTTCGGAAAGCCGGTGAACGCGGTCGGGATCCGCTGGATGTCCTGGATGAGGCCCGGTGGGATGTCCTGCTTCATGCCGTAGCCGCCGGACGAGGCGACAGTGTCGGCGGCGCCGCCGAAGCGCTCGGCCACTGCCTTCGCGAGCTCGCGATGGGTGCCGATCGCGGCGAAGAGGCGGAGGACGTCATCGGAGATCTCGCGCGCCATCGCGTCCCACTGCCCGGCCTTGGACATCACGTTGAGCTTGCGGCCGAGCTCCTGGAGGCCGTGGACCTCGAGGACCGGCCAGTAGGCCGGCGTGGAGCCGTAGAAGGCCACGCGGTAGCGCACCCACTCGACCATCTTGGCGACGGCCTCGTCGTCCGGCCCCGTCGCGATGAAGCCGCCGCCGGAGATCTCGAACTGCTCGCGCGCGCGCCCGCTGCGTACGAAGCCCGTCCGGACCTCCCGCATCACGACCTCGTCGAGGTAGCGCCGGGTGCAGAACGGATGCAGCCGCACCCCGTCGGCGACCTCCCCGGCCACCCGCAGCATGGCGGGGCCGACCGCGGCCAGCGTCACCGGCACCATCGGCTGGTGGGTGGAATTCGGCACGAAGTTGGGCGTCATCAGGGTGAAGCGGTAGTGCTGGCCCTGGTAGTCGAGCTTGTCGCCCTTCTCCCAGCGCCGCCAGATCGCCCGCAGCGCCTCGACGTACTCGCGCAGGCGCGGCGCCGGCGGCGTCCACTTCACGCTGAAGCGATTCTCGTTGTGGGCGCGGACCTGGGAGCCCAGGCCGAGCACGAAGCGCCCCCGCGAGGCGACCTGCAGGTCCCAGCTCGCGTTCGCGACGGGCATCGGGCTGCGCGAGAACGCGATGGCGATGCCGGTGGCCAGGCCGATGCGCGTGGTGTTGACGGCGGCCACGCCGAGCGCCAGGAAGGGCTCGTTGCGGTTCTCCATCGTCACCAGCCCGTCGTAGCCGGCGGTCTCGGCCGCCCGCGCCGCGGCCGGCACGTCGTTGAGGTCGTCCTGCGGCAGCGTGGCGAGAACGCGCACGAGGCTAGACCAGCGTCCGGGTGACCTGGTGCGCCTGCAGCGCCGGCAGGACCTTGCCGCCGAAGCGCTGCACCTGCTCCATGAACATCTCCTGCGGCATCGCACCCCGGTTCATGTTGACGAGGACCGTATTGGCGCCGGCGTGATTGGCGGCCTCGATGATGCGCTCGATCACCTCGTCGGCCGTCCCCCACGCCATCTGCTCGGCGTCCCGCTCGACGTCGGCCATCGTCATGCCGCGGAAGCGCTCGCGATCACCGGAGACGGCGTGCATGTTCTCGGGCCGCACGTAGTCGAACGAGCCGGACGTCAGGTAGCCGGCATCGCGTTGCAGCGAGGCGTCGCTGACGTTGCCGTGGCTGAACAGCGTCTGGTTGAAGTAGAGCGTGTAGGGCCCGGCCTCGCGCACCGCCTGCGCCTTGCTGTCGGCGACGTACGCGCTGGCCTGGATGATCAGGTGCTCGGGCGTGAGCCGATGCCCGTGCTGGGCCAGGCACCGGGCGTAGTACCGGATGATGTCCTCCCGCAATCCGCGCGTCGGCACCAGGCCCGGCGTGATCGGGACGTCGTGGCGCCCCGCCCACTCGATTGTCTCCTTGCTGCCGGTGACCGGCACCCACACCGGCGGGTGCGGCTGCTGCACCGGCCGCGGCCAGATGGCGACGTCCTCGTAGGACCAGAACTTCCCGGTGAAGGAGAACGACTCCTCCGTCCACGCGCGCCGGATGATCTCCCACGCCTCCTCGAAGCGGGCCCGCGAGTCGCGCAGCGGCACGTTGTAGACGTTGTGCTCGCGCGGGATGCCGCGGGCGAAGCCCGAGACGATGCGGCCGCCGGACAGGCAGTCCAGCATGGCCAGCTCTTCCGCGAGCCGGAGCGGGTCGTGCAGCGGCAGCAGGTTGCCGTAGATCAACAGCTTGATGCGCCGCGTCCGCTGGGCGGCCGAGGCGGCCATGAGGTTGGGCGAGTTCATCAGCCCGTACGGCGAGGTGTGGTGCTCGTTGAAGCCGACGCCGTCGTAGCCGATGCGGTCCATCGCCTCCCAGGCCGCGAGGTGCTCCTCGTACGTGCGCACGGCGACGGCCGGCTTGAAGTGGCGCCGCGGCAGCGGATACGGCAGCTCCCGCCCCTCCTTGAGGTGATCGAGGTGCTCCCCGTACGGCAGCAGGTCGAAGACGAAGACCTTCATCGCGACTACTTCTTCGGCCGCGGGAACACGAACTTCTGCTCGGCGTTGTCCCGGGGCCACACGACCCGCGGCTTCTGGCCGAGGATCTGGACCATCGCGGTGCTGGCGTTCGGGTTGTCGCCGACCTCGTTGAAGATCACCGGCCCGTTGGAGACGGTGACGCCGCCGGTGAAGTTGGTCTTCTTGATCGCCGCCACGATCGCGTCGGGCTCGGTCGAGGCCGCGCGCTCCAGCACGTCGCCGATGACCTGCACCGCCTCGTAGGCGAAGGCGCCGCTGGCGTCGAAGTAGCGGCCGTTGGACCGCCTGGCGAACTCGGCGGCGACCTTCTGCGTGGCCGGGCTCTTGTAGTTGGGCCAGGGGGCGGCGTCCATGACATGCTCGATGAGCTCCTTGAGCTGCTTGATCTGGCCGGGCTCGTAGAGGCCGGGGGCGCCCGGGCTGATCACGCCCATCACGTCGACCCGCTGCTTGGCCAGCTCCTCCAGCAGCAAGATGGCCGTCACCGGACGGGTGACCGGCGCGATGATGTCGGGCCTGAGCGCCTTCGCGCGGCTCATCTCGGTCGAGAGGTCGGACGCGGTCTCCGGGTACGCGATCATCTCGACGATCTCGAAGCCCGGGTTCAGCGCCTTCACGGCCGCCTCGAAGCCGGCCGACTGGTTCTTGCCGAACAGGTCGTTGGAGTACATGACGACGACGCGCTTGGGGCTCACGCCGGCCTCGCGGAAGATCTCCGTCATGTACTTCACGGCGTTCCGGCCGAAGGTGACGAGCCCCGGGAAGTTGCGGTAGACGTACTGGACCTTCTGCTGCCCCTCCCGCACCGACTTGGCGATGTTGGCCGTGATCGCATCGACGCCCGAGATGTCGATCACGTAGGGCACGCGGCGCTGCTGGGCCAGCGACGAGATCGCTGCCACATGGGCGGAGTGGAAGCCACCGGTGAGGAGCTGGGCGCCGGCCCCGATCAGGCGGTCGGCCTCGGAGCGCGCGACCTCGACCTTCGTCTCGCTGTCGGCCAGGAGCAGCTCGAGCTTGACGCCGCCCATCGACTTGATCCCGCCGGCGGCGTTGATGGCCTCGGCCGCGAGCTGGGCTCCGAGGCGGCAGTCGCCGCCGACCTCGGCCATGGCGCCGGTGATCGGGCTCACGACGCCGACCTTGATCGTCTTCGCCTGGGCCCGCAGCGGCAGCGGGAAGGCGGCGGCGCCGGCCATGGCGCCGGCGAGGTGGAGGAATCGGCGACGGCTCACTCGTGACATCGTCGTCATGGCTCGCTCCTGGAAAGAGATGGACGCATCGGCGACGTGAGGATGGACGCGCGGCCGACCCGTTGTCAACGCCGCCAGAAGCGTGCGTAGTGCTCGACCAGCTCGGTCCGCACCGAGCGCAGGTCGGGGTGGCGCCGCGCCTCGACGTAGGCGTCGCGGGCCGCGGGGTCCTTGAAGTCCACGGCGCCGGGCTGGCAGCACATCACCGAGCGCGGGTCCCGCACGTGCGGCAGGCCGAGGGCGTGGCCCAGCTCGTGGGCGACGACCTGGTAGAGCAGCGTCTCGCGGCTCGTCTGCCCGCGCGCGGTCGGCTCGACGACGGTGATGCTGACCGGCAGCTCGATGATGCCGGTGTCGTCGGTGTGCAGGTAGGTCACGCCCATCAGCCCCGCGGCCGCCGCCGGCTCCAGATTGACGCGGACCTGGGCAGCCTCCCGGGGGGCCGCGGTGAAGGCGTCCAGGCCGAGCGTCTCGCGGAAGAGTGCGTTCCAGTCGTCCACCGCCCGCCGCAGGGCCGCGTCGAGCTCGGCATCACCCGCCGGCTGGGTCCAGACACGCAGCGGAAACCGCGCGCGCAGATGGCCCTCGAGGCCCGAGAGCGGGGTGTCCGAGGCGCCGGCCGGCAGCGACGCGACGACCGCGAGGAGGACGAGTATCATGCCCACCAGGAACCGACCACGGGAGGCGCCATGATCGAGCGACGGCCGTTCGGACGCACGGGACATCTCAGCACGGTGACGCTCTTCGGCGCGGCGGCGCTGGCCCGGGCCAGCCAGGACGAGGCCGACCGCGCGCTCGACGTCCTGCTCCGCTTCGGGGTCAACCACATCGACACCGCCGCCCGCTACGGGGACTCCGAGCTGCGCATCGGGCCGTGGATGGCGCGCCATCGCAAGGACTTCTTCCTGGCCACCAAGACGGGCAGCCGCAGCGCCCGCGAGGCCCGCGACGACATCCACCGCTCGCTCGAGCGGCTGCGCGTCGATCACGTCGATCTCATCCAGATGCACTCCCTCGGTCATCCCGACGACTGGGACCAGGCCATGGGACCCGGCGGCGCGCTGGAGGCGCTGATCGAGGCGCGTGATCAGAAGCTGGTGCGCTTCATCGGCGTGACGGGTCACGGCTGGTCCATCCCCGCCATGCACCGGCGCAGCCTGGCGCGCTTCGACTTCGACTCGGTGCTGCTGCCGTACAACGTCTTCTTCGCGCAGAACGAGCGGTATCGCCAGGCCTTCGACGAGGTGCTGACCATCGCTCGCGAGCGCAACGTGGCGGTGCAGGTCATCAAGTCGATCGCGCGCGGCCCGTGGGCGACGACGGACCGCACGCACACGACATGGTATCAGCCGCTCGAGGCGCAGGCCGACATCGATCGGGCGGTGCACTGGGCCATGGGCATCCCGGGCATCCACCTGAACAGCGCCGGCGACCTCTCCCTGCTGCCGCGCTTCCTCGACGCCGCCAGCCGATTCGAGCGCCGGCCCGGCGACGCCGAGATGACGACGCTGGCCGAGGCGACGCGCATGACGTCGCTGTTCGGCCTGCCGACCTGACGTGGTCACCCTGGAGCCGATCGGTCACGTGCGCAGCACCCGACGCGAGCTGCTCGACGACGACTGGGACGCCGTCGCGGCCACCATCGAGCTGACGCCCGCCTTCGCGCCCGAGGCCCTGGCCGGGCTGGAGGACTTCTCGCACGCCGAGGTGATCTTTCACTTCGATCGCGTGCCGGAGGGGACGATCGAGCGCGGCGCCCGTCATCCCCGCGGCAACACCCACTGGCCGCGCGTCGGCATCTTCGCCCAGCGGGCCAAGGACCGTCCCAACCGGCTGGGCTCGACCATCGTCGAGATCCTCGAGCGCGACGGCCGGACGCTCACGGTCGCCGGGCTGGACGCCGTGGACGGCACGCCGGTGCTCGACCTCAAGCCGGTGATGGTGGAGTTCCTGCCGCGCACGACGGTGCGGCAGCCGGCGTGGTCGCACGAGCTGATGCGCGAGTACTGGAAGGCGGGCGACTAGCCGCGCCGGCGCCGGCCGATCAGTCCAGTCCCCAGGTCCGCACCCGACCGGGGACGATCTTGAACATGACGCGGTCGGGCGGCATCGGCCGCCCCTTCCAGTGGTGCTGCAGCTCCGGATACTTCGTGTGAAAGCGGTCGACGAGCGCCCGGCGCTCGGGGCCGTCGGCCAGGAACTCCACCCGCCCCTGCAGCGCCACCCCCCGCCCGCCGCCGCCCTTCACGTCGGATGCCTCGGCGACCACGCTCACCCGCGGATCGCGCCGGAGGTTGTGGATCTTCTGGAGATTGTCCACGCTGATCATCGTCAGCGTCGCAGAATCGTGCAGGAACCACATCGCCGTCGCCAGCGGCGCCCCGTCGGGCTGGACGGTGGCCAGCACGATGACGTGCTTGGTGTCGAGAAACCGCTGAACGATCGGCTGATCCAGGCTCATGCGCCTCGGCCTCCCTCGGGTGGAGCGATGATCGCCACGTCTTGGACTACAGGCCCGCCATCGCGGGAATGACCTTGGCGCCCATCAGCTCGATCGAGCGCATCGTCGTCGGATGGTCCATGCGTGACTCCTGGGCCTCGAGCAGCAGGTGGCCGATGCCGAGCTCGCGCTGCACGCGGGCGAAGCGGTCGGCGACCTCGTCCGGCGTGCCGGCGATGATGAAGTGCGCGTCCACCAGCTCGTCGTAGCTCATCGTCGCCAGCGAGCGGCCGCGCGCCTTCAGCGCGAACTGGGCGCCGGCGCGCGAGCGCATGCCGGGCGGCGAGAAGTACTCGGCGGGCCCGCGCAGCGTCGGCCCCATCCGCCAGACGAAGTTCCGGCCGGCCTCCAGCGCCCTGGCCTTGGTGTCCGCCGTCACCGCGCAGATCAGGAACCCGAGATTGTCCGGCGTGACCGTGCGGCCGGCTTCGGCGGCGCCCTGGCGGTAGAAGTCGAACAGCTCGCGGGCGATGTTGAACGGCACCAGGAACGGCACGTAGGTGTAGCCCAGACGCCCGGCCCAGACCGCCGTCTCCGGGCTCGCGGTGCCGGGGACCCAGATCGGCGGGTGCGGCTTCTGCAGCGGCAGGCACCAAGGGTTCACGTGGCGGAAGTGGTAGTGCCGGCCTTCCCAACGGAACGGGCCCGGCTGGGTCCAGCACTTCAAGATCAGGTCGTGGCACTCCTCGAATCGCTCGCGGTTATGGACGGGATTCGTGTTCGCCCACCACGTCTCCACCCCGACGCCACGCACGAAGCCGGAGAGGACGCGTCCGCCCGAGATGAGGTCGGCCATGGCGAGCTGCTCGGCCATGCGCACGGGGTTGTCCTCGATCGGCAGGATGTTGCCGAGGATCAGCAGCTTGGCCCGCTGGGTCGTTCGGGCCAGGATGGCCGCGGTCATGTTGGCGCCGACGTTCACGCACGACGGCGTGGAGTGGTGCTCGTTGATCATGAGCCCGTCGAAGCCGACCCGGTCGGCCAGCTCGTACTCGGTCAGGTAGCGCTGGTAGTTCGCCGCCGCCTTCTCGCGATCGAAGAACCGGTTGGGGAACTCGAGCCGGAGCGACGGGTACTTGTCGCCTTCCCCATCCGGGAACTCGTGGTGCGGCATCTCGCTGAAGTAGTAGAGCTTCATGCCGGGATCGATCCTCCGAGGAAGTCGCTCACGAGGCGCGCGTACGCATCCGGCTGCTCGAACGGCGGCAGGTGGCCGCACTTCTCGAACACCCGCAGCGTCGCGTTCGGCAGCAGCCGCCGGTACTGCTCGCCGCACACCACCGGCACGATCCGGTCCTCACGCCCCCAGACGATCAGCGTCGGGTTGCTCACGCGCGGCAGGAACTGGGCCAGCCGCGCGTTGTGCATGTAGGGCTTCCAGGTGAGCCGGGCCGTCATCTCGCGATTGCGCAGCGCGATCTCCTGCTCGGCCGGCGTGGGCGGCTTGGCGAACAGCTCCTCCCACTCGGGGATGGTCGTGGGATCGTGCACCGTGAGCTCGCGGAGCTGGGGCGGCGTGTAGTAGAAGACGTCGAGGATCTCGCCGACCTCCGGCTTGAGTCCCACCGGCGCCACCAGCACGAGCCGGTCGATCGAGCCGGGGCTCATCACCGCCATCTCCGCCGCCGTCCAGCCGCCGATCGAGTGGCCGAGCAGGTGCGGGCGGCCCAGCCGGGCGGCGTCGATGAACCAGAGATAGAACCGGGCGAGGTCGTCGATGCCTTCCATCCAGTCGGCGTCGCCGGAGGCGCCGAACCCGGGATGCGTCGGCGCCCACACCGTGTAGCGCTCGGCGATCGTCGCCATCGAGCGCGTCCAGCCGCGATTGCCGCCGGCGCCGTGCAGCACCAGCAACGGCGCCCCCTGCCCGCCGACCCACGTGCGCACGTCGACGCCGCCGACCGCGATCGTCTCCTCATGAGGTTGCATGGCCGGTATTATGCGGCAATTCGAGGGGCACCACGGCCCTTGACAACCTGCTGACCACGCAGGCAGAGTCTCCCCACTTCCTGACCGTCCGATCCCTGCAGGAGGCGCGATGCGCCTGGACCGGGACCTCGGACAATCCTCCGCCGCCCTCGCCGGCCACCTCTGGTGGCCGTCGAGGGCGTTCGTGTCTGGCCCACCGACATCAACCACGAGCGGGCGCACAGCCTACACAGGGAGACAGGTCATGCAGAGACGAGCACGGTACGAGATGGTCGTGCCTTCGGTACTGGCGGTGGTGCTCGTCCTCATCGTCGCGGCCGGCCCGGCGGCGGCCCAGGGCAAGCAGCCGATCCGGATCGGTGAGATCAACTCCTACAGCGGCCTGGCCACCGTCTACACCTTTCCCTACAAGGAAGGGCTCCTGATGGCGGCCAAGGAGATCAACGACGCCGGCGGCGTCCTGGGGCGGCCGATCGAGTTCATCTTCCGCGACGACAAGCTCAAGCCGGACGAGGCGGTGAAGGCCGCCCGCGAGCTGGTCGGACAGGAGAAGGTCGATTTCCTGGCCGGCTGCATCTCGAGCGGCGTGGGCCTGGCCATCTCCGCCTACGCGAAGGAGGCCAAGACCCTCTACTTCGCCACCCACTGCCAGACCTCGCGACTGACCTGGGACGACGGCCACAAGTACGTCGCCCACACCACCAACAACGTGAACCAGTACGTGCGGGCGCTGGCCAAGAAGGCGGCGACGCTGCCGTACAAGAAGTGGGCGCACATCTCGCCCGACTACGAGTACGGCCACAACGTGTGGGACGAGTTCATCGCCTACCTCAAGCAGCTCAAGCCCGACGTGCAGGTCATGCAGGAGAACTGGCCCAAGCTGGGCGAGACGGATCACAGCCCCTACGTCACCGCCTTGCTCCAGTCGGGCGCCGACGCCTTCCTCAGCTCGGTATGGGGTGCTCAGGAGATCGCCTTCGTCAAGCAGGCACGCCCGTTCGGTCTCTTCCAGAAGGTCAAGTACATCAGCGCCTCGGTCGGCAACCCCGACGAGCTCGACCCGCTGGGCAAGGAGGCGCCGGTGGGCGCGCTGTCGCCGGGCTTCGCCTGGTACGACGACGGGATGCAGAAGCGCCATCCCAAGCTGGCCGAGTGGGTGAAGAAGTACGAGACGCGCGCCAAGAAGGAGCCGACGCTGGGCGCGTCGTGGGGCTACGCCAGCGCCTACATCATCGCCGAGGCGATCAAGCGGGCCAAGAGCGCCGACACGGACAAGGTCATCGCCGCGCTCAGCGAGGGGTACGAGCTGGAGTTCCCGTGGGGCAAGGTGATCATGCGCGGCTGTGATCAGCAGGCCATCCCGCCCCAGTGGACCGGCGTGGTCAAGATGAACGCCCAGGGCAAGCCGGTGCTGGGCGACATCGAGGAGACGCACGGCAAGGACGTCATCCGCGGCTGTGACGAGGTGGCGAAGATACGGGCGCTGGCCGCCGACAAGAAGAAATAGCCGGGCCACGCCCATGTCCTGGATCACCAACGGGCCGCTCGTCACCGTGCAAGTGATGAGCGGCCTCAGCGTCGGCATGTTCCTGTTCCTGGTCTCGGTCGGCATGTCGCTGATCTTCGGCGTCACCCGCATCGTGAACCTGGCCCACGGGTCCTTCTACATGGTCGGCGCCTATCTCATGGTCACGCTGGTCGAGGTCCTCCCCGACCGGCCGTGGTCCTTCTGGCTCGCGCTGCTGCTGGCGCCGCTCGGCGTGGCCGCGCTCGGCGGCGTCATCGAGGTCGGCCTGCTGCGCCTGATCTATCGCCGCGATCCGCTCATGCAGCTCATCCTCACCTTCGGCCTCATCCTCGTCATCGGCACCCTGGTGCTCCTGGCCTGGGGTCCGGACAACAAGAGCGTCTCGCGGCCGGAGGCGCTGGCCGGGTCGGTGCAGATCCTCGGGCAGCCCTTCCCGTCCTACTACCTGCTGGTGCTGGTGCTGGCCCCGCTGGTGGCCGTGGCGCTCTGGCTCGTCTTCTATCGCACGCGCTGGGGGATGCTGATCCGCGCCGCCACCGTCGATCGGGAGATGCTCGGCGCGCTCGGCGTCGACGTGGCGGCGCTCTACACGCAGGTGTTCGTCTTCGGCAGCTGGCTGGCCGGCTTCGGCGGCGCGCTGGCGGCGCCGACGGTGGCCGTCGCCCTCGGCATGGACGGCGACGTCCTGACGACGGCGTTCGTCGTGGTCGTCATCGGCGGGCTGGGGAGCTTCGCCGGCAGCTTCATCAGCGCGCTGCTGGTCGGGCTGCTGCAGTCGTTCGGCATCCTGGTGTTCCCCGCCATCTCCATCGTGCTCCTCTTCGCCCTCATGGCCGTCGTGCTGATCGTACGGCCGTGGGGCCTTCTGGGCCGGCCGGAGTCCCAATGACTCTCGCGACGCGCGGTCACGCCGGGAGCCCGACGCGGGGACCGCGGGCACGCCATCATGGCGAGCCGTCGTCGCCGTTCGAGCGCAGGGCTCGGCGAGCGAGCCGCCAACAACTCGAAGAGGCCACGCCCAAACCCCCTCCGGGGGATGGGGGGCCCGAGCGAGCCGAGCCCGGAGCGAGTTACGGCGACAGGCGAGCCATGCGGGCGTGCCCGCGGTCCCCGCGTCGGGCTCCCGGCGTGACCTTGCATCGCGAGAGTCACTGACGCGATGCGACCGCTGTCCTGGCTCGGAATCGTCGCGCTGGTGTTGGCCGTGGCGCCGCTGGTCCTGCCGCCCTTCTTCCTGCAGCTGCTGACCGAGATCGCCATCGTCGGCCTCTTCGCCACCGCCTTCAATCTGCTGATGGGCTTCGGCGGCATGGTCTCCTTCGGCCAGGCCGCCTACTTCGCCCTCGGCGCCTACGCGGCCGCCCTCCTGGTCAAGCGCGCCGGTCTTCCCATGCTGCTGGCGTTGCCGGCCGCTCCGGTGGTGGCCGCCGCCGGTGCCCTGCTCTTCGGCTTCTTCATCGTGCGCCTCAGTCACACCTACTTCGCGATGCTCTCGCTGGCCTTCGCGCAGATCGTCTTCACCGTCATCTTCAAGTGGAAGCCGCTCACCGGCGGCGACGACGGCCTGCTCGACGTGTGGCCACCGGGCGCGCTCAAGTCACCGGCCGCCTACTACTACTTCACGCTGGCCGTGGTCGCCGCGAGCATCGCGGCCCTGCACGCGATCGTCGACTCGCCGTTCGGCTACGCGCTCAGGGCGGTGCGCGAGAACCCCCGCCGCGCCCGCTTCATCGGCATCGACGTCCGCCGCCACCAGCTCGTGGCCTTCGTCGTCTCGGGCGCGTTCTCCGGGCTGGCCGGCGGGCTCTTCGCGTTCTACAACGGCAGCGTCTTCCCCGACTTCGCGTACTTCACCAAGTCGTTCGAGCCGCTGGTGGTCGCCCTGCTCGGTGGCGTGCAGTCGTTCTTCGGACCGCTGGCCGGCGCCCTCGGCTTCAAGATTCTCGAGTGGCTCGTCAGCCGGCAGTGGCCCGTGTACTGGCCCCTGTTCCTGGGCGGGATCGTGATCGTGGTGATCGTGCTCCTGCCGCAGGGCTTCGTGGGGCTCGTGGGAGGCCGCCGGTGGCGGACCCGTCCGGCCGCGAAGACCTAGTCCTCCACGTCGTCGGCCTGCGCAAGCACTTCGGCGGCGTCCAGGCGGTGAACGGCGTGACCCTGGCGGTGCCGCCCGGCGACCTGCGCGCGATCATCGGCCCCAACGGCGCCGGCAAGACCACGCTGTTCAATCTGATCAGCGGCGATCTCCCCCACGACACCGGTCAGATCTACTTCGGCGGCGAGGAAGTCAGCGGCCTGCCGCCGCACCGGCTCTGCCGCCGGGGCCTGGGCCGGACGTTTCAGATCACCAGCATCTTCCGCCGCCTCACCGCGCTGGAGAACGTGCAGACGGCCTTCCTCAGCCACCGCCGCCGGCACTACAACCTCGTCGTGCCGGCGCGCCGGCTCTATCGCGACGAGGCGCTGAGCCTGCTGGAGCGCGTCGGCCTGCGCGAGCAGGCGGCCAAGCCGAGCGGGATCCTGGCCCACGGCGATCAGCGGCGGCTGGAGCTGGCCATCGCATTGGCCAGCGCCCCGCGCCTGCTCCTCCTGGACGAGCCGACCGCGGGGATGGCACCCCGGGAGCGCCACGAGATCATGGCGCTGGTGGCGCGCATCGCCGCCGACACCGGTCTCACCGTCGTCTTCACCGAGCACGACATGGACGTGGTCTTCGCGGTGGCGCGGCGGATCACCGTGCTGCATCAGGGCGCGGTGCTGGCCGAGGGGGCGCCGGCCGACGTGCGCGCCAACGGCGAGGTGCAGCGCGTCTACCTCGGCCAGCCGGCGGCCTCCTGATGGCGCTCCTGGAGCTGAGCCACGTCGACACCTTCTACGACGACAGCCACATCCTGTTCGATCTCTCGCTCACGGTGGAGGTGGGCGAGGTCGTCTGCCTGCTCGGGCGCAACGGTGCGGGCAAGACGACGACCGTGCGCAGCATCGCCGGGCTGACGCCGCCCCGGGCCGGGCGCATCACCCTGCGGGGCCGCGACCTCGCCGGCCTGGCCCCCTTCCGCATCGCCCGCCTCGGCGTCGGCTTCGTCCCCGAGGACCGGCGCGTCTTCCCGAACCTCACCGTGCGCGAGAACCTGGAAGTGGCGCGGCGCACGTGGGGCGACGGCACGCCCGGCGCGTGGACCGAGGAGCGAGTCTTCGAGCTGTTCCCCATCCTGCGCGAGCGGCGTCGCCAGGCCGGCGGCACCCTCAGCGGCGGCGAGCAGCAGATGCTGACGATCGCCCGAACGCTCATGGGCGACCCCGAGATCCTCCTGCTCGACGAGCCGTCGGAGGGGCTGGCGCCGCTGGTGGTGGAGACACTGCGCCAGCAGCTCGGCCGGCTCAAGGCCAGCGGCCTCACCATCGTGCTGGCCGAGCAGAACGTGCGCTTCGTCAGCGAGCTGGGCGACCGCGTCTACATCCTCGAGAAGGGCATGGTGCGCTACCAGGGATCCATGGCGGGGTTCCTGGCCGATGCCGAGGCGCGGCAAGCGTACCTCGCCGTCTGACCGCTGCCGTGGGAATCACATGAGCCGGCTCGCCTAGTACAGGTGGCAGGAGACCTCGTGGTCCGGCGCCACCGTCTTGAGCGTCGGTGCCACCTGGCGGCACTGCTCCATGGCCGACGGGCACCGCGGGTGGAAGCGACAGCCGGCCGGGGGATCGATGGGCGACGGCACCTCGCCGGTCAGCACGAACGCCTCGCGCGGCGCGTCGGGGTCGGCCGGCAACGCCGCCGCGAACAGCGCCTTCGTGTAGGGGTGCAGCGGCGTGCGGTACACCGACTCCGTCGCCGCATGCTCGACGATCTGGCCCAGGTACATGACGGCGGTGCGGTGGGCGATGTACCGCACGGTCGCGAGATTGTGGGCGACCAGCAGGTAGGCGAGCGTCTGCTGGGCCTGCAGGTCCTTGAGCAGGTTCATGATCTGGGCCCGGATCGAGACGTCGAGGGCCGATACGGGCTCGTCGAGGATGATGAGCTCCGGCTGCGAGACCAGCGCGCTGGCCAGCGCGATGCGCTGACGCTGCCCGCCGCTGAACTCGTGCGGATAGCGGCCCCCTGCCTCGGACGGCAGCCCCACCTGCTGGAGCACCTCGGCCACGCGTTCACGTGTGTGGGCCGACGACACGCGGCGGTTCACGATGAGCGCCTCGGCGATCGTATCCCGGACCCGGCGGCGGGGATTGAGCGACGACCACGGATCCTGGAACACCGCCTGCACCTTCGCCCGGTAGTCCCGCAGATGCTCGCCGGCCAGCGCGTGGACATCACGTCCGTTCAAGAGGACGCGCCCCGTCGTCGGCTGCTCGAGACGGAGGAGGAGCCGGGCCGTCGTCGTCTTGCCGCATCCGGACTCACCGACCAGACCTAGCGTCTCGCGACGCCCAATCGTGAAGCTGATGTCGTCGACCGCCTGCACCCGCCCCGTCGTCCGCGCGAGGAGCAGACCCCGCGTGACCGGGAAGTGCTTGGTCAGATGCTCGACGCGGATCAGCGGCTCGGTCGCGATGGCTCCACTCTCCAGCACGACGCGTCGTGGGCGGGACCGACCGGGAACGCCGGTGGGTACTCGCGGCGGCACCGGTCGTCGGCATAGCCGCAGCGCGGCGCGAAGCGGCACCCCTCGGGCAGGCGGTGCAGCGCCGGCGGCTGCCCCTCGATGGACGGCAGCCGCTCGATGCTCGCGTCCATGCGCGGCACCGAGGCCAGTAGCGCCTCGGTGTAGGGATGCCCGGGCGCGCGGAAGATCGCGCGCACCGGCCCGCTCTCCACGATGCGGCCGGCGTACATCACGGCGACGCGATCGCACATCCGGGCGACGATGCCGAAGTCGTGCGTGATGAACAGCATGGCCAGGCCCGTCCGTTCCTGGATCTCCTTGAGCAGCGTGAGGTACTGCAGCTGGATCGTCGCGTCGAGCGCGGTCGTCGGCTCGTCGGCGATGAGCACGTGCGGCTCCCCGGCCAGCGCGATGGCGCCCACCACCCGCTGCTTCATCCCGCCGCTCATCTGGTGGGGGTAGTCGCGCATCCGCTGCTCGGGTGCGGAGACCCGCACCCGCCGCAGGGCGTCCTCGGCCCGTTGCCGCAGGCTCTGGCCGGTGGGCGCCGCCGGCCGCAGCCGGAGCGCCTCGACGAGCTGGTCGCCGGCGGTGAACACGGGGTTCAGCGATGTCTGCGGATCCTGCAGGATCATCGAGATGCGCCGGCCGCGTACCGCGCGCATCTCGCGCTCGCTCTTGACCAGCACATCCTCGCCGTCCAGCAGGACCTGGCCGCGCACGACGCGGCCGGTCTCGGGCGGCAGCAGCCGCAAGATCGAGAGCGCCGTCATCGTCTTGCCCGAGCCCGACTCCCCGACGAGACCGAGCGTCTCCCCGGCGATCAGGCTGAAGCTCACACCGTCGACGGCGCGCACGAGGCCCCAGCGCGTGTGGAGCTGGGTGTGGAGATCGCGGACGTCGAGGAGACTCACACCTGGCGCAACCGCGGGTCCAGCCAGTCGCGCAGCCAGTCGCCGAAGAGGTTGAAGGCCAGCACGACCAGCAGGATCGCGGTGCCCGGCACGACCGACAGCCACCAGCCGCTGGCGATGTGGTTGCGGCCGTCGGCGACCATCTGCCCCCACGACGGCGTCGGTGGCGCGATGCCGGCGCCCAGGAACGACAGCGACGCCTCCACGATGATCACGAACCCGATGTGCAGGGTCAGCAGGACCATGAACGTGTTCATCACGTTGGGCACGATGTGGACGGCCATGATTCTCAGGTGGGAGCAGCCGTGCACCCGGGCGAGGGCGACGAAGTCGCGGGTCTTCACCGCCAGCACCTCCCCGCGCACGATCCGGGCGAACCGGGCCCAGATGATCAGCGTCACCGCGATCACGATCGTGCGCAGGCCCTGGCCGAGGCTCACCGTGAGGAGCAGCGCGATGAGGATCGTCGGGAACGTGAGGGTCGCGTCGACCGTGCGCATGATGAGCCCGTCCAGGCGGCCGCCGACGTAGCCGGCCAGGATGCCGAGCGCGAGCCCGACCCCGCCGCCGGCGACCAGCGCGGACAGCGCCACGACGAGGCTGACGCGCGCGCCGTAGACGAGCCGGCTCAGCACGTCGCGCCCGAGGAGGTCGGTGCCGAGCAGGTGCGTGGCACTGCCCCCCGCCTGCCAGGCCGGCGGCCGCAGCTTGTCGGGCAGCGACTGCTCGGTGGCCGAGTGGGGCGCGATCAGCGGCGCGAACACGGCGACGACGACGAGCACGACGATGATCGAGAAGGCCGTCCACGGCAGGCGGGCGAGGTGGCCGCGGGGCGCCGCCCCGTCCGGGCCGGCGGCGGCGTGGGTGCCCGCGGGGATGCCGGCAGCGGTCTCGATGCGGCCCACGCTAGGCGTACCGCACGCGCGGATCGAGGTAGGCGTAGAGCACGTCGACCACGAGGTTCACGCCCAGCACGATCACGCCCTTGAGCAGGATCACCGCCTGGAGCAGCGGATAGTCGCGGAAGATGACCGCCTCGTACGTCAGGCGCCCGACGCCCGGCCACGCGAAGACGGTCTCGGTGACGATGGCGCCGGTGACGAGCAGGGCGAAGAAGACGCCGAACAGCGTGACGACCGGGATCAGCGCGTTGCTGAGGCAGTGCTTCCAGATCACCACCGTCTGCGAGAGCCCCTTGATGCGCGCCAGCTTCACGAACTCGCTGTCGAGCACCTCCAGCATGCTGGAGCGAACGAGCCGCATCATCCCCGCCACCAGGAACGCGGCCAGCGTCACCACCGGCAGCACGTAGTGGCTCGGTCCCCCCATCCGCGCCGAAGGCAGCCAGCCGAGCTGGATGCTGAAGACGTAGATGAGGACGATGCCCAGCCAGAACGACGGCGTCGCGATGCCGAGCACGGCGCCGGCGCTGCAGCAGCGGTCGATGAGGGTTCCGCGATGCACGGCGGCGAGCACGCCGAGCGGGACGGAGATCAGGACGGCAACGGCCAGCGCCAGCGGCACGAGGGTCAGCGTGTTCGGCAGCCGCTCGAAGAACACCTCGGCCGCCGGCTTGCGGTACCGGATCGACTGGCCGAGGTCCCCGCGCACGGCCCCGCTGAGGAAGACGACGAGCTGCTCGTGGACGGGCCGGTCGAGGCCGAGCGTGCGCAGGAGGTCGGCGCGATCCTCGCGCGTCGCGTCCTCCGGCAGCAGGAGATCGGCGGGATTGCCGGTCACCCGCGCGAGCGCGAACACGACGAGCGCGAGGACGAACAGGAGGATCGCGCCCTGCAGCAGCCGGCGAAGGATGTAGCGCTGCATCGCGCTCATGCCGGCGTCCGCGTCAGGGCCAGGGGCGCTGTTCCGGGCGCGGCATGCGCTCGGCCACGTCGCCGAACTCGTGCCGGCCCGGGATCGGCTTGAAGAACCCGACGCGCTTGGGATTCACCGCCCAGTACCCCATGCCCTCGACGATCGGCACGACGATCCAGGAGCTGGCGCCGACTTCGACCATCCGATTGGTGGCCACCGCCCGCTTGGCGTCGTCCCGCTCGCTCACGGCCGCCTCGTACGCCTTGTCGGCTTCCTGGCAGAGCGCGGGGCAGTTGTCGGGATCGCCGAACAGGTGCTGGACGCCCTTGGAATGGAGGGTCGAGCTGTAGCGCGGCGACGGCTCCGGCCGCCCGGCCGTGCGGTACATCGACGCCGTACCGACGAGGCCCTTCTGCTCGCCGCGGCCCATCGGATCGAAGACGCCCCACTCCACGCCCTTCATGTCGACCTTGACCCCGAGCTTCTCCCAGAAGCCGGCCACCGCCTCACCGATCTGGACCATGAACGGCGTCCCCGGCAGCGCGGTGTTCCAGAACGTCATGCGGAAGCCGTTCGCGTAGCCGGCGTCCGCGAGGAGCTTCTTCGCCCGGGCGGGATCGTAGCGCAGCGAGGTCTTCGACCAGTCTTCCCAGCGCGGGATGGTCACGTCGATCGAGTAGCGATAGACGGTGAACGGCAGCGGCATCCGGGCCTCGCCGAGCATCACGTGATCGATGATCTGCTGACGGTCGATGGCGAGCGAGAGGGCCTCCCGCACGCGCACGTCGGTGAGCGGCGAGCCCTTCACCTCGGGCCGGTAGAGCCCCCAGAACTGATAGACGGCCTGCATCGTGCCCGGCACCGTGACGACCTTCATGCCACCGGCCCGCGCTTCCTTCAACGCCTCGGGCCCGATGCTGGCGATCGCCGCCTCGCCCGTTCGCACCATCGCGATCCGCGTGCTTTGCTCGGGGACCAGCAGGAGCGTCATCCGCTTGAACTGCGGGGTGCCGCGCCAGTGCGGGTAGTCGACGGCCTCGTACTCGATGCGATCGCCGGCGACGTTGCGCACGAACTTCCACGGGCCGCTGCCGATGGGCCGCTCGCGGAACGTCTTGGCGCCCACCTTCTCGATGTAGTTCTTCGGCATCACCGTCCCTTCCATGAACACCGCCCGGCTCAGGCTGGCGGCGAAGTGGGGGATGACACCCTTGGTGTGGACGCGGACGGTGAGGTCGTCGAGCACCTCGATGCGCTCGACCGCGCGCCGGAGCGCGGCCGCGCCCGAGGAGAGGGACTCCGGCAGCATGATGCGCTCGAGACTGAACTTCACGTCGTGGGCGGTGACGGGGTCGCCGTTGTGGAAACGCTGCCCCTTGCGCAGGAAGAAGGTCCAGCTCCGGCCATCGGCGGCCCGCTCCCAGCGCTCGGCCACGCCCGGACCGATTCCGCCCTTCTCCAGGTCGAATCCCACCAGCGAGTCCCAGACCGGCGCCTGGTAATGCGCGTGCGGCGCCCGCGTGTCCAGGATCGGGTCCATCACCTGCGCCCCCAGCGTATCGAGCGCGATGACGAGCGTGTCCTTGTCGGCCGCCGTCGCGAGGTGGGCAGCACAGAGCAGCACGAACACCGCCGAGCCGACCAGGATGCGAAGTCGTATGCGCAAGCGATCCTCCTCTGGCGAGCGGCAGCATTCTCGCGGCGCGCGTCGCACCCTGTCAACCGGCATTTGACCGTGGGAGAGTGTTACGATTCGCCCGGAGACGGGTGATGGTGACGGCAGAGTCCCGGAACATGACGCTGCTCGCGCAGGACGACCTCGGCGGCTTCGGCAACGTCGGCGAGGGCATGGTGATCCAGCTCGCGCGCGACGGCCGGCGCGTGCTGTGGCTGGCGCACGAGTCGGCGCCGAAGAACGTCACCGCGGTCGACGTGACGGACCCGCGTAAGCCGTCCGTCATCCTCCAGACGGATCTCCCCCACGGCGACATGCGCTCGAACTCGCTCGACCTCGCCGGCGATCTGCTCGTCGTCGCCTACCAGACGAGGACGGTCGGCCTGAAGCCGGCCGGCTTCGAGATCTTCGACGTAGCCGATCCCGCCAAGCCCCGCTCCGTGGCGTTCTTCGACGCCTCCGGGTCGCACTCGCGTGGCGTGCATCATCTGTGGTTCGTGGACGGCGCCTACGTGCACATCGCCAGCGGCGCCGCCGATTTCAGGGCGCGCAACCCGAAGGACGATCAGTGCTACCGCATCGTGGACGTGCGGCGGCCGTCGAAGCCCACCGAGGTCGGCCGCTGGTGGCTACCGGGCACCCGCGAGGGCGATCCGGAGCCGCCGCCCACGCGCCACCCCGTCTTCGATTCCGGCTTCCGCGCCCACAACACCAACGTCTACCCCCAGCGTCCCGACCGCGCGTGGGTCGGCTACCTCGACGGGGGCGCCGTCATCCTCGACATCTCGGACCTGGCGCAGCCTCGGCAGGTGAGCCGATGGGACTATCACCCGCCCTTCCCCGGCTTCACCCACACGCTGCTGCCCCTGCTCGGCCGCGGCCTCATGATCGTCTCCGACGAGGCCGTTGCCGACGCCGGCAAGGACTGGCCCAAGCTGGTCTGGATCGTGGACGTGCGCGACGAGACGAACCCGGTGCCGATCGCCACCTGCCCACTGCCCCCCGTGAACGAGTTCAAGGGGCGCGGCGGGCGCTACGGCGCCCACAACCTGCACGAGAACCGGCCGGCGCCCGGCGCCTGGGTCTCGGAGACGATCGTCGTCGGCACCTTCTTCAACGGCGGGGTGCGGGCCTACGATGTATCCGACCCGTTCCAGCCGAGGGAAGTCGCCTATCACGTGCCGGCGGCGCCGCCGGGCTCGCGGGCCGGGGCCGTGCAGATCAACGACGTGTTCGTCGACGAGCGCGGTATCGTCTACGCAGTGGACCGGTTTGCCGGCGGTCTGTACGTCCTCGAGATGAGTGTGTGAACGTGCCCTTGATCGGCGGCCCGCCCGCGCGGGCGAGGAGTCATTCATGACCACGCATCGTCGTTTGCTTTCCATTGTCACCGTCTGCCTGGCCCTGGCCTGGGTGGTCGGCGTCGGCGCCGCCGCGGCCGACGAGACCTGCAACTCGCCCTATATCTCGAAGCTCATCAAGGGACAGGAAGACTTCATCTACGTCTGGGCGCTCGGCGTCGAAGGGGTCGGCGACGGCTTCGACAAGCTGGTGACCATCGACGTCAATCCGAAGTCGAAGAGCTACGGCAAGGTGCTCGGCTCCGTCTCGGTCGGTACGCGCGGCGAGGCGCATCACATGGGCCTGACCGACGACCGGCGCTTCATCTGGGCCGGCGGCCTGGCCGAGCCCAACATCTACGTGTTCGATATCGCCACCGATCCGGCCAAGCCCAAGCTCGTGAAGACGATCAAGGACATGGCCGACAAGTCGGGCTATCTGGGGCCGCACACCTACTACGCGCTGCCGGGCCGGATGCTGGTGCAGGCGCTGTCGAACACGAAGGACAAGGGGGGCGTCACCGGCATGGCGCTCTACAACAACAAGGGCGACTACATCGCGGCGTACCCGATGCCGACCGACGGCGGCGGCGACGGCTACGGCTACGACCTCGCCGTCAACCCGAAGAAGAACGTGCTGCTCACCTCGAGCTTCACCGGATACCAGAACTACATGCGACCGCTCGGCGAGCTGATCAAGGACGCCGAGGCGATGAAGAAGTTCGGCAACACCATGGTGGCCTGGGATCTCAAGGCCATGAAGCCGACGACGGTCTTCAGCGTGCCGGGCGCGCCACTGGAGATCCGCTGGTCGCTGAAGCCGGGCGACAACTGGGCGATCACGGCCGCGGCGCTCACCTCCAAGCTCTGGCTCATCAAGCAGGACAAGGGCCAGTGGCAGGCCAAGGAGGTGGCCACGATCGGCGACCCGGCCAAGATTCCCCTGCCCGTCGACATCAGCATCACGCGGGACGGCAAGGGCCTGTGGGTCAACACGTTCATGGACGGCACGACCCGCTACTTCGACCTGAGCAATCCGGCGGCGCCGAAGCAGACGTACGAGAAGGTCACCGGCAAGCAGGTCAACATGATCTCGCAGAGCTGGGACGGCAAGCGCGTCTACATCACCTCGTCCCTGCTCGCCAACTGGGACAAGGGCGGCGCCGACAACGAGCAGTTCCTGCGTGGGTTCAGCTGGGATGGCAAGGAGCTGAAGCCGGCCTTCGAGGTGGACTTCACCAAGGAGCAGCTGGGCCGCGCCCACCACATGAAGCTGGGCTCCAACGCGCTGAAGTCACCGTGAGGCTGCGGGCGGCGGCGCTGGCGTTCGCGTTGCTGGCCGGCGCCGCCCCTGCCCCCGCGCACGACGTCGAGCCGTTGCCCGCGCTCGGCTACGAGCCGCCGGCGCCCGGCACCTACACGCTGCATCGGATCATGGCCGCCCCCGACGGCGAGGTGCTCGGCCTCGACGGCCGGCCGCAGCGGCTCGCCCGCTACACTCGCGAGCGCATCACGCTGCTCGGGTTCATCTACACCACGTGCGTCGATCCCGACGGCTGCCCCCTGGCGTACCGCGTGTTCGACGCACTCAGGTCAACGGTGGGCGCCACTCCCGGCCTTCGCGACAAGGTGCGGCTGGTGACGCTGTCGTTCGATCCCGAGCGCGACACGCCGGCGGCGATGCGGGCCTACGCCGGCAGCCGCGCGACCGAGCGCGGCACCGGCGTGCCCTGGTATTTTCTGACGACGCGCTCGAGCCGGGCGCTGGCGCCGCTGCTGGAGGGCTTCGGCCAGGACGTCCGCTCCACGCGCAGCCTGTCGGGCGGGCGGTTGCAGCGCGAGGTCTCGCACGTTCTCAAGGTGTTCCTGATCGACCGCGATGGCTTCGTGCGGGAGATCTACTCCTCGACCTTTCTCCATCCCCGCACGGTGCTCAACGACATCGAAACGCTGCTGATGAGCCCGTAGCCTCCCGCCACCGCGCGGACCGGCGACCGCGGACTATTCGATCTCGGCGCTGCCGGTGGCGATTGGGATCCGGCCGACGAGATAGTCGCCGCCCGGCCGGAGGTCGTAGAGCTGCATCCCGCCGCGGCGGCCACCGACGGCGCGCCACAGGGCCGGGTCGACGGGCGCGCCGTTCGCGCGCACCCACTCGGTAACCGGCCGGCCGGCCGTCTCCGCACCCAGCCGGCGGCTCACCACGGACAGGTCGCCGAGCATCACGAACCGCACCTGGCGCGCCGATACCATGGTCCCGAGCTTCTCCGGGGTCACGATCGGATCGAGTCCGTGAAACCCGCCCTGGTCCAGGCGCCAGAGCCGCAGGGCGGCGGCCACCATCAAGATCGCCGGAAGTACGAGTCGCATGCCCACGGGTAGGACGCTTATCCTGGGCCAGCGTTTACAGTATGCGCAAGAGGCGTTACCATCCCGCCACATCCGCTCTCCGAGGTCGCCGATGACCACACGATCGATCGAGCGCAGAACGTTCTTGAAGCGCACCGCCACCGCGGCCATCGCCGTGCTCGGCGCGCCGCTGCTCACCTCACGGGCCGCCGCCCAGGGTGACCGGCTCGTCGTTGCCCTCGGCCAGTGGGGCACCGAGACGCCCTTTGCCTGGCGCCACGTGCAGGCCGAGAAGCCGCTCTGGGACTGCGTGTACGACCCGCTCATCCTGCGTGATCCCAAGACCTTCGAGTACCGCCCCGGCCTGGCCACCGAGTGGAAGCCCTCCAACGAGATGCGCACGTGGACGTTCAAGCTCCGCCCCGGCGTGAAGTTCCACGAGGGCTTCGGTGATCTGACCTCGGAGGACGTGAAGTTCACCGTGGAGCAGAGCTTCAAGCCGGACTCGCTGGGCGGCTCGGCATACTTCTTCCGCAATCACGTGGACCGCATCGAGACGCCCGACAAGCTGACGGTCGTGATGCACTTCAAGACTCGCCAGTGGATCGTGCCGTCGCTGTTCACGCAGTACGTCGGCTACCAGAACGTCATCTCCAAGAAGTACTTCGAGAGCGTGGGCGAGCAGAAGGCGGCGGCGCATCCCGTCGGCACCGGCCCCTTCCGCCACGTGGAAGGCAAGCAGGGCGACTACCATCGCTTCGAGGCCGTCGCGGGCCACTGGCGCAAGACGCCGGCCTTCAAAGAGATGCTCATCCGGCGGATCCCCGAGCCGGCCACGCGGCTCTCGGGCCTGCGCTCGGGCGAGATCGACATCGCCCAGGTCTTCGGCGATTACCTCGAGCAGGCCCAGAAGGCCGGCCTGCGCATCCACGCGACACCGAACGCCGCGCAGTACTGGGTGATCATGACCGGTCAGACGACACCGGACCGCGAGGACTACTGCCCGGCGTGCCCGTGGGTGGGCGATCCCAAGGACGCCCGGAGCCTCGAGAACGGGCGCAAGGTGCGGCTGGCACTGAACCTGGCGGTCAACAAGAAGGCGATCTACAGCGGGCTCTGGAAGGGCCGTGGCGTCGACACGCCGTACTCGTACTACTACTATCCGTTCCACAAGGGCTACAGCGCCGACTGGAAGGTGCCGCCGTACGATCCCGAACGGGCCAAGAAGCTCCTGGCCGAGGCGGGGCACGCCGGCGGCTTCGAGGTGCGCGTGAATCCCTACGTGCAGCTCGTCGCCCAGGACGGACCGGACGTGATGGAGGCGGTCGCGCTCGACTGGGAGAAGCTCGGCATCAAGGTCAAGCGCGTCCCGGAGGCGACCTCGAGCTTCGGCCCCAAGGGCCGGCTGCGCAAGACCAACAAGACGTTCTCGGTCTACGGCTCGCCGCCCTTCGACGAGCCGGTGGCCGGCTGGGAGCGCGTCATCCACTCCAAGGGGGCCTTCAACCTGCTGCTCGATGGGGCCTACGACGAGGACATCGACGCCACGATGCGCGAGTTCGACATCGAGCGGCGCGCCAAGCTGACCCAGGCCCTCGGCCAGAAGCTCTACGACGGCTACCACGGCGTGATGCTGGGGATGAAGTCGGTCACGTGGGCGCTCGGCAAGAAGGTGAACGCGTGGTCGACGCTCGCCTACGTCCCCGCCGAGACCAACTATGAGCACGTGAGCTGAGCGAGGGAGGACGCGGCGACCCGCCGTGCAGCGTTACGTCGTCGGACGCCTGCTGCAGTCGCTCGTCTCGATGTTCGTCGTCTCGCTCGTGGTCTTCGCGCTCGTGCGCCTGTCCGGCGATCCCATCCAGATCATGGCGCCGCCCGAGGCCTCGCAGGCCGACATCGCGATGATGCGCGCCTACCTCGGTCTCGACCGGCCGTGGGCGGTGCAGTACGGGACGTTCGTCTCCCACGCGGTGCGGGGCGACTTCGGCACCTCCGTGCGCTTCCGCCGGCCGGCCATGCAGCTGATCGCCGAGCGCTACGGCGCCACCCTGGAGCTGGGCGGGCTGGCCGTGCTCATCGTGATCGCGGTGGCGCTGCCGGTCGGCGTCTACGCCGCCGTCCGGCGCGGCACCGCGCTGGACTACGCCGCCCGCGCCTTCGCGGCCCTCGGGCAGGCGGTGCCGCCGTTCTGGCTGGGGCTCCTGCTCGTGCTCGTGTTCGGCGTCATGCTCCGACTGCTGCCCACCTCCGGGCGCGGCACGCCCCTGCACGTCCTGCTGCCCGGCCTCACCCTGGGCTGGTTCGCGGTGGCCGGGCTCATGCGGCTCACCCGCTCGGCGATGCTCGACACGCTCGGCAGCGAGTACGTGAAGCTGGCGCGCATCAAGGGGCTGCCCG